>Ga0233438_10004616_pt1 | contig 12004 bp, 9 predicted proteins | sample SI_123_September_FD_182720 | JGI IMG/M metagenome (GOLD analysis project Ga0233438, IMG submission 182720) | Seawater microbial communities from Saanich Inlet, British Columbia, Canada - SI_123_September2016_10_MG | ecosystem: Environmental > Aquatic > Marine > Inlet | place: Canada: British...
AATATATTTGGTTAAATCACAATAAAACTCCTTACATATTGTTTAATTTAAATAACTATTAACAAAACAAATTATGAAAAAATTATTTATTTCTCTTGCTTTATTTTCTATTTTATCTTCTGATTGGATTAGATATATATACCAAACAAACTCTATTAAACCTTGCTAGAAATAGTAAGGTTTTTTTATAGTATATGTACTGATATCTCTTATTTACATTAGATTTGTATCTATAACTATAATAAAAGCAAATGCCATTTAACATTGTACTTGTAGAGCCCGAAATACCAAATAATACGGGGAATATTGGCAGACTGAGCTTGGCCTCAGGGTCTGTATTACATTTGGTCAAACCGTTTGGATTTGAATTGAGTGATGCTCGACTCAAAAGAGCCGGACTGGACTATTGGCAACACATTACAGTCAAGATTTATGAGAACTTAGAAGAGTTTCTAAGCATCCATAAACATAAGACGATGGTCTTCCTGTCAAGTGCTGCAGAAAAGAGTTACGTTTCTATTGATTTTAAAGACGATTTATTTTTTGTATTTGGAAAAGAATCAGTTGGGTTGCCAAAAAATCTCGTCGCAGATAACTCAAATAAAATCTATAAAATCCCCATTCATAGTCCGCATGTGAGAAGTTTAAATTTAGCTAACGCGGTCAGTATAGTGGTGTTTGAAGGCTTGAGATCCCTGGAGGTTTCAAAAGAGACCTAATCGACACTCAATCACTATTTTTTTGTCTTTAGAAGTTGTAAAAAACAAATACAAATCTCCACCATCGTTGAGTTTGAATAGTGTTTTGAGAGTTTCAGTTTTTTCTGAAAAATTCCGTGTTTTTACATTGACTTTTAGGCCGCCAATCATTTTTTTTAAAGGTTTCTTTTGATAGGGATAGAAATTAGAAATCGCATACATTTTACCAGGAAAATCGGTTATCTTTTCATTGCTCGTATATAAATGCGTGTGTGGGTCTAGTTTGTCCAGCTTAAATTGTTCCGAAATTAATTGAAATGCCCCTGATTTCATTACGGCAGCATTTGGCTCGTATAAATACCGCTTTGGTGTGTTGTAGCTAGCTACCGCCGTTTGTTCCTCTATTATTTCAAAGGAAAAATATTCATCGCCATTCGGGTGGTTGTTAAGCGTGTGAATCGTCGTCATGCCTTCAAAACTCTGTTCTTGATGAAACAGAAGTTCCTTTACTTCATTTTTTACTGCCACAACATAAATATTTTTCACGTTTTTTAGAGCTGCCAAACCAACACTGATATCGAGCATTGGAGACATTTTAATAAGTACATTTTTGGAATGCTTAAAAAACAAACCTTGATGGGTTATTACATTCGGACTGCAATCCTCAATCAAGAATTTTTTATTTTTTTGTGCGTCGCGACGAGAGGGGTCAATGTATATCCAATCAAAAGTATCTGAACACGATTTTAAAAATTCAATTCCATCTTTAGAGTGCGTCGTGATGTTTTTTGCCTCCAAAATTTCAAAATTATAAGCAGCAATTTCAGCCAATTTAGGGTTCATTTCACAATGCACTACGGACTTAAATTGTTTTGAAAAATAATAACTATCCACCCCAAATCCACCTGTCAAATCCACTATAGATTCGCCTTGCATAAATCCGCTTTTAATCTTTGCAGCAGTTTCCGAAGACGTCTGCTCTATATTGAGTTTATTTGGGTAAAAGATACCAGGCGTTTCAAACCAAGTTTTTAATTTTAAAACACATTTTTTCTTTGCTTCAATTTGTTCGATGAGTTCTTTAATATCAAGGCTTTCAAAAGGACTTCCCTTTAAAATTAATTCGTGAATATTAGAGTGTAAATGGTTCGTTATAAACTCTTGAATAACGCTATTGAGAATCACTTTGTTCACCTAAAATGAATTATTTATTGATAATTTTTTAGTGAATTCATACAGAGCAATACTTGTGGCTTGTACCACATTCATACTGCTGTTTTGCCCATACATTTCAATGTGAACTACAGCGTCACATTCTTCCAAAACAGAGTCCGAAACTCCATGATTTTCATCACCAATCACAAATGCTATTTTAGAGTTTTTCTCTAGTTTTAGTTCCGATACAGGAATGCTCTTATCTGTAATTTCAAGTGCAATAAGTGTATAACTTTGAGCTTTTAGTTCATGAATTTTTTCTGACAACGTTTCAAGCTGTTCAAACGAAACAGATTGTTCTGTTGCCCGAGATGTTTTTGTGAATTTCCGCCCCAGTTCCATAGGGCTTCCACCGAGAATTAGGTGTTCAACTCCAAAAGCATCAGCCGTTCTAAATAAACTCCCCAGATTAGCAGCATGCGATACATTGTCACTTATTAAAACAATCGGAAAGCGTTGTTTTGTAAACTTAGTAGTGTAATGATTTAACTGCATAGTCATTCTAGTTTTCGAAAGCGTATTTAATAATATTTGCGCCCATTTTTAAGGCTTTTAAACGCACTGTCTCGGGATCGTTGTGCACGTTTGCGTCTTCCCAACCATCGCCTAAATCACTTTCAAAAGTGAATAGTAAGATCAATTTTCCTTCATGAAAATACCCCAATGCTTTTGGCGATAAACCATCGTGTTCGTGAATTTTTGGCAAGCCATTAGGAAATAAAAATGCATTGTTATAGATAGGATGCGTTAAAGGAATTTCACTTATTTTTTTATCAGGAAATACTGTTTTTAAGGCTTCCAAAACATAGGGTTTCATTCCGTAATTATCATCTATATGTAAAAACCCACCAGACAATAAATAGGTTCTTAAATTCTCAGATTCATATTCAGAAAAAACCACATTTCCATGCCCTGTCATGTGTACAAACGGGTATTCAAAAAGAGCAGTACTCCCCACTTCTACGGTATGGGGTTTGGCGTCCATTGCCGTTTGAATGTTGGAATTACAAAACTGAATTAAATTTTTTAAAGCAGTTGGATTGCTATACCAATCGCCACCACCATTATATTTTAAAACCGCTAAATTTTGACTTTCACAGAAGTGAATTCCTAGGATTAAGAAACTATATAAAAAGATTTTATTCATTGCAAAGTTGAATTGTGTGTCCCGCCACGATTCCTGCGGTTTCGGTTCGGAGTCTTGACGCACCTAAAGATACAGCAATATACCCATGTTTCAAAGCAGTCTCTATTTCCTGAGGACTAAAATCACCTTCAGGACCTATTAATACAGTGATAGATTCTCCTGGTTTGATTTGATCTTTGAATTTTAACTTATTTCCTTCATCACAGTGCGCAATAAAAGTAGTTCCTTCTTGTGGTGTTTTTATAAATTCAGAAAAATGTGTGGCGGGTGCCAAGGTTGGCAAATAGGAGTGAAGCGATTGTTTCATTGCCGATTGTAATATTTTTTCAAACCGTTCTGTTTTGATGATTTTTCGTTCACTGTTCTGACAAATAATTGGTGTGATTTTATTTACACCTATTTCGGTCGCTTTCTCAATAAACCATTCGTAGCGATCGTTCATTTTTGTGGGGGCAACGGCCAGATGAATCGTATAAGGTTTTGGTGTTTCAAAGGTTGATTTTAAAATATTGACCACACATTTATTATGGTTTGGAATGACCACTTCTGCTTCAAACATCCAACCTTTTCCATTGGTTATTAAGAGTAAATCTCCTGTAGATTTTCGTAATACTTTTACGATATGTCGACTTTCATCTTTTGAAAACTTAAAAGTTTTCGTTGCTGCATCTAGCTCAGAATTATAAAATAATTGCATTTGATTATAGTTTAAGTCGCGCCGTAGCCATAATGGTTTGATCTGCGTAATTTTTCTCCAAATATTTTAAATATCCTACAATAGCAATCATCGCTGCGTTATCAGTTGTAAATTCAAAAGCAGGTACAAAAGTGTTCCACCCGTGTTGAGTTTCGGCTTGTTTCAAAGCTGCTCTGATTCCTGAGTTGGCAGAAACACCCCCTCCAATTGCTATGCGATTGATCCCTGTTTCTTTAACAGCTACTTTTAATTTGTCCATCAAAATACCTACAATAGTATATTGTATAGATGCACATACATCGTTAAGATTTTCTTCAATAAATTGAGGATTTTCTTTCAATTGTTTTTGTATGAAATATAAGATAGCTGTTTTTAATCCTGAAAAACTAAAATTAAGGCCTGCTACTTTAGGTTTTGTAAACTTAAACGCTTTGGGGTTTCCTAACTTTGCACGTTTGTCAATTTCGGGTCCTGCAGGATAGCCAAGACCTAAAATTTTACCACTTTTATCAAAAGCTTCTCCAACGGCATCATCAATAGTTTCGCCAATGACTTTCATTTTAAAATGAGCATCGACCCGTACAATTTGAGTATGCCCTCCAGAAATGGTCATTGCTAGAAATGGGAAATCAGGTTTTTCATAGCCTTCTTTTTCAATAAAATGCGCTAAAATATGTGCTTGCATGTGGTTCACATCAATTAAAGGAATATGGAGTCCGTAAGCCAATGACTTTGCAAATGAAGTTCCTACCAATAAAGATCCCATCAGTCCAGGACCTTGCGTAAATGCAATAGCATGAAGGTCTGTTAATGAAATTCCAGCTTGTTCTATAGCTTGATCGACTACAGGAACGATGTTTTGTTGGTGTGCCCTTGAAGCCAATTCAGGAACCACACCACCATATTTTTGATGAACTGCTTGGTTAGCAATAACATTACTCAGTACTTTTCCTTTACACAAAACAGAGGCAGCCGTGTCATCACAGGAAGATTCAATTCCTAAAATGTATGTATTTTTTGAGCTCATTAACACGTTTTAGCGATAATATTCGTTTAATTTGTAATTAAATAAACGACTTGGTTTATCCATTCATAGGATGACTGCAAAGAAATAAAAAAAATAGCACTAAAATAAATGCTTTGAGTAGTTTAAATTTTAGCATAAATAGTTAAATTGTAAATATAATAACCAATCTCACATATCAAGAAATATTTTAAAATACTGAAAAAAGTTTTAACTTCAATCTTGTTGTTATTCGTGCTATTGGTATTGGTGTTTTCCATTCCGAGCGTCCAAACATGTCTAGGGAGTTATACAACTAATGCCATTAATGAAACTTATGGTACAGCTATTAAAATAGAAAAAGTAGGACTTCAGTTTAATGGAGATGTGGAGCTTAAAAATATTCTTATAAAGGATCACTATGACCAAACCTTAATTTCAATAGCGGAATTAAACACCTCTATTTTAAGTTTTGTTAAACTGACTGAAAACAAATTGACATTTGGAGCTATTGATTTGTACGATCTCTTTTTTCATATTAAAAATTATAAGGGAGAAATTGACACCAATTTAGATGTTTTTGTAGCTAAGTTTGATGATAAAAACCCATCTTTAAAGACCCATAAATTTCTTTTGTCATCCAGTCAGGTTCGAATACATAACAGTAAATTTTTATTAACCGATGAAAATCTAAATAACCCTAAGGTTTTGGATTTTCACGAACTAAATTTATCGACTTCTAATTTTTTGATTTTAGGAGTGGATGTCAAAGCGGCCATTAATAGTTTGAGTTTTAAAGATTCAAGAGGTGCTGAAATTCAAAACCTACAATCTAATTTCTCATATTCTTTAACCCAAATGAATTTTGAGCAATTAGAAATTAAGAGTGCTAATTCTTCGCTTTTGGGTCAAATTCAATTTGATTATGATCGAAAGGATTTTAAAGATTTTTTAGAAAAAGTTAAAATTTCTGGTTTTTTTAAAAACAGCAACCTAGATTTAGAAGAATTGAATGTGTTTTATGATGAATTTGGATCGAATCAGAAAGCGATTTTAAACACTTTTTTTTCGGGGACATTAAATGATTTATTTCTTCAAGAGTTTGATTTAAAAACAAATAAAAATACCTCAATAAACGGAAATATCCAATTTAAAAACCTGTTAAATGTCACCACAGATAACTTTGAGATGGATGGTCGTTTCAATAACATTTCCTCCACTTATGAGGATTTAAAAGGGCTATTGCCAAGAGTCTTAGGAAATAGTATTCCTTCAAGCATGAATACTTTAGGACGTTTTGATATGCAAGGGGTTGTAGGAATTTCAAATGAATCAATCAAAACGGTCATGGATATAGAAACACAAATTGGAACTCTTTTTGTGGATTTGATTTTGGATGAAGTAGCAGCCATTGACAATGCGTCGTACATTGGGGAGATTCGGCTAACCGATTTTGATTTAGGTTATTTGATTGAAGAATCTAAAATTGGACTTGCTACTGCTCGTTTGAACGTTGAGGGACGTGGCTTTAATAGAGAAACAATTAATTCTAATATATCAGGTATCTTTGATTCATTTACGTTTCAAGACTATACTTACAAAGATTTAGAGGTCTCAGGTGTAGTTGAAAATAAAATTTTTAATGGTCAATTAGATATCGACGACCCGAACCTAAAATTTAGTTTTGAAGGTCTTGTAAATTTTTCTGAAAAAGAAAATATCTATGATTTTTCTGCAGCTATTGAACATGCCAATCTAAACGCTTTAAATTTTGTACAGAGGGACAGTCTTTCTATTTTGAATGGTCAAATGACCATGGACATGAAAGGCACAACGATCGATGATGTATATGGAACAATTGAATTCAAAAACGCACTCTATCAAAATCAAAATGACAGTTATGCGTTTAAGGATTTTAAGATCACTTCAAATTTTGGAGATGATAACGAAAGAACTCTCAGGGTGAATTCCCCTGAAATAGTTTTAGGAACTATAAATGGAAAATTTGTGATTAACGAATTGCCTAATTTATTGCGAAACGCACTCGGTGATGTTTATACTAACTACAAACCTTATAAGGTAAGAGAAGGGCAATATTTTAATTTTAATTTTAAACTGTACAATAAAATTATTGAAATTTTTTCACCTGAACTAAAACTAGGTTCTAATACATTTACAAGAGGGAGAGTGGAGAGTGACCCCAAAAATTTTAAATTAACTTTTAGGTCTCCTGAAATCAAATTAGATGACTTTTTTGCTTCTAAAATAGAGGTGCAACTGATCAATGATAACCCTTTATTTAATTCCTTTATTGAAGTTGATAGCTTGGCAACTCCTTATTATAATGCTTCCGAATTTAGCTTGATCAATGTGACTCTTAACGATACGCTATATGTCAAATCTGAATTTAAAGGAGGTAAAAACACAAAAGATGCTTTTGATTTAAATCTTTACTACACAATTGATCCAAATGATAATTCAGTGGTTGGAATTAAAAAATCAAAGGCTAACTTTAAAAATACCCCTTGGCTCATAAATGCGCTTCAAAACAAACAAAACAAAATTATATTCGATAGATCATTTGATAAAATTATTATTGATAACATAAACATGTCTTATGCCAATGAAGATATTCTGTTAAATGGTTCAATTATAGGCAGTCAAAACAAGAATATCAATCTTGACTTTAAAAATGTTGATTTAGTTAAAGTAACTCCGACCATTGAAAATTTAAAACTAGGAGGTAATTTAAATGGTCAATTGAACATAAGTCAATTAGAAAGTATATACCTTCCTAAATCTAGTTTAACCATTGATGATTTTGAAGTTAATGACTTTAATTTAGGTTCTTTTAGAGCAGATATTCAAGGCAATCAATCTTTGACTAATTATGATGTCAATGTAACTTTAAAAGAGGGCGATTTGGAATCGTTATTAGTGGTTGGCTCTCTGGATGTGTCTGGTAAAAATTCTGAACTCAATTTGGATGTCAGCTTCAAGGAATTTATTTTAAATCCATTAAATCCATTTGGAGGTGGGGTAATTACCAACATTCGTGGGGACGTTTCTGGATTTGCTAACGTGAGTGGACGTCTTGAAAAACCCCAAATTGAAGGCGGTTTAAAAATCAATAATGGAGGGCTTGCAATTCCATATTTAAATGTAGATTACAGATTTAAAAATAACACAACGGTCTTGCTAAAAGATCAAGATTTTATTTTTGACAAGGCATTTATGGTAGATGTTGACTATCAATCACAAGCACTTTTAAATGGAAGTATCGGACATAATAATTTTTCAGATTGGGCCTTAAATCTTAGTATCGATTCCGATCGTTTACTTGTTTTAAATACAGATGAACAAGATGAGTCTGTCTATTTTGGAACTGCTTTTGTTGATGGTATTATCAATGTTTCTGGTCCAACAGATCAGCTATTAATAGAAGCTGACGTAACTACTTCCGAAGGGACCATCTTTAAAATCCCTTTAAGTGACAACGAAATTTTAGCAGAAAACCCTTATATCCATTTCCTTACTCCCGAAGAAAAATCGAACCAAGACACTGGTTCAATTTTAGTGGATGATATTAAAGGAGTAGAAATGGAGTTTAATATGGATATAAACGATAATGCTGAAATAGAAATTGTAGTCGATAAAGAAACAGGAAGTTCCATTATAGGACGTGGAAATGGAAGTATGTTGGCACAGATCAATACAAAAGGAAAATTTCAAATGTTTGGAGATTTTATTGTACTCTCAGGTTTTTATAACTTTTCATTTGGTCAGATCATTCAAAAACAATTCAAAGTAGTAAAAGATGGAGTCCTAGCTTGGGACGGAAACCCTCTGAGCGCTGAAGTAAACATCAAAGCCCTTTATGACGGTATAAGTGTGAACCCTTCTACTCTTTTAGATAATCCTATAAATCAAAGTATTCCAACGGAAGTTGAAATTCATTTAACAGGAGAATTAGAGCAGCCTGATTTGAACTTTGATATACGATTTCCGAGTGTTAATTCTACTCTAAATAGTGAGTTGGCAGATCGGTTGAGAGATCAAGATAGACGTCAGTTTCAGGCCTTGTCCTTATTGGCAACGGGGTCTTTTAGAAGCGAATTGACATTGGATTCACAAGACGCTTTTGGACTTGTTTCAGATGGTGTCACTAACATGTTAAATGACTTAATTTCAGATGATGATAACAAAGTCAAATTAGGAATCGACGTCGATTTGGGAGAAACAACTCCAGACTACGAAACTGACAGTCGGGTGGGTGTTACATTGTCCACTAAGTTGAGTGATAATATACTAATCAATGGTAAGCTTGGAGTTCCAATAGGAGGCGTTAATAAAACAACCGTTGCAGGAGATTTTGAAGTAGAGGTTTTACTTAATGAAGACCGTACATTGTCTCTCAAATTTTTTAATCGAGAAAATAGCATTCAAAATTTTGGAGAACAAATTGGATTTACACAAGGTATCGGTGTGTCCTACAATATAGAATTTGATAATTTAAGAGAACTATTTCAAGAATTATTTAAAAATAATCAAAAGAAAACAGAAGACCTCACAAAATCTCCCAATTCTGGCCTTCCTAATTATGTAGATTTCAAATAAAACAGTCCATTAAAACCTACTAATAATTAATTTTTTGGCTTTAAAATCAAATAGTTATTAACGAAAACGTTTGAATTTAAAGAACAAAAGAAAATTGACCCCAACTTACGTTTTTTTAACTTATAAGTTTACTAATTTTACAACATAAACCATTACAACTATGGAAAATCAGATAAAGAAAATTGGTGTATTAACATCTGGAGGCGATGCGCCTGGGATGAATGCAGCAATACGATCTGTGGCGCGTACCTGTGCTTATCACAACATTGAATGTGTAGGAATATACAGAGGCTACGAAGGAATGATTGAAGGTGACTTCAAATCTTTGAACGCAAGAAGTGTAAATCATGTCATTAATAAAGGAGGTACTTTTTTAAAGTCTGCGCGTTCTGAAGAGTTTAGAACCAAAGAAGGACGAAAAAAAGCGTACGGCCAACTTCAAAAAGAACAAATAGATGCCTTGGTATTAATTGGAGGTGATGGGACATTTACCGGAGGTATGATTTTTAACGAAGAATTTAATTTTCCTATTATCGGGATTCCTGGAACCATTGATAATGACATTGTAGGTACTAATTACACACTTGGATACGATACAGCTCTAAATACTGCGGTAGAAGCCATTGATAAAATTCGTGATACAGCCAGTTCTCATCGACGTTTGTTTTTTGTTGAAGTCATGGGGCGCGATGTAGGTCATATCGCTTTAAATGCAGGAGTGGGTTCTGGAGCAGAAGAAATTTTAGTTCCTGAAGAAGATTTAGGCTTAGATCGTCTTTTAGAATCTTTAGAAAAAAGCAGACATACAGGTAAATCATCAAGTATAGTTGTGGTTGCTGAAGGTGATAAAACAGGTAAAAATGTTTTTGAACTTAGAGATTATGTTGAAGAAAATTTAGAAGGTTACGACGTTCGTGTCTCTGTTTTAGGGCACATGCAACGTGGAGGATCACCTTCTTGTTTTGACAGAGTATTAGCGTCCCGAATGGGTGTCAAAGCTGTAGAATCTTTGTTACAAGGCAAGTTTAATTACATGGTTGGAACCGTCAATAATAAACTAGAATTATATCCTATTGACAAAGCAGTCAAAGGGCACTCAACAATAGACACTGAGCTCTTAAGAGTTTCAGATATTATGAGTATTTAATAACGAATTAATTAAAATAAAAATAAAATGTCAAAAGTAAAAATTGGAATTAACGGATTTGGTAGAATAGGAAGAATTGCTTTTCGTATAGCTGCAGGAAGATCTGATGTACAAGTAGTTGGTATTAACGACTTGTTAGATGTGGAGCATTTAGCATATCTTCTCAAATATGATTCTGTTCACGGCCAGTTTCAGGGAACGATCGAAGTAAGTAATGGGAATTTAGTAGTTAACGGAAATGAAATTCGTGTTTCTGCTGAACGCAATCCAGAAGATTTAAAATGGGACGCTGTTAATGCAGATGTTGTTTTAGATTGTACAGGGATCTTCACAAATTTAGAAGGTGCTCAAAAACACATTACTGCAGGTGCTAAAAAAGTTGCCATTTCTGCGCCATCTGCAGATGCACCAATGTTTGTAATGGGTGTCAATCACAATGAAATTACAGCAGATCACACGATCGTATCCAACGCATCATGTACAACAAACTGTTTAGCACCACTCGCTAAAGTTATCAATGATAACTTTGGAATTGTAGAAGGACTTATGACAACTGTTCATGCTGCGACAGCAACTCAATTTACAGTTGATGGACCTTCTAGAAAAGATTACAGACTTGGACGTGCTTCATTAAACAATATTGTGCCAGCTTCTACAGGAGCTGCAAAAGCCGTTGGAAAAGTAATTCCAGAACTAAACGGAAAATTAACAGGAATGGCTTTTAGAGTTCCAACTGTAGATGTATCAGTTGTTGACTTAACATGTCGTTTAGAAAAAGGTGCTTCTTTTGAGGACGTAAAAGCAGCCATTAAGTATGCTTCAGAAAATGAATTAAAAGGAATTTTAGGGTATACCGAAGAAGGCGTTGTTTCTCAGGATTTTGTATCAGAAACAAAGACAAGTACATTTGATGCCAATGCAAGTATGGGACTAAATGACAACTTTGTTAAATTGATTTCTTGGTATGACAATGAGTATGGCTATTCTGCAAAATTAGTAGATTTAGCACATTATATCAGTGTAATATAATTTACTTAAATTTAAAAAAATACTGTTACTAGCTAACAGTATTTTATTTTATACATTTAGAATATGATTTTTATAATAGACAGTGGTTCCACAAAATGTGATTGGATAGCAATTGATACAGAAACTGGCGATCTGCTTTTTGAAAAGCAACGTACCAAAGGTTTAAATCCAGCTATTATTTCGGATACAGATGCATTTAATATCATCAAAGCAAACGACATAATTTATGACAATAAATTAAATGTTACGCATGTTTATTTTTATGGTGCTGGCTGTGGTACCGAAAAACCAAGCAAGATGCTTAAAGAGGTTTTAGAATCTATTTTTTTAAATGCTGAAGTGGTCGTAGAAGAAGATACCTATGCGGCTATTTATGCAACTGTTGGGGTCTCTCTTCGTCCGGCTGTAGTTTGTATTTTAGGAACAGGATCAAACTGTACCTATTTTGATG
>Ga0233438_10004618_pt1 | contig 12001 bp, 10 predicted proteins | sample SI_123_September_FD_182720 | JGI IMG/M metagenome (GOLD analysis project Ga0233438, IMG submission 182720) | Seawater microbial communities from Saanich Inlet, British Columbia, Canada - SI_123_September2016_10_MG | ecosystem: Environmental > Aquatic > Marine > Inlet | place: Canada: British...
AGTCCTTTATATTCAGGAAACTTTGCACTCATAAGTCACAAATTCTATTAAGATTGCGAAAATACATATTTTCCTGTAATTCCGTTAGATTGTTTATGAAAAGAATTCTTGAATAACCCTGTTAATTAAAGGCAAATGATTCAAAAAATCTCTTTTACTAATTAATAAGTTTAACTGAGCCCTCTTTCTTTTTTGATTGTTTCGTAGGCAGCTTGAATATTTTGAAACTTTTCTTTAGCTCCCTGTAAATGCTCATCTCCTAAGCCAGTTAATTTATCTGGATGGTACTTTTTAACCATTTTTCTGTACGCTTTTTTTAATTCCGAATCAGATGCTGAGGTTTCAATCTCTAAAATTTTATAAGCACTATCTGTTGATTTATAAAACATCGCTTTGATTGATTCAAAATCATATTGATTGATATATAAGTATCCTGCAATCTTTCTTATTTCATCAACTTCTATCTCAGAAACATATTCATCTGCTTGAGCGATTCCAAATAAAAAGTGTATTAGTTGAAGTCTAGAAGAATGAGGCATGTGTTGACGAATCTGAATACAAACCTGCCTTGCAGAAACTTGCTTTTTCATTACTCCTTTAAATAATTGAAAAGCCTTATTTGCTCTTTCTTTGCCATACATCCCAACAAATTGATTTCTTACGAAGTTTAATTCTCTGCTATCAACTTTACCGTCAGATTTAATAACAATAGAAGCTAATATTAATAGACTAATTTCAAAATCACCACTAAGCGTTTGTGCTTTTTCTCTATGAGATTTATTTTGGAACTCTCGTTGCTCTTTTACAAAATTTTCTTTGGTGAATTTATCAAATACAGTAGCGGCTGCAAACCCCATGATAGCTCCTATAGGTCCTGCAAAAGTAAATCCAATTCCAGCACCAAGCCATTTAGAAAAATTACTCATTTTTTATCAATTTTTGAACTTCAAATATACTATTTTGATTGTGTTATATTCCTTATATTTGTAGTCTAAAATTTAAAAAAATTATGTACCCAGAAGAATTAGTAAAACCGATGCGTGAAGAGTTAACAAATAACGGTTTTTCAGCTTTATATTCAGCAGATGATGTAGATGCTGCAATTTCAAAAAAAGGAACTACTTTGGTGATGGTAAATTCTGTTTGCGGTTGTGCTGCAGGAACAGCGAGACCAGGAACAGTTGCTTCATTACAATTTGATAAAAAGCCTGATAATCTAACAACTGTTTTTGCAGGTGTTGACAAAGAGTCTACACAAAAAGCAAGAGAACATATGATTCCTTTTCCTCCATCTTCCCCGGCAGTTGCCTTATTCAAAGACGGAGAATTAGTTCACATGTTAGAACGTCATCATATTGAAGGAAGGTCTGCTCAAATGATTGCTGAAAACTTAGTTTCTGCCTACAACGAGTTTTGTTAAAAATAACTACTCTTTATTCGCAGAATTTTAAAGAAATACAACTCAATCCACTTCGAATAGAAGTGGATTTTTTATTTTTATGACTATGAATAAGAAAAAAGTTGTTCAAAACACCATCCATTTTGTTAAAAAAACTCTTGATGGATCAGAGGGTGGTCATGATTGGTTTCATATTAACAGAGTTTATAAAAATGCGTTGCTTATAGCAAAAAATGAAAAAGTTGATATTTTTGTTGTTCAATTAGGAGCTTTATTGCATGACATTGCTGATGCAAAATTTTATGATGGAGATGAGTCTATTGGGCCAAAAAAAGCAAGAGATTTTTTAAAAAGTCAGCAAGTTGAAGAAACAGTTATTTCTCATATAGAAAACATTATATTATATATTTCCTATAAATCTTCTTTTGACCAAAACAGCTGTTTTAGCTCTCCTGAGCTAAATGTGATTCAAGATGCAGATAGATTGGATGCTATTGGTGCTATTGGAATTGCAAGATGTTTTAATTATGGTGGATTTAAAAATAGGGCATTATATGATCCAGAAATTGAGCCAAATTTAAAAATGACAAAAGAAGAATATAAAAAATCAAAAGCGCCGACTATCAATCATTTTTATGAAAAATTACTCTTGTTAAAAGACAAAATGAATACAAAAACAGGCCTAATTATAGCTCAGAGAAGACATTCTTTTATGAACGAATTTCTTCAACAGTTTTTTGATGAATGGGATGGCTTAAAATAAATGGTTTGCTATACTAACTTACTTTTGCAACCTCTAAAGCAGTTAATTTATATTCTAGGATAGCTAGCTCTTCGGCACTTTGGATAATTTCTTCGGCAGTTAACTTATTACTATAATTTATATGTGCTATAATTTCTTTACTTTTTATAGTATAATAGTCAATTGCTTTTTCAATTTTATCGTTCATCTCTTTTTCGTATTATTGAATTAAACCTTTCATCTCTTTTCTGTATGAGGAAGCATTTTTACCAGTTATTTCTTTGAATAACTTATTAAAGTGTGAAAAGTTATTGAATCCACATTCATAACAAATATCTGTGATACTCATATTGCTTTCAGATAATAATTTTGTAGCATGAACCACCCTGTATTCGTTCACAAGTTTCGTAAATGTTTTTCCTGTTGCTTTTTTAAAATATCTGCAAAATGCTGGAATAGTCATTGTTGCTATACTAGCAATTTCATGTAAACTAATATGTTCTTTAAAATTAGTGTTAATGTATTTATAAATGATGTCTAGTTTTGCACTGTCTTGTAATTCTGTCTCTACTACGTAACCATCAACATTTAAAATTGTATAATCCTCTGTTTTGGAAAGTATGTTTAAAATTTCTAAAAAAACTAATAGTTTTTTAAACCCTTTTTTCTCTACAAGTTTTTCAATTTTAAACCCTATTTTATTTTTGGTTTCTACACCAAAAAGAATTCCTTTTTTAGAGCGTTCAAATAATTCCTTAATTTTTTTCATTTCAGGAATTTGAAAAAAGTCTTCACCTAAAAAATCTTCCTTGAATTGAATAAGTGTTTCAAAACCATTAGTTGTAAGACGGTCTGTAAAACCGTTGTGAGGAAGGTTTGGACCAATAAGAAGCAGTTGACTATTATTAAAATATGACAAGTGATTTCCTATATGCCTCTTCCCTTGTCCTTTATTAACATAAACCAATTCTAATTCTGGATGAAAATGCCAAGAAGCTTTATGAGTTTTTAAAAATTCAGTATGCTTTTTAACTAGTAACGAACTTCCAAAGCCTGGATCTACTTTTTCTAATATGGGTTTCTTTTTATTCATTTTCTACAAAATTAAGATTCGAGGCACATAGTTATATGAACAAAATTATCTAAAAACTATACTATTTTAACTTATTGGAAGATAAATACTCTGTAATTAGATAATTTTGAATATAAATATACCAATATTGTTGTTTTCCAACAGGGAAAACGTTCGCAATTTTGCAATGTTATTATTATTAAAATATTTAATTATGAAAAAAGTTATTACAAAAAATTTATTAGTAGCGTTACTATTTGGAATGCTAGCTAGTTCTGTTGTTGGAAACAACTTTGGAAACATGAATAGAAAAACCCCGTTAATTTTTATAAAAAATACTACTGGAAAAATTATTTATGAAAAACCAGTGAATATTCAAAATAACAATATTCAAGATATTGATTTTAGCTATTTAAAAAACGGGTATTATACATTGGAAATAAATAAAGATTTTCAAATTGAAATAAAGCCATTTACAGTAATATCTGGTAAAGCAATTTTTCATCCCAGAGCTGAAAAAACAATTTTTAAACCGGTAATAAGGTCTAACAAAAACAAAATCTTAATTTCTAAATTAAATTTTGAGACTTGTTCAATGAAAGTAAATATCTATTATGAAGATGAATTAATTCTTTCAGATGATATTGAAGGTAAAAAATTAATTCAAAAAATTTACACACTCCATAAAAATAAAAAAGGTGACTATAAAATTGTTGCCAAAGTAAACGATCGTATTTATACTAGAAAAATTTCTCTTTAAAAGCGACCGTAATTTTGATTTGTTTAAAGCGAGCTTGTCATGGGGCTCGCTTTTTTATTTACCTGGAAATATAGCTTTTCTTTTTTCTAAGAAAGCAGAAGTTCCCTCCTTAAAGTCTTGAGTTCCAAAACAATTTCCGAACTCATGTATTTCAATATCATAGCCATTAACACCGTCCTTAAAATTAGCGTTAATTGCTCTAATGGCTGCACTTATAGCAACTGAAGAATTTCTCATTATTTTATCTGCTAGTTTTTCTACTAAAGGCATTAACTCTTCTAATGTGCTTACATAATTTACCAACCCTGAGGCCAATGCTTTATCTGCGGTTATCATTCCTGCTGTCATGATTAACTCCATAGCTTTCCCTTTACCTACTAGCTGGGGTAAGCGCTGGGTACCTCCATAACCTGGAATTACACCCAAAGAAACCTCGGGTAGCCCCATTTTTGCATTATCAGATGCAACTCTGAAATGACATGCCATCGCAAGTTCTAAACCACCTCCTAATGCAAAACCATTAATTGCAGCTATAACAGGTTTAGAAAAGTTTTCAATTAAATTAAATAGTAGCTCTTGCCCTTTAGCTGCTAATTTCCCTCCATTATCAACTGTAAAATTTGCAAATTCAGAAATATCTGCTCCAGCTACAAATGCCTTTTCTCCACTTCCAGTTATTGCAATTACTTTTACAGAAATGTCATCTTCTAAATTACTGAAAGTCTCATGTAACTCTTTTATAGTTTGTTTATTAAGAGCATTTAACTTTTTAGGTCTGTTTATCGTAATAATTGCCAATCCTTCTTTTATTGTGCATAGAATATTTTCAAAATTCATCTTTTATTAATTTAATTTATTAGGTAACGTTACGGTAAATACTGTTCCTTCTCCTTCTGCAGAGGTGAAGTTAATTGAACCATCATAAGCTTCAATTATATTTTTAATCATGGGAAGCCCAAGTCCCATCCCACTGGTTTTAGTTGTAAACTTAGGTTCAAAAATTAAGTGCTCAACTTCTTGTTTTATTCCTTTCCCATTATCTGAAACTTCAATAAATATTTTCTTATTTTTTAAAAAAACTTTTACATATATGGAAGGTTTTTGTTTTTCCTCAACTGCTTGTATTGCATTTTTAACTAGGTTCGTTACAATTCTAATTAATTGGGTTTTATCTAAATTTGCATAGATTTCTCTTTCCATTGGATGATACTCAACATACTCCTCGCTAAAAATATCTAGAGCCATTTTTACAACACCAATAATTTCAATTTTTTCTTTTCGTTGTTTTGGCATTTTTGCAAAATCAGAAAAAGCTTCTGCAATAGAACTCATCACATCTATTTGTTGAATTAATGTATTACTATATTCTTTTAATTTTACTTTAATATCAGGATCATTTATATCAAATCTTCTCTCAAAACTTTGAACAGAGAGTCTCATTGGTGTTAGCGGGTTTTTTATTTCATGAGCAACTTGTTTTGCCATCTCTCGCCAAGCTTGTTCACGCTCACTTGTGGCTAATTTTACAGCACTTTCCTCTAACTCATCTATCATATTATTGTACCCTTCAACTAATATTCCAATTTCTGCACTGGCAGAACTTAATACAATTTTCTCGTTTCGTTCATTTAATCTAGTGCGTTTCATTTTATCTGTGATACTTTTAATAGATCTTGTGATGTAGCTAGATAAAAAATAAGCCAACATGATGGCAATTAAAAACATAAAAAAGTATACAAGAATTAAACGTGTTAAGAATTCTTTTAACTCATATTCTTGAGTGCTGTTATCTTGGTTGAACTCTAATTTTAATATCCCTATTCTATTAGAAATTGAGTCTAAAATATAGGTGTATGAAGTTTCAATTTTAATATTATTGTTCTCTGTAATCTCAAAAACTCTAACTCCTTTACTCAATTTTAATTTTGAAACTTTTGAGGGCAATAAATCAGGTGGAATTGAGTCTTTTAAACCAAAAGGCTCGGAGGTTATTAAAAGCTTACCCTCCAAATCATACATGCTTATCTCCAGATTATGAATGTAAGCAATCTCATAAATAGCTTTCTGAAAAACACCTTGTAGGTTTTCTGTTGTTACAGAAATATTTGATCGTTGATATAATTGTATATCAATTTCTTTTTTTAAACTTTCCTCTTTTCTGCCAAACCTACTAACATTATAGTCTGTAGTTTGCTTATTGTACTGATAAATAGTAACGCCAATAATAAGAACAGTTGCTAAAAAGATTAGCAAAATCATAGCAATAAAAATTCTAATTCTTAATGATATGTTATTAAAGTATTTCAACATTTATATTTTTAAAATAAGTAAGCTTTATCTTCAAAGTTCATTCCAAAAATTAATTCATATTTGACAAACAAGATACGTAAAGTAAGAGCAGAAAAAAAGCTGATGTAAAAAAATCACAACAGCTTGATAAAATTGTATTTGTAACATGTTACTACCCTACAATATTGATAATCTTCCCTGGAACTATAATTATTTTCTTTGGAACTCTTCCTGCTAATTGAGCTTGTGTTTTTTGATGTGCCAAAACTACTTTTTCAATATCATCTTTGGTCATATCTAATGGTAACTCCATTGTAAATCTCATTTTCCCGTTGAAAGACACTGGATAATTTTTTGAACTTTCTACCAAATATTGTGGCTCAAATATTGGAAAAGGAGCTGTAGAAATAGACTCAGTATTTCCTAATTTCTCCCATAATTCCTCTGCTATATGAGGTGCGTAAGGAGAAATTAAAATTAGTAAGGGTTCTAAAATAGCACGTTTATTACATTTCTGAGTAATTAACTCATTCACAGCAATCATAAATGTAGAAACTGAGGTATTGAAAGAAAAATTCTCAATATCTTCCTCTACTTTTTTGATCGTTTTATGTAATGTCTTTAATTCTTCTGCTGTTGCTACTGAATCTGAAATAGATAATTCTTCTCCATTGTAAAACAGCTTCCATAGTTTCTTTAAGAAAGAATGTACTCCCGAAATACCTGATGTTTTCCAGGGCTTAGCTTGTTCTAATGGCCCTAAAAACATTTCAAATAAACGCAAACTATCTGCTCCATATTCTGCGCAAATATTATCAGGATTAACCACATTGTATTTGGATTTAGACATCTTCTCTACTTCTCTTGAAACTTTAAAAATTCCATCATCTTCATATAAAAATTTGGCATCTTTAAATTCTTCTCTCCAACTTTTAAAAGCTTCAATATCTAATTCATCAGAAGCATTTACAAGAGAAACATCAACATGAATCAATTGCCCTGTTTTACCTTCTAACAATCCTTTAGAATAAAACCTGTTAGTTGCATTCTCTCTAAAAATAAAAGCAGAGGTCCCTAGAATCATTCCTTGATTAATCAGTTTTTTAGCAAATTCATCCACAGGCACTAAGCCTTTATCAAACATGAATTTTTGCCAGAAACGAGCATATAATAAATGCCCTGTTGCATGTTCAGACCCTCCAATATATAGGTCTACTTCTTTCCAATAATTCAGCGATTCTTTCGAAGCAAATTCAGTCTCATTATGCGGATCCATATAACGATTAAAATAATATGAACTTCCTGCCCAACCTGGCATGGTATTTAATTCTAAAGGCCATACGCTTGTATTATTTATCTCACCATTACTAACAACTTTATTGTTAACTGAGTCCCAAGCCCATGTATCTGCATTTCCTAAGGGTGGCTGACCATCTTCAGTAGGTAAGTATTTTTCAACTTCAGGCAACACAATTGGTAAGTGTATTTCATCAATCATTTGAGGCATTCCATCTACATAGTAAACCGGAAAAGGCTCTCCCCAATATCGTTGTCTGCTAAAAACAGCATCTCGTAAACGGTAGTTTACTTTTCCATGGCCAATTTCTTGTTTCTCTAGCTCATAAATAGATAATTTTAATGCTTTCTTATAAGATAGTCCGCTTAAAAAGTCAGAGTTAGCAATGATAGTTCCTTCTTTATCTGTATGGGCTTGCTCAGAAATATCTACTCCTTCAAAAATATTTGGGATTGGAATTTTAAAGTGTTTGGCAAAATCATAATCTCTTTGATCTCCACACGGAACTGCCATAACAGCTCCTGTACCATAACCTGCTAAAACATAATCTCCAATCCAAATTTGAACTTTTTCTCCTGAGAATGGATGAATTGCATAGGCCCCAGTAAAAACTCCTGAAATAGTTTTTACATCTGCCATTCTCTCTCTTTCAGAACGTTTAGCTGTAGCTTTTATGTAATTTTGAACTGCATTTTTTTGTGTTTCTGTTGTAATTTTAGAAACCAAATCATGCTCAGGAGCCAAGGTCATAAAAGAGACCCCAAAAATAGTATCTGGTCTGGTTGTAAAAACATCAATTATTTCATCATGACTGTCTATCTTAAAAGAAACCATTGCTCCTTGAGAACGACCAATCCAATTGGTTTGAGAATCTTTTAAAGGCTGCGGCCAATCTATAGATTTTAGCCCATCTAATAATCGTTGTGCATAGGCTGAGATCCGCATAGACCATTGAGTCATTTTTTTTCTGACTACAGGAAAACCTCCACGCTCTGAAACTCCATTAACAATTTCATCGTTAGCCAATACAGTTCCTAATTCTGGACACCAATTTACTTCTGTATCTGATAAAAATGTTAATCTATATTGTAATACTATTTCTTCTTGTTCTTTTTTTGAGAATGCTTCCCATTGAACAGAGGTAAACTCTTGAATCTCGTCATCACAGGATGCATTTACAGAAATATTTCCCTCTTTTTCAAAAATGGAAATTAACGTGGAAATATCTTCTGCTTTATCGGAATCTAAATTATACCAAGAATTAAATAGTTGAATGAAAATCCATTGTGTCCATTTGTAATAGGCTGGATTTGAAGTTCGCACCTCACGAGACCAATCAAATGAAAATCCTATTTGATCTAGTTGACGACGGTATGTTTTAATATTTTCTTCTGTAGTTTTAGCTGGGTGTTGCCCAGTTTGAATAGCATATTGTTCTGCTGGTAATCCAAAAGAATCATACCCTTGAGGATGCAATACATTGAATCCTTTGTGGCGCTTATAACGTGCATAAATATCTGACGCTATGTACCCTAATGGATGACCTACATGCAATCCTGCACCTGAAGGATAAGGAAACATATCCAAAACATAATATTTGGGTTTATCAGAAGCATTATTAGCTTTAAAAGTTTCATTTTTAGCCCAATAATCTTGCCACTTATCTTCTATTTCTTTGAAATTGTATTGCATGAAATGTTCTTCTTAAAAGTGGTCAAATTTACACTTATTCTAGCAAAGTATAAAGTCTATATCATAATAAGAGAGACCTTCATAATTAATAGTATTCTTTAAATAAGCTGAAAATTAAAAAAACCCATCATAATGACAACATAAGTTGAGCATTATGATGGGTTTTTATTTTAAACTATTATTTTTTATTGAACAGGAATACTTATTAGAGTAGTACCCCAGCCCATGTTTATAGTCATGTCTTCATCAATTGCAATAGAAAAAACATCCAAATTTTCCTCTGTTTGTTTAACAGGAATAGTTACTTTGGCTACATCATTTTCATCTTTGTGGAAATAGACTCCCCATACATTTAACTGACTACTTAACGCTACAGTCCAAGTAGCTTTTCCTGGAACAGCATACATCGTGTACGTACCTGCTTTTACGGCGGCACCTCCAAAAATTACATCCTTGTAAAAAGTAACTTCAGTTGCTTCGTTAGCTCCTGTTCTCCACTTTTTACCGAGAGGAGCTAGCTTTTCAAGAGATCTCCCTTTTAATTGAGGTCTACTATATATTATCTTAATTACTTTCTCTGAAACTCTATAATTACTAGGAAATGACGCAATATCCATTGGACTTTTGTCTAAACCTTTAAAATTCTGTGCAATAACTTGATTTGAGAAACCTATTGTAAGAGCAAATACGGCTACTAATAAAATTATTTTTTTCATGATATATTATTTATTATTTAGAGTGAATACTTATTTTGTTGTTTGTCAGTAAAGGGTTACAATACTTACAGCTAAAAAGAAAAAAAATTTTAACAACTACAATCTTTATTGCAACTTGAAGAGGTTTTTTTAATGAACATTTTTCTCACTAAAAAAACAACTGATATTATAAGGATCCCATATGATATTACTTCTTGCATTAGCTTAATATTTGATAAACTATAAAAGAACAAATATACGCTAAAGTACCCATTCCAAATAGCTGAATCAGTGGCCATTTCCAACTTTTAGTTTCTCTTTTAACTATGGCTAACGTTGCCATACATTGCATTGCAAAAGCATAAAAAACAAGTAAAGACATCCCTACAGGAAAATTAAATCGTCTAGTTCCTGTATCAGGATTTATTTCAGAGGCCATTCGTTGCTTAATTGTGGTGATATCTTCGTCATCACTTTCAACTGAGTAAATAGTTGCTAAAGTTCCCACAAAAACCTCTCTTGCAGCAAAAGAACTAATTAATGCAATCCCAATTTTCCAATCATAGCCCAACGGTTTAATAACAGGCTCAATACTTTTACCCATGATGCCGATATAAGAATTCTCTAGTTTAGAGGAAGCTATCATTTGATTAATTTTTTGCTGAGAAAGTTGTTGATGAACCACATTTTCTGTGATATTTTTTTCTACATCTTTATATGATTGTGGTCCATTAGAGGCTAAAAACCAAAGAACAACTGAAATAGATAATATTATTTTTCCTGCACCGAAAATAAATGCTTTGGTTTTTTCAACAACATCAATAAATACATTTTTAAATGAAGGCAGTTTATAATCGGGCATTTCAACAACAAAGAAAGAAGTACCTTTTACATTTAATGTTTTATGTAAAATAATTGCGGCTATAATTGCTGTAGTAAAACCAAGAATATACAAACTTAACAAGGTGAGACCTTGTAGATTTAAGACCCCAAATACTTTTTGATCAGGAATAATCAACGCAATAATGATTGCGTAGACAGGTAAACGGGCAGAACAAGTAGTAAATGGTGTTACCAAAATAGTAATAAGTCGTTCTTTCCATCCAGAAATATTTCTAGTAGCCATCACAGCAGGAATGGCGCAAGCTGTTCCAGAAATAAGCGGAATTACACTTTTACCACTCATTCCAAATCGTCTCATAATTTTATCCATTAAAAAAACAACTCTACTCATGTAACCCGTTTCTTCCAGTAGTGAAATAAATAGAAACAAAATGGCAATTTGCGGAATAAAAATAATGATTCCGCCTATTCCTGGGATAATCCCTTCAGAGATTAAACTGGTTAAAACACCTTCGGGAAGGTTTTTATCTACATAAGAGCTAAGATTTGCAAATCCGGCATCTATAAGATCCATTGGCAGGCTTGCCCAATCAAATATAGATTGAAAAATAACCAAAAGGACAGCAAAAAATAATATGTAGCCAAAAATTTTATGGGTGAAAATTTTATCTAAAGTTGATCTTAAGTCTGATGCCTTAGAACGATCAACCAAATAGGTGTTTTTTAAGATTTCATTAATTTTTTGATACCTAAAAATTGTTTCTTTGTGCTGATATTTTTTTAAGTTTTTTGAATCGTTTTTAAAATTTAACAGTGCACTTTTTTCCTCTCTAGAAATTGTGTCAGGAAAACTATTATGAGTAATCATTAACCAAAGCTCATAAATTGAATATTTTGGGTTTATCTCCTTGAGTCTATCAAAATATGCAGGATCAATTCTATTATTTACATTACACAATGGAAATGCTTTTGCGCTATGATAGGTATTAACAATAGCCTTCTTAAGTTCATCTATCCCTTTTTCTTTTCTTACACTTAATAAAACGACGTCATTTCCCAATTCTTTTTCCAATAACTTAATGTCCAGTGTAATTCCTTTTCTTTCCATTTGATCAGCCATGTTAATTGCTAATACTGTTGGAATTTCTAAATCTTTAATTTGAGAAAAAAGCAGTAAATTTCTTTTTAAATTTTCGATATCTGCAACTACAA
>Ga0233438_10004620_pt1 | contig 11996 bp, 5 predicted proteins | sample SI_123_September_FD_182720 | JGI IMG/M metagenome (GOLD analysis project Ga0233438, IMG submission 182720) | Seawater microbial communities from Saanich Inlet, British Columbia, Canada - SI_123_September2016_10_MG | ecosystem: Environmental > Aquatic > Marine > Inlet | place: Canada: British...
AGGAAGACGCGCCGTCACAATTTAATGTGACGCATGCCCTGTTACGCGAGAAATTTCCTGATAGCTTTGATGACAATGGGTTTGTCAATCATACCAACCGCCAATCATCTGAAATTGACCTGAGCAGCTATGACGCGATTTTAGTATCGCTGGGCAGCAATGATAACGACCATAATTTCACGCCAGCGGAAGTCACCGCCTATCGAAATTTCATTCATAGTGACGGCAAAAAAATATTGTCGATTGGCCGACAAGAGCCGGATATGGGAACGATTAATTCTGCCATGCCGATTTATCACAACAATGTGGATGGCTATCAATATATCGCGCGCAACACGGCCGATAGTGCGCCGCAAGAGTTGAGCCCCGTGGAAGGCAGTGGTTCTGCGCTTCTATTGGGCGTGACAAGTTTTGGGCAATATAATGACAGTAACTTATTCGCGAGCGTTGACTTCACACGAGACCTAGTTGCCGACAGTTCGGACGCAGCGATTGCCGTCGACAATGGCTTGCTCATCAATAGCTATAATGATTATCCGGCTCTCGATTTTGGCGACAAAGGCGCGGTCTTCTTTGCCCGTTGGGGATGTGGCGCAAATGGTAGCATGAACGGTTATTTGGGCGCCTCGATCGATGCTAATTTCGTCGATAATGGCCGAGAGCAATTCTGTCGCAACCTCATTTCCTCGCTAGCGCCCGAGGCGAATTTGGTCGATGTGGAAGTCGGTAGCCTGTCTGTTTCAGGAGACGCAGACGCCGCCAGCTATCGCATTATCAGTGGGGGAAATGGCAATTTCAAAATCGCGGGCGACAAACTACTGCTGGATAAAGGGGCAAATCTACCGAATGAGGCTGGCACTTATTCCTTGATCATTGGGGTTACGCCGACCGGCGCGGAAGAAGTGGAGCGCTCGATTTCTGTCGCCTTTGCCAAAGGGGGAGCTGAGAAACGGGTCATAGCGACCCGGGATAGGTATCAGGTAGGCGATACGGTGTCTTTCCCGACGCAAAATTTGGTCAGCCATAAAGATTATTTGGAGGACATTACTTGGATTTCCATTGACGCGGCGAGTGGCGGGGGGCAAGCCACCAATACGGGTATTATTACCCTGCATTATCGCATTACAGAAAACGGCGCCACCTATGACCGGTTCCATGAAATTGAATTGCTGCACGATTGCACCAGCGACCATTGCGATGCGTTTGCAACCTCCATGGATACGGAAAATGAACTGGTGTTCAATCAGCATTTTGAACTGGATAATAAAAGCAGCTGGGCTTCGTTCTTTGACCGCTTTTCCACAGGCACATTGCGGCTGCAAAAAGCCTATGCGCTGTCCAGTTCGGATGCTTATGACGAAACAGGCAATGAGGCCTACCTAGAAGTGCTGAACGCCAATTATAGCCATGACCTGACGGTTAATTTCGGAACCGAGGCAGGGCAATTAAACACCGCAGGCACTTTCGATGGCATTGAGGCGGGCGGCTTTGATGTCACGTGGGATTTCAGTTTCACCGATACAAATGGCCCGTGCGACGCTTCAGGCACTTGTTATTTGCCTGTTTCGGATGCGGCGGGAGCCAATGCGGCGAATTTGAGAACAGACGATATGGGCGTCAGTAATATACCTGGTGTGGGGCTGATGAATATGGCCTTGCCAAATGGTAAGCATAGTCTTCTTGTGCGCTCGAACTTGGCTAGCCAAACGGATAATGGGTGTAGTTCACAAAACTCATGTCGTCTGCACGAAACCGAGTTTCAGCCCATGACGCCGAAATAAACTTAAATTTCTTCCGTCTGCATTTTGGGGCCAAGATAGCTCGTCAATACAATGTAATACTCGTTAATGAGGGCATCTAGGGACTTATGGGCATCATCGGCTCGACCAACGGCAAACATAAAACTATCCAGCAGCAGAACATAGGTGCGCGAGACACTTGCCTCCTCCTCGCCACGCACAGCGAAACCGCCAATTTTCAGTAAATGCGCATAGCGTGTCGCGAAGAAATCGAGGGTTTGTTCATGTCGTGCAGCAACCCCCTCATCGGCTCTTACGGCAGCCAAGCCACCGAAAACCCAAGGGTTATCCTCGCAATAGCGCGCAAGATTGTGCAGCAAGGCTCTCTGAACCTCTTTCCATGGCATGTCGAAGGCTTCTTTTTCTAAAATTTTGATTTGCTCATTAAAGTCATCCTCGAAGAAGCTGATCAAGCTGACCAACAGGGCAGATTGATTAGGCCAATAGCGATAAATCGAGGTTTGTTTGATATTCGCGCGCTCGCAAACGGCACTCAGGGAGAGCCCGCCATAGCCGCGTTCGGCAATAATTTCTTGGGTTGCCTTTAATACCGTTTCAACGCGCTCCTTGGAACGCAATTGTTGGGGACTTTCTCTAGAAGATTCCATAAGGGCTTTTTATCTTAAAACTTCGGCCGGGTAAACAAATCAGATTGGAAGGGTGACAAAATGTCTTTGTAAAGAGCTCTCACGGCGGTTTGTGAGGGAAGTTATTTAGAAAATGTGTCATTTAAGGGTTGAAGTCACCCTTATATTAGTGACATATATTCATGTAATTATGAGGCACGAGTTTGCATGAGTAAGTTATTTGTAGTTTTGTCACTTGCGTTACTGGCAGCATGCACGCGTGCGCCAGAGCCGCTAGATATGGATGCCGTGACCCTTGAATTGCGCTCTGATTTGAACCAATTAGGTTCGGTGGCGGTTCCCCTAGACGAGCCACTGCGGCTGTATCAAGCCATTGCCCGCGCTATTTTATACAACCGCGAGTATAGGTTGTCCATCATGGAAGCCGCGCTTAGTCAGCGCCAATATGATTTGGCGAAAACCAATATGTTGCCCGCTTTAACCCTCAGTGCCGGGTATTCCGGGCGCGATAATTATGCCGCCTCGGCCAGTACAACATTCACCAATAACCGGCCCGACCCTTTGCCAAGCTCCCCGAGCTATAGTGTTTCGCAAGATAAGAACCGATCCACGTCCAGTGCAGCCTTTACCTGGAATATTTTGGATTTCGGTTTGTCCTATGTGCGGGCGGGCCAGAGTGCCGACCGCCGCATGATCGCCATCGAGCGCCAACGCAAAGTCGTTCACAATATTGTCCGCGAAGTCACCTCATCCTACTGGCGCGCGATTGCGGCGGATAATCTTCTGGATGAGTTAGGCCCTCTCTTGCGACGCGTCGAGGAAGCTTTGGCCGACAGTCGCCGGATTGAGCAAAGGCGCCTCACCCCGCCGGTGGAAGCTCTAATTTATCAAAAGGAATTGCTCGAAATCCGTCGCACATTGCATACGCAGCAACGCTCGCTGATGACGGCTAAACTGGAGCTGTCGCAGCTTATGGGTTTTCTTCCCGGGCAGCAATTTACGCTGGCGAAAGTTGAATATATCATTCCCGAAATTGCGATGAATATCTCGCTGATGGAAAATACAGCGATGATGAGCCGACCCGAGTTGATGGAAACGCGGTATCAAAAGCGCATCAGCCAAAGCGAAGTCAGGGCGGCTCTTTTGTCGATGATGCCAAACCTAAGCCTGACGGCCTCCGCCAATAGCGATGATAGCGATTATCAAAAACACAATGACTATGTCGAGATGGGTGCGCAGGTAAGCTATAACTTACTGTCGGCCTTCAGCGGCCCGAAAAATCGTGACGTGGCCAAAGCCGGCGTCGATGTGGCCGAAGAGCGAAGACTGGCGATGGCGATGGCGGTCGTGTCTCAAGTCCATATCGCCAATATGAACTTTGTTCAATCGCGCCAAGACTATCGGGTGGCGGAAGAATATCTAGATGTCTCCAAGCGGTTAACCAAACAAACGCGGGATGCGCAAAAGGTCGCCAAATTCGGCGAGCTGGAAGTGATACGCCAAGAAGCCAGCTTGCTGTTGGCCAATCTGCGTCGCGACATTGCCTTTGCCGAATTGCAAAACAGTTTCAGCACGGTTTACGCGTCCGTCGGTCTCGATGTTGTGCCGAGCCACTTAGAAGATATGAGCATTGCGAACCTCAGCCAAGCCATCACGCAAAGCCTGAAAAAATGGGGCCTGAAGTATAAAAGCGTCGTGGGGGAGAGCCGACGGGTTATCCTTCCGATTGCTGACCAGAACCCCATGTTGGGGGCCAATGGTTTCGTCTTTGCTGCCAATACTTTCGATGTGGGAGAGCCGGTGAAATATTCAATCGGCATGCAAGACGGCACGGCTTTACCCGATTGGGTTGCCTTCGATAGTGATTTACGAAAAATTTCGGGTGTGCCGCCCAAAGAGAAAATGCAGTTGAGCTTACGGGTAATCGCGCAAGGCCCCGAAAGGCGAGTAACCGATAGCTTCGTTTTACAATTGGATGATGCCAAGAAAGGCATATCCACGAAGCGACAGAAAACACCCGCCGCAGCGCCTGTGCCCATCCCCATACCGGCGGCACCAGAACCGACAGTAGCTCCTACAGTAGCTCCAACACCTGCTCCTATAGTGGCACCTGTAAAAGCACCGCCAGCCCCCAAAGCGCCAATCTCGACGCAAGCGCCGAAAAGCCAAGCCCCCGGGTTTGTTCAGGCAAAGGCGCTTAACTCGCGGGCGAAGGCACAAAAATTTTCCGATAAAATCAAGAACACGGTCGGCTTGCAGTCCTTTGTCCGCAAAACCAAACGACTTAATCCACCTATGTATCGGGTGATTATTCCGGCTTTCTCGCCAGACGACGTCCCGTCCATTATGCAAGCGCTGGAGCGCGTTGGCGTTCGCGATGCTTTCATGACGCGCAATTAAGTCGCGCCGGCGGGACGGGTGGCTAAAATCCGCTTTCGCGCAGCAACAGGGCGCTAATGGCCCTTCCTAGCGCTCCCATTGGGGCGTATGGCGCCGTTTCAATATGCAAACGACCAACAATATTGGCCCCAATTTGCTTCGGCGGATGGAGCAATTCGGCGCGTAATTTGTAATAGGCATCCACCGTTCGGGTTCCATTGCCTTCGGCATGGACGGCAATGGCTCCCCCATGGGTGGAAGTGAGTTCCGGATAAGCCAATTGCTCAATCGCTGTATCCTCAATAGCGATAAGGCGGGCGGCAAATTTACCGTGCACGCCATCATCTGCGATAAATTTAACCTCGGCGCCCTTTTGGATGCGGTGCATTTGGGTTTCCGCCACAAAGGAGACGACTTGGCTTTGGCGGGGCTCATAGATGAAAAACAATCCTTGTTCCGGTTCCAGCCAATGGTCGGGCGCCAGATGGCGGGTAAATTGAACCACGCCGGATGACGGGGCGTGCAATTGTATGGCGGCCCGCCGCTTGCGCAGGCCGCTCAGGCGAGATTGCGCCTCGGCCAAGCGTTGTTCGACAACCAATTTGTCGCGCAAATTCTTCAACGACGCTGCATAGCGCGTAACTTCTAGCGACAGCAGGCGCGCTTTGCGTTCCGCCAGTGCAATTTCATGGTCCAGCGTTGGATTAAGGGTCGATAGAAGCGCATCGCCTTTTTGGACGGTTTGGCCGTTGGTTACATGAAGTTTGGCAACCTGCGCCGGGTCTGGCAGGTGAATGGAAGTTTTAAATGTGCTTTCTATGATAGCGGGCGTCGTGATGGAGGTGCGCCATGGCATGAATGCCAGCAAAAGTACGGTGAAAAACACCGCAGTCGTGCGCCGCGTTTGGCGGGTCCAAGAGAAAAGGGCCCGCCGCGCCCACCAGCGTTTTATCTCTGCGTATACGGGCCGCGCGATAAACCAGATAATCTCAACGATGAAGAGAAAAATCCCCAATAGTTTGAAAGCAAAGAAATAGACCAGCAAAGCAATGCCGAGAAATAAGAAAAACCGATAGATCCAAGTGACAAAACTGTAAAACACTAGGAAATAATGTTTGGTGGTGGGAAACGGCTCGGGCGCATTTTCTGGCAGGCCGAACAACCATTGGCGCAGCTGCCAACGAGCCAGCTCAAACGAGCGGGGCTGCAAGTTCTGCATACCTAGAAAATCGGCCAGCGCATAATAGCCGTCAAACCGCATCAGGGGGCTGAGGTTAACCAGCAAGGAACCCAAAATGCTGGTGGTGGCCAGAAAGAAAGCGGCGCTGCGGGCCGGGCCATCTGGCAAGAGGCTCCAACTGAACAAGGCCAGCAGGGCGATATGCAATTCGACCAAGAGGCCCGCCATAACAATCTGCAATTTTTTTCTTTGGTCGGTCAAACGCCAAGCATCGGTATTGTCTGTGTAGAGAACGGGAAATAGCACCAATAGGGCCACGCCCATCGAACTGACACGCAGTCCATGATGTTTGGCAACCAAGGCATGGCCGAGTTCATGCGTAATTTTGACGACGGCGAGCGCCAGGCCGAAATAAATCAACCCCTGCCAATTGAAAAAATAGTCAAAGGTCGTCACAAAGCTATCCCACTGCCAAAACAAAGCGAAAACCCCGTACAGCCCCAAAACATATATGGCGGCGCGCACCATTGGGCTGGCCAAGGGGCGGGTGAGGAGCAAGAGACCCTCGAGGAAACGATCGGGGCGGATGAGCGGAATTTTTATAAATAGATAATTATGCAGCAGCCACATAAACCAATTGGTTTTCCGGGCGTCTTGGGCCACGGAGATTTTTTGAACATGCGCCATGTCGCTACCCACGACTAGAAAATTATCTCGGATAAAGTCTAAAAATTGCGCCACTTCGTGATCGTCGATTTGGGCGTCTTTCTGAGACAGCACGGTTTTTAGCTCGGCCAGAGAGCCGATTTTTGGTAGGTAGCGCAGCAGCAATAAAGCAGTGCGGCTGAGGGCAAAATATTGATGGCGCAAAGGGTCATATAGCAGCCATTCTTTTTCGCCAGCTTCATCCTTGCCCCCTGGCAGCAAGCGTAAATCTTGGCGGAGCAGAGGGATGTCCATTCTATACCCCTAAGATTTGGCGAATGGCGGTGATGGGGCGGCGAAACAAAAAGTAAAATAGGGTGGTTTGCGGGCCACGCACGCGGGCTGAGCCGCGCAAGCCAATTCGTGGCAGGCTTGTATCGGCGGCTAATTTGGCTCGTACGGCGTAGGCCAAGACGCCAGCTTCTGTAATGCTCGATTGATAGGGGACGCGGGTAACCGTGCCGCGATGGCGTTGCAACGGGTTGATATCGAGAAAAATATCCACGCGGTTCCCTTCGGCAAGCGTTACCGCATCGGAGACCGGCACTAGCACTTCGACTTCGACAAATTGCGGTTGCGCCAGTTTTAGAATTTGTTCGCCAGCCACCACCGGACGCCCTTGCCATTTGCGCGGGTCATCGAGAATAATTAATCCGCCATTGGGGGCGCGAACGGTGGCACGCGACAGCTGCTGTTGGGCGAAATTCATTTCCGCACGGTGCAGCTCCACTTGGGCCGTCAGTTCGGCAAGTTGTGATTTATCCTCGGAGCTGGAAAAAGCCAGCTGGCGACCTCGGAACAATTCGGCTTCGGCCACCCGAAAGGCGCGTTTGGCTAACTCGAGGCTGCTTTTCAACTCGACATCCACCAATTGCAGCAGGGGCGTGCCTTGGGTGACTTTTTCATTCGGCTGAACCAGCAGCCTGTCGACCACCCCTTGCATGGGCGCGGCCACAATAAACGGTTCGGTGGCGGTAATTTCAGCCGGTGCTACGGCGGTCAGACGCGCGGGAAGCAGCAAGATAAGAAGCAAAGCCGCAAGGATGGCCCATTTCCGACGCCCCGACAGGCGGGCGCGAAGGCGCACCCAAAGCGGCGTATTGTTATGAGACGCCAAGGCATGGCCATAGACCGAGGCGAGGTGGCTTAAAACCGTTTTATCGCCATCGGAAAAGGCCAGCGAGCGGGTGACGATAAAGGCCCCCAAAAGCCCTTTGCTGGCAGAGCGCAGCGGCAAGATAAGAATATTTTCGGGAATTAAATCGGCGACGGGCTCGCGGTCTTGCGCGCTCGGGCAAAGCATATCGGTCTCTGCGTTGAGGCTTTTACACTGGCTTTCCAACCAAGTGACCAGCGGCGCCGTGCGGTCGATAACCGCAATGTCCGAAAATCCCGCCACGCGAATTTTCCCGCTCGGGCCGGTGACAGCAACAGAGGATTGGGTGAAGTCCACCATATCGCGGCTGCGGTTGCAGATGAGCGCGATTAAAGCTCTCCCGTCTTTGGCTTGGCGCACTTCTTGCTCCAGCGTGAGCAGTTTTCCTAAATCGGCGGCCTTATCATCTATCATGGGCGCACCATGCCGCTCATGCCGGGCAAAATATTTTCGGGGAGGGAGGTGAACCCGGCGCGGATCAGCACCGTCTGACTGACCGGGTCTACGGCACCGCCCACGGCAAGTATGCTCACCTCACTGGAAATGCCCAATTCGTCTATGTCCATACGTGCGGTTTGTCCCGTGGATACTTTTTGCAGCCAATCGGCTGGCGCGATGACTTCCACCTCAAGTGCAGAAGAGGAAACAATCTCGATAAGACTGCGCCGCAAATCGACACTTTCATATTCATTCACCAAAAGTTGAACAACCGAGCCGTCGAAGGGCGCCTTTACGGTGCAGCGTTCGACATTCAGTCTGGCAATCTCCAGCTCGGCCCGCGTTTTGGCATAATCGGCTTTGGCCAGCGTGACATCTAGGGCGCCGATGGACCGCATTTTTTCTAGGTCGCGGGCATTGGCCAATTGCGCGCGCGAGGCTTCGGTCTGTGCCGCGACTTTGTCTTTCTGGCTTTTCAGCAAGCGACAGTCAAAGCCGATGAGCGTATCGCCTTTAGTAAAATTATCGCCACTGCGAAACGGGGTCTTATTTACCACCGCCCCGATTTCACTGGCCAGCACGGCGCGAGATTTCGCCTTTACTAAGCCGCGTGCCGAACCGTCTTCAGCCGCCAAATAAGAGGCGGGGTAAACCAGCGGTAAGGCAATAGCCAGGGCGCGTAGCCAATATTTACTCATCTCATAAACTCCGCGCTTGAATGGCTGCTTGCAGGTCTTGGCCATAATCATTATCGATCAAAGCCGTATCAATTTGCTTATCGAGCGGCAAGAATTGCCCGATGGTGGCCTCCGGCGCTGCCGCTGGCGCCTCGCCCGCTGGCTCGCCGGTTTGAATGTCTTCCGCTTCTGGTGTGGCTTCTTCGGCGCGCTCGTCTTCGCGCATTTCATCGAGGTCGACATCGAGGTCGACGCTGCGTTGTTGCGTGCCATCGACGGCGACCAGCGTCAGTTGAAGCGTCGGTGCGTTTTGGGGGGCTTCGATAATCAAGGCGCCGGTTGCCGCATCGACTTGAACCCAATCTGGGGCTGGCGTGCCATCTTGCTGGCGCACTTCATAGCGTGTCGTTTGAAGGCGCCCCGTATCGGTGATTTCAATGGTTACCGATTCCGGCGCGGACACCATGCGCATTAACTTCATGCTTCCTTCCCCGACCGCGGTCAGGCCTTCCACGAAACGCACGCGGCCATCGGGCAGTACGCTAAATTCGGTGTTGGTGCGGCTGGCGTCTCGAATGGCACGGGTTTCTCTGCGTTCTAGTGTGCGTTCTGCGCGCGCTTCCAGGCGGGTTTGTCGTTCGGCTTGGCGCTCCGCTTGGCGGGCCTCGCGTCGTTCTTGACGCGTTTCGCGTGCCGATGGAGGCGTCTCTTTGGCGTCTTCGAGCAGGCCTTCGGGGTTCAGAACCAGATTAATGGCTCGCTCATTACCGGCACCATCATTGGCAATCACAAGCATTTCAATTGGCTTTGCCCCTTGCGGTGGCTCGGCCTTGGTTAGGCCCGTGTTTGGGTCGACTTGAACCCAATCGGGCAATTTGGAGCCATCGGCCATTTCGCCCTTAAAGGTCGCGGCTTGATCAACCGCGCCGTCGGTTAGTTGCACGGCAATTTCTTGGCCATTGATTTCCAGGTCAACGACGCGAATATTGCCCGATAGGTCTGGCTCCGAGCTGACGGTTGCCTGCATCCAGGCATCGACTGCAAGGCTGGCAGAATTGCCTAAAGCGGCGGCTGGGTCGTCTTTCACGATGGGGTCGGGGGCCATGGCGTCGCGAAGGGGAACCGTGCCATCCCGTTTCGGATTAACCTTCAAAACGCGCGGTAAATCATGCTCGTTCAAATCCGATATTGTTTCTTCCGGCTTTGCGTCTTCGCGGGGGGGCTCTTGTTGAGGCGCTTCGACACGCGGGTCTGTGACGGGCATGCCAACAAACAGTTGGAAACTCGATTGCACGCTTAATCCCAAGCCGTCCGTGGCTTGCATAATAATGTCATAAACCCCAGCTTTGGTCGGGCGGCCAGAGATACTTCGCCCGTTAAAACTAAGGCCTGGCGGCAAGGGCGATTCAACCGTGAAGGTCAGCGCGCCGTCGAGCGGCATCGTGTTAAATTTGGCTGTCGCAGGAAATTTGCCCGTCTCTAACAGGTTTGTAACATTGGTTTTGAAACCTTTGTTGCTGGGGTCAAATGCGTCCACGTCCCCAAAGAACGCCTCCAGTTTAATGGGTTTGACCTTGCCCTCCAGCATAATGGCTTGCGCCGGCAGGCTAAGGCGTTCCATCGGGGCATTGTTGACGGGCTGAACGGTGACGCTCACAACCGCTTCTTCTGAAGTCAGAAGCGTGTCGGTGGCGACGAATTTGAAATTGTCGGAACCGTAATAGAAGGCATCGGGCGTGTAGATATAATCTGGCCCGCCACCGATGAGTTCCAAGGTGCCGTGGTTAGGCTGTTTGGTAATAGTATATTGCAGATTGGCATCATCGTGGTCTGTGGCGAGCAGGGTGGCGCGCTTTGGCTGGCCTTCATTGGTGGCAAGCGAACTGTCGCTGGCTACGGGGGCCGCATTCACACCTATCGTTATGGTGGCAGCACTGGCGCTATCGGCTTCGCCATCGTTCACCGAGAAGGTGAAAGCATCATAATTGACCCCGCTTGCATTTTCGCCCGGCTTATAAGTCAAAAGATTAAGCTGGCTCTCGGCGATGGTATCGCCATCTTGCAGCGGCTGATTGTTCAGATATAGCGTACCTTCGGTCGGAGCCGAGACAATGGTGACGTGATGAAGGCTGTCGCCTTCGATGTCGGCAAAGGCGAAGTTTCTGCCAGACAAGGCAATTTCATCCTCGCCATTGAGCTGCAAACGGCCATTTTCAGTTGTCGGCAGATCGTTTACCGCGTCCACATGAAGGGACATCGTGCCAGCGGCGCTATTTTCCGTGCCATCACTGACCAGATAGCGGAAGCTTGCATAGGTCTCGCCATGGCCGTTTTCGTCCGGGGTAAAGGTCAGGGTGCCAATCTGGTTTTCGGGAATGACATCGCCTGTTCTCACCAAATCGCCGGCTAACCGCAAGACACCGTTTTCAGGCAATGTCAGAAGCGTAACATGGCTCAATGTGTCATTGGCGTCTGCGTCAGAGAAATTGAATTGGGCGGCTGCGAAGGTGAACATTGTGTCTTCGTTTGTTCTGACGCTGGCAACGCCTTCTCGGTTGTCATTGGTCGCGTCGATAATTTGCGGCTGCGTATTGCCACCCGAAATGGTGATTGTCGCGCTATTGTTCACGCTCTTATCGCCATCGGATAGGACATAATTTATGACGATAGAAACGTCTTCGCCGGTACCCAACGAGCTGAAGATAGCGGGGGAAATTTCAACATTATTGCCATTGATGACGGCCGCACCGGCGGGCAGGGGCACTTGAGCCCCCAATTCATTGGTAAAGACGAAGTCTGGCGTACCCGTGACGGACAAGGCATCCGCTTCTAAATCTGTCGCGCCTTGCAAGAGGTCAAAGGTATAATCCGCATCGGTTTTACTGCTGGCATTCGACAGGGGCGTCGTCGTCGGCGCGTCATTCACCGGTGTCACGTTAACGGTCATTGTATTGGTGGTTTGGCTGTCTTGCGTGCCGTCGTGAACGCGAAAGGTGAAGCTCGCGTATGGGATGCCATTGTCATGCGCATCTGGGGTGAATTGCAGGTTTTCAATGTCGGCCGCTGCAATATCAT
>Ga0233438_10004628_pt1 | contig 11987 bp, 14 predicted proteins | sample SI_123_September_FD_182720 | JGI IMG/M metagenome (GOLD analysis project Ga0233438, IMG submission 182720) | Seawater microbial communities from Saanich Inlet, British Columbia, Canada - SI_123_September2016_10_MG | ecosystem: Environmental > Aquatic > Marine > Inlet | place: Canada: British...
CTACAATTACTGCCTCAAGTTTTTAGAATAGATATTCCAGAAAATTTAATTAAAGAGGTAGATTCTTGCAAGTCTAATAAAGAGGTAAGGCAAGTTGGTATAGAGTTTGCCATTCAGCAATCTAAAGAATTGTTAGCTGCTGGCGTACCCGTTTTACACTACTATTCTATGGGGAAAAGTAATAATATCCAAGCTATAGCAAAAGAGTTGTTTTAAGTTGCTGTATAGTTTCAATTGATAGATTAATAGTAAAAAGTAATTTTTACTTGAGATATAAGCTAAAAATAAATGTTTACTTTTGTTTTTTAATTTAGATTTCAATCAAATAAACATAAAAATGGCATTAGAAATTACAGACGCTACTTTTGATGAAGTAGTTTTAAAATCAGAGAAACCAGTATTAGTAGATTTTTGGGCAGCTTGGTGTGGACCATGTAGAATGGTTGGCCCTATTGTAGACGAAATTCACACAGAGTATGAAGGTAAAGCAGTTGTTGGTAAAGTTGATGTAGATGCAAATCAAGAATTTGCAGCTAAATACGGAGTTAGAAACATACCAACAGTTTTAGTATTTAAAAATGGTGAAGTTGTGGATAAGCAAGTAGGTGTAGCTCCAAAAAAAACATATACAGATAAAATTGATGCTGCTTTATAAGTACATCTAAATTTTATATATCTATAAAGGTTTGGCTAACGTCAAACCTTTTTTTATTTTTAGAATTCAAATAGGTGTAATGAAGATATCACAAGTTAAATCCTCTGAAATTAAAAATTTAGACGTACTTGCCAAACAAGTAGTAGAAGGCTTTATAACCGGTTTACATAAAAGTCCGTTTCATGGATTTTCTGTGGAGTTTTCAGAACATAAATTATACAACAAAGGAGAAAGTACAAGACATATAGATTGGAAGTTATTTGCTAAAACCGAAAAATTATATACAAAAAAATACGAAGAAGAAACAAATTTAAGATGCCATATTATAATAGATAATTCAGCGTCTATGCATTATCCAATACTACAAAAGCAAACGCTAAACAATTTAAATAAAGTTGGGTTTTCTGTGATAGCAGCAGCTTCTTTAATGGAAATTTTAAAAAGACAAAGAGATGCAGTTGGTTTAAGCATATATTCGGACAACTACGAATACTATGCTCCAGAAAAAGGAAGCGAAAGACATCGAAATATGTTGCTTCATCAATTAGAACAATTATTTAAATCTCCAGGAAATAAAACAACAGAAACCTACCAATTTTTGCATGAAATTGCAGAGAAAATTCATAGAAGATCATTAATTTTTCTATTTACAGACATGTTTCAAACCAACACCTCAAACAAAGAACTTTTTGAGGCGTTAAGACATCTTAAATACAATAAACACGAAGTTGTTTTATTTCATACATACGATTCTAAAACAGAATTCAAATTAGCGTTTAGCAGTACTCCAAAAAAATTTGTAGATGTAGAAACAAAACAAGAAATTAACGTATTTTCAGAAAATAGTAAGGAAGCCTATGTTTTGCAAGTTCAAGATTATTTTAATAAATTAAAAAACAATTGCTTACAGTATAAAATTGATTATGTTCCATTAGACATTACCAAAGGGTATACAGATGTTTTATTGGCGTATTTATTACAACGAAAAAAATTCTAATTATTTTAAGATTTATGTTTGCAAATATAAAAATGTGTGTTATATTTGCACCCGCTAATAGCAACGGTTTGGTAGTTCAGCTGGTTAGAATGCCTGCCTGTCACGCAGGAGGTCGCGGGTTCGAGTCCCGTCCAGACCGCGAAAAGCATCTCATTTGAGATGCTTTTTTCGTTTATATACTATTATTTTTTTCTTGACTACAGTAATTCAAAAATAAAAAGAATTGTCCATAAAATTGTTCTAATCCAATTAAGTTTTACTAGTTGTTTCAATTGCCCTGTTTCAAAATTGTTTTCAGAAATCTTAAAATGAATAGGTGCGAAACTAGTAAATGTAAATATCCATAAAAAAACTATTACTAAAAAAAATGACAGTTTTATTATGCTGAAATCCAATATACAATTAGCAAAACTGATTATCAGCTGAATTAACATTAAGGGTACCACAACTATCGCAATTCTTTGCGTGTATTTGTTATGCCAAAGCACTAAGTTTTCTCTTTTATAAAATAAGAAGCTAGGATAAACAATGAGTTGAACAATCTAAATTAAAACGACCAATCCAAAATTTACGAGTGGGTATAAGGTTGATAAAGTTTCTTGATAATTCATTACTGATCTTTTTTCTGAAATTCATACTTTTTTAAAAGATCTAAAGAGCAATAATCTAAAGATTTAATATGGGTTGCTTCAAGCTTAATAAAAGGAGCATTACCTGCTTTTTCTGCTTGTAACCACCTAGAAATACAGAGACACCAATAATCTCCTGGTTGTAAACCAGGAAAATTCCATTGCGGTATTGGAGTTATCAAATCATTACCCTTACTTAAGGAAAATTCTAAAAAATCTTTTGTTACAATTGCACATACCGTATGTGTCCCAAAATCTTGTGCACCTGTTTTACAAAAACCATCTCTATAGAATCCTGTTATAGGAGATGTACAACAACACTGTAAAGGTGTATTTAAAACATTTAATTCCAAAATATATTTTTTATAAGCCTTAAAGATAATCAATTATGGTTATGGAAGTCCGATGAACATAACTGATTTTATTCCCTTAAAAATTAGTAATCAGTCAATATTTTATTTCAATTTTGATTTTTTGATAAAAATTATCGAATTCTTCTTATAATATTTGTGTATCTGAATTTAATCTTTAGATTTGTTACTCAAAATAAAGAAAATGATTACAACAATTTGGACACGTTTCTATTTTTACTTTTATACTAAAAGTTGAGACTTTGTATCATATTGTTAAATAAAAAATACATAAAAAGTCTCGAAGTTAATTCGAGACTTTTTTTTTGATAGTAAACTAAGTTGAAAAAAATAATCGCTATACAAGGAGCAGAGGGCTCAAATCATCATAAGGTAGCTATTGATTTCTATGGGACAGAAATTCAGTTAGCAGAATGTATGTCTTTTGATGCAGTAGTAGATAGTTTGTTAGAAAATTCTGCAGACGTTGGGGTTATGGCTTTAGAAAATACAATTGCAGGCTCTATAATTCCGAATTACGCACTTATAGATAGTAGCAACTTGTACATTATTGACGAACAATATTTAAATATTCATCATCATTTAATGGCTCTAAAAAATCAAACATTAGAAGATATTAAAGAGGTTTGGTCGCATCCAATGGCTTTGTTGCAGTGTAAAGAGTTTTTTAAAAAATATCCAAATATCAAATTAGTGGAAGATGTGGATACTGCAGCAGTTGCAAAAAGAATTTCAAATAAAAACTTGAAAGGTATAGCTGCAATTGCACCTAAGATAGCCGCAGAACTATTTGATTTAGAAATTCTTGAAGATGAAATTCAGACTATTAAAGACAACTCAACACGTTTTGTAATTGTACAAACGAGTAGGCCAGTACTAAATGAGAATGTAAACAAAGCATCTTTAAAGTTCCAATTAGACCACAAAAGAGGAAGCTTAGCTGCTATTTTAAATGTATTAAGTGATTGCAAAATGAACCTTACCAAAATACAATCCTTACCCGTTATAGAAACCCCTTGGAAATACTCATTCTTTGTAGATATTACTTTTAATGATTATAACGAATACAAAAAAGCAGCATCAATTTTAGAAATTATGGCTGAAGAATTTAAGGTTTTAGGAACCTATAAAAATGGTAGGCTTAAGACTAATTCTGAATCCATTTCAGCATCTAAATAATTAATTATGATACAATCCGCAAAAAGATTAGATACTGTTCAAGAATACTATTTCTCTAAAAAGTTAAGAGAAGTTAGAGGTTTAGCTGCTGCTGGTAAGCCCATCATAAATATGGGTATAGGTTCTCCAGATTTGCAACCACCAGCAAGTGTTATAGCTGCTATTTCAAATAGTTTAGGTGATGCAAACGCACATAAATATCAGTCATATCAAGGCTTGCCAGAATTACGTGCTGCAATCTCTGAGTTTTACAATAACAAATATTCAGTGACTCTAAATTCTGAAAATGAAGTGTTACCATTGATGGGAAGCAAGGAAGGAATTATGCATATTTCTATGGCTTTTTTAAATGAAGGCGATAAAGTTTTAATCCCCAATCCTGGCTATCCAACCTACACGTCTGTAACAAAGTTGGTAGGGGCAGATCCTTTATTTTATGATTTGGTAGAAGAAAATAATTGGCAACCCAATTTTGAAGCATTGGAGCAATTAGATTTGAGCGATGTAAAGTTAATGTGGGTAAATTACCCTCATATGCCAACGGGTACAAATGCTACATTAGCAACTTTTGAGAAATTAGTTGCCTTTGGTAAAAAATACAACATTTTAATCATTAATGATAATCCTTATAGTTTTATTTTAAATGATAACCCTTTAAGTATACTACAAGTTGATGGTGCTAAAGAGGTGGCTTTAGAATTAAACTCTTTAAGTAAAACATTTAACATGGCTGGTTGGAGAGTAGGGATGTTACTTGGAAATTCTCGATTTATAAACCAGGTATTAAAGGTAAAATCTAATATGGATTCAGGAATGTTTTATGGTATTCAGAAGGGGGCAGTTAAAGCATTGCAGTTATCAGACAAATGGTTTCAAGACCAGAATAAAATTTACGAAAAACGCAGGAAGTTAGTATGGCAATTGGCAGATAAGTTACACGCAAAATACTATAAAAATGCAACAGGCTTATTTGTTTGGGCTAAGATTCCACAAGGAGAAAAATCAGAAGAAGTTACAGATTCTGTGTTATATGATAAAAATATTTTTATCACACCAGGTACTGTTTTTGGCTCACAAGGAGAAGGTTTTATCCGTTTTTCTTTGTGTGTGCCAGAAGAAACTATTAAAGAAGCCATATCAAGATTTTAGATTATGAATACAATTTACATTATTGGTGTTGGTTTAATTGGAGGTAGCTTTGCAATTGACATTAGAAAACAAAATCCTGATGCTATAGTTTATGGAATAGATACTAATGATGGGTATTTAGATGAATCTTTGGCTTTAGGTGTCATAGATAAAAAAGCTACTTTAGACGATTTAACAAATGCAGATTTGGTTATTATAGCCATTCCTGTAGATGCTACTGTGCAATTATTACCTATTATTTTAAATAAAATAGGAGATAATACCTTGGTTGTTGATACGGGTTCTACAAAAGAAGCTATTTGTAAAGAAGTTGAACATCATCCAAAAAGAAGAAATTTTTTAGCAGCGCACCCAATTGCGGGTACAGAAAATTCAGGACCTAAAGCAGCAATATCTGGCTTGTACAAAGGGAAAACAAATATTATTTGTGAAGTTGAAAAAACAACGTTTAAGCTTCAAGAAAAAGCATTAACGCTTTTTAGAGCTATTGGAATGCGTATTCGATATATGGATCCTGTTTCTCATGATAAGCATATTGCGTATGTTTCGCACCTGTCTCACATAAGTGCATTTATGTTGGGTAAAACAGTAATCAATAAAGAAAAAAATGAACGTGATATTTTTGATATGGCAGGTTCAGGTTTTGAATCTACAGTTCGTTTGGCAAAAAGTAGCCCAGCAATGTGGACACCAATTTTTAAACAAAATAAAGACAACGTAATCGAAACGTTAGAAGAATATATTAACAATTTACAACAGTTTAAAGCGTTAATGCAACAAGATAATTTCTCTGAAATTTTTAACGAAATGGAGAATACTAATTATATAAAACAAATTTTAAACGGCATAAAATAAAGCGCCACAATCAACAAAAAAATGAAGAATACAGCAGCATTAAAAACATGGTTGGATGATATGAAGTTAGATCATCCACTAGTAATAGCAGGGCCTTGTAGTGCAGAAACTGAAGAACAAGTTTTAAAAATTGCACATGAGTTAAAAGATTCTGATGTAAACTATTATAGAGCAGGGATTTGGAAACCAAGAACTAGACCAGGAAACTTTGAAGGAGTAGGGGCCTTGGGTTTAAAATGGCTAAAGAAGGTAAAAGAAGAAACAGGTATGAAAACCTGTACAGAAGTTGCAAATGCGGCTCATGTTAAGTTGGCTTTAGAGAATGATGTAGATTTATTATGGATTGGTGCAAGAACAGCAGTTTCCCCATTTATCATGCAAGAACTGGCTGATGCTTTACACGGCACCGATAAAATTGTTTTGGTAAAAAACCCAATTAATCCAGATTTAGCGTTATGGTTGGGTGGTATAGAAAGACTATATACTGCAGATATTAAAAACTTAGGAGCAATTCACAGAGGGTTTTCTACATACGAAAAATCAAAATATAGAAATGTCCCTGAATGGCAAATAGCAATTGAATTCAAAAATAGATTTCCAGATTTACCATTAATTTGTGATCCTTCTCATATTACAGGTAACAGAGAAATGATTTTTGAAGTATCTCAAACTGCTTTAGATTTAAATTTTGATGGTTTAATGATAGAAACACACTGGGATCCTGAAAATGCTTGGTCTGATGCTGCACAACAAGTAACACCAACAAAATTAAAACAGATTATGCAAGATCTTAAAATTAGAAAGGAAACAGAAACAGATGCTACTTATAGAGATTCATTAGAAAACTTGCGTGCTCAAATAAATGTTGTTGATGGTCAATTAATAGATTTATTAGGCAAACGTATGAAAGTTGCAGATCATATTGGTGAGTTAAAGAAAGAGCAAAATGTAGCCGTTTTACAGTCTAAAAGATGGAATGAGATTTTAGGGAATATGATTTTAGAAGGAAAAGAAAAAGGATTAAGTGAGGAATTTGTGTTAAAAATGTTTAAAGCCATTCATCAAGAATCTATTAATCATCAAGAAAATATTATTAAAGGATAATACTAGGTATTCAATTAAATTAAGCCATAAATCCGATAAGGATTTGTGGCTTATTTTTTTAAATCAATTTTAATTCTGCATCTTTGTAATAATGACAGGTATTGTATATAAATCTACTGGAAGTTGGTATTTTGTAAAGTCTAATGATGGTCAGTTTCATCAATGTAGAATTAAAGGGAAATTTAGGATTAAAGGGATAAAAAGTACCAATCCAATAGCTGTTGGAGATAAAGTAGTTTTTGACTTAGAAAAGAAGGGGGATGAAGAAATTGGAGTCATAAAAAAAATTCTAGATAGAGAGAACTATATTGTTCGTAAATCTGTAAACTTATCCAAACAAACGCATATAATTGCAGCAAATGTAGATTTGGTTTTCTTACTAATCACTATAAACAATCCACCTACTTTAACTGCCTTTATAGATCGATTTTTAGTAACCACAAGAGCTTATAGAATAGAGACGGTTTTAGTTTTTAATAAGATAGATGTCTACGAAGTTGAAGAAAGAGCAGAGATCTTGTACCTTAAAGATATTTATGAGGCCATTGGGTATACCTGTTTGGAGGTTTCTGCTACAAAAAATATAAATCTTGATGTTTTAAGAGAAGTAATGGTGGGTAAAACCTCTATGTTTATTGGGCATTCTGGAGTTGGTAAATCAACTTTAGTAAATGCAATTGCACCCAATTTAAATTTAAAAACACAAGAAATATCAGACCAACACAAACAAGGGCAACACACGACTACTTTTGCAGAAATGTTCGATTTAAATTTTAATGCAAAAATAATAGACACCCCAGGAATTAAAGGTTTTGGCGTTGTTGATATGGATAAATATGAGTTGGGTGATTATTTTCCTGAATTTTTTGCTTTAAAGCAACATTGTAAATTTAACGACTGTTTGCATTTAAAAGAACCCAAATGTGCTGTAAAAGAGGCTCTAGAAGAAGAAGAAGTTTCTTGGTCTAGATACCGAAGTTATTTGCAGATATTAGAAGGAGAGGAAGAAACAGAGCATTTTAGAACAGATGTTTGGAATGAAGAAGATGTGTAAAAGATGAGAGTAGTTGTACAGCGAGTTTCTAAAGCAAGTGTTGCCATCAACCAAAAAAAAGTAGCCAAAATTAAAGAAGGCCTACTAATTCTTTTAGGCATCACAGCTACTGATACTAAAGAAGATATTCAGTATTTAGTTAAAAAGATAGTGAATCTAAGAGTTTTTAACGATGAGAACCAGGTTATGAATGTATCGCTTAAAGACCTCAATGCAGAGGTTATTGTGGTTAGTCAATTCACCTTATTTGCCTATACAAAAAAAGGCAATAGACCAAGTTATATAAGAGCAGCTAAACCAGATGTTGCATTACCACTTTACCATAAATTTGTTACTAGTTTGGAAGACCAGATTAATACACAAGTTCAAACTGGTGTTTTTGGAGCAGATATGAAAGTAGCATTACGAAACGATGGCCCAGTAACCATTATCATCGATTCTAAAACAAAAGATTTTTAAAAATCATATATTTTTTTCAAAATACTTTCCAGGGAAAATAAATTAGTATATATTTGCTATGGAAAATAAATAATTAAAATTTAACTATATGAAAAAAGTATTTTTATCAATAGTAGCAGTTGCTACTATATTAACCTCTTGTAAAAGTGAACCTAATAAGAAAGCAACTGAAACCAAAAAAGAAGTTAGTGTCGCAGAAAAAGTTGCCGCTGTAAATAATGTAGACACTACATCTTCTGTATTAAATTGGAAAGGAACTAAACCAACTGGTTCTCACAATGGTATTGTGAGCTTAAAAAATGGAGCACTTGTGTTAGAACAAGGTAAATTAGTAGGTGGGGAGTTTATAGTAGATATGTCTACAATTAAAGTGTCAGATATTCCTGCAGATAACGAAGCAAATGGAAAATTAGTAAGTCATTTAATTAATTCAGACTTTTTTGATATTGAAGCTTACCCTACATCTAAATTTATAATTACTTCTGTAGCTCCTAAAGATAACCTATTACTAGTAACAGGAAACTTAACTATAAAGGATGTTACAAAAAGTATTACCATTCCTGCCACAATTGCTACAACAGATGGTGTTACTACATTTTCTAGTGAGGTTTTTATGGTAAATAGAGCAGAGTTTAATGTAACCTACGCCTCTAAATCATTTTTTAATAATCTAAAAGACAAATTTATTGATGATTTAATGGAAATGTCTTTTGTTGTAAAAACTAAATCTTAAAAAATAAAATTATGAAATCAATAAAATCAGAAAGACCAAAATGTGGTTGTGGAAATACAGGAGACAAAAATGGGTATTGTGATGGTTCTCACAATAAAAATTAAACTCTAATCTTTAAACACAATACAAACCCAAAACGATATGTTTTGGGTTTTTTTATACATTAATTTTAGTTGTGTTTTTTACTTGTTCTATTGCAAAAGTACTATGTGTACTTCCAATATATTTGATTGCCGTTAATTTGGTAACCATAAAATTTCTGTAATCATCCATATCCTTTACATACACTTTTAAAATATAATCATAATCTCCACTAACATGAAAACATTCTGAAACCTCCTCGAGTTTTAGTATTTCTTGTTCAAAAGTAGTTACAATCTCTTTTTTATGTTGTACCAGCTTTACATGGCAGAATGCTAAAAAAGATTTTTGAACTTTATACCTATTTACAATAGCCACATATTTTTCGATTACTTTTTCTTTTTCTAATTTTTTAATTCGTTCATAAATAGCGGTTACAGATAAATGAAGTGATATAGAAAGTTGTTTGGTGGTTTGTTTGCTATTCTTTTGTAATAAGTTTATTAGTTTTTTATCTGTAGTATCTAATTGCATACGCTGAAATATTATCTGTTTTTCTATATTTTCTCTTTGGAGTAAAGATAATAAAACTATTTATTATAGATATATTAGAATAAAAAACTATAAATATGAGTTTTAGTTGATAATTGTTCTATTTATATGGTAATTTGTAATGATATAAATTAAATAATATGAGTTATAAGCCAGCAGATAAAATACAAGATTTACAATATTTTGGAGAGTTTGGAGGTGTAAATCCCTCTATTTCAGACGCGTCAACCTATACTTTTTTGTCGGCAAAAACCATGTTTGATACTTTTGAGGGTAATGCAGATGGTTGCTATTTATACGCAAGACATTCAACCCCATCAAATTTATATTTAGGTGAAGCTTTAGCAGCAATGGAAGGAACAGAAACGGCTAATGTTACTGCTTCAGGTATGGGGGCAATTACGCCTGTTTTATTACAATTATGTGGTGCAAATGATCACATTGTATCAAGTAGAACAATTTATGGAGGCACGTATGCTTTTCTAAAAAACTTTACGCCAAAATTAGGAATAGCAACTACTTTTGTAGACATTACAAAATTAGATGTAGTAGAGGCTGCAATTACAAAAAATACCAAAGTTTTGTATTGTGAATCTGTAAGTAACCCCCTTTTAGAAGTTGCAGATATTAAAGGATTATCGGCCTTGGCTAAAAAACACCATTTACAATTGGTGGTAGACAATACCTTTTCTCCTTTATCAATCTCTCCAGCAAAACTTGGAGCCGACATTGTCATTCATAGTTTAACAAAATTTATAAATGGGGCCTCAGATACTGTTGGTGGTGTTGTGTGTGGTTCAAAAGAATTTATTAATGATTTACGAAATGTAAACGATGGTGCTGCTATGCTGTTAGGTGCAACTATGGATAGTTTAAGAGCTTCATCCGTTTTAAAAAATATGAGAACACTGCATATTCGAATAAAACAGCATAGCAATAATGCTATTTTTTTAGCAGATAAATTTCAATCTGATGGGTTAAAAACAGTGTACCCAGGTTTAGCAACTCACCCTTCTCATCGTTTGTTCAAAAAGATGATGAATACTGAGTATGGTTTTGGTGGTATGTTAACTATAGACGTAGGTTCGTTAGATAAAGCAAATGCTTTAATGGAGTTAATGCAACAAAAGAATTTAGGGTATTTAGCAGTAAGTTTAGGTTTTTATAAAACGTTATTTTCGGCCCCAGGAAGCTCTACATCATCAGAAATACCTGAAGAAGAGCAAAAAGTAATGGGACTTTCCGATGGTTTAATTCGATTTTCTATTGGTCTCGATAATGATATTGAACGTACTTATATACTCATGAAAAATTGTATAAAAGAAGTCGGTGTTTTGTAACCTTACAGTTTTTTTGTTTAGTTTGTAATTGGGTGTTTTCTTAGAAAAAAAGTGCTAAGGCCATTAATTTAATCCAACGTATAGAATTATAACGCAAAGCAATGAAATAAACATCAATATGATGTTATCAATTTTATAAATACAAATATTTTCATGCTATTTATTGCCCTTATTTACCTCAACTAAAAGAGCGTTATTTCTTATTTTTTAAAGTACAACTTCAAAATTAGGTGTCCCAATTTGATTTGCATAGCATAATGTAAAATCGTAACATTACAAAACAATTAATACAACATGCAAGACAATAACCACCATTCTAATATAGATATTGATACTCAGACTATTGCCAACAACAAAGACTTAAGTTTATTCCAATCTTTAATTCCAGTTGTGATTTTAATGGGCTTACTAGCATATAATATCTTCTTTGTAGAGGGGCAAGAATGGTTTGGGGCTTATACAAATCAATATATCTTACTAATTGGAGGTTTGGTTGCTGCATTTATTGGTTTTTTTAATAAAGTAACAATTTCAAAAATGGTTGCTGAGGTTTGGGCAAATTGGAAAAGTGTTTTTGTACCCATATTAATATTATTTTTAGTGGGTGCATTAGCAGGTTCTTGGCTAGTTAGTGGAATTATACCAGCAATGGTGTATTATGGTTTGCAAGTTTTAAGTCCGGAAGTTTTTTTACCTGCATCTGTAATTATAGCGGCTATTATTTCTATTGCAACAGGTAGTTCTTGGACTACTTCAGCAACTGTAGGGATTGCTTTAATTGGTATTGGAAGTGCTTTAGGTATACCCTCTGGCATGATTGCAGGTGCTG
>Ga0233438_10004641_pt1 | contig 11974 bp, 10 predicted proteins | sample SI_123_September_FD_182720 | JGI IMG/M metagenome (GOLD analysis project Ga0233438, IMG submission 182720) | Seawater microbial communities from Saanich Inlet, British Columbia, Canada - SI_123_September2016_10_MG | ecosystem: Environmental > Aquatic > Marine > Inlet | place: Canada: British...
CGGTAAGCGAACCAGCTCCAGAGGTTGTTGAACAAGTTGCAGCACCATTGGCAAAATCAGCCGTAGAGCAAGTTGAATTATCAAAAACTGGCGATTCAGGAAGATTCTATTCTCCTTTGGTTCGAAACATAGCTAAGGAAGAAGGTATTTCAATGTCAGAGCTTGAAACAATCACAGGAAGTGGAAAAGAGGGAAGAGTGAGCAAATCGGATATTTTATCTTACATAGAAAATAGAGGAACTATTGCAGCTGCTCCTAAAACTGTTGAAACGCCAAAAGATAAGGTGATTGCGACTACAACTCAAATCAATAAGCCGGTTCACAAACCAGCTATTCCGGTAGGGCCAAATGATACCGTTGTAGAAATGGACAGAATGAGGAAATTGATTGCAGATCATATGGTGATGTCAAAATCAACTTCTCCTCACGTAACTTCATACGTAGAAGCTGACGTTACAAATATTGTAAATTGGAGAAATAAAGTAAAAAATCAATTTCAAAAAGATAACGGAGAGAAAATTACATTTACTCCAATATTTATTGAAGCAATTGCCAAGGCGATTAAAGATTTTCCTGGAATTAATATTTCAATTGATGGTACAAACATCATCCAAAGAGGAAATATAAATATAGGTATGGCAGCGGCTTTGCCTTCAGGAAACTTAATTGTTCCTGTTATTAAAAATGCGGATAGATTAAATCTTTTGGGATTGACTAAAGCAGTGAATGATCTTGCGAACAGAGCAAGACAAAATAAATTAACGCCAGATGAGATTCAAGGTGGAACTTATACAATGACGAATGTAGGTACCTTTGGAAATGTATTTGGAACACCAATTATTAACCAACCTCAGGTAGCAATTATGGCTGTTGGGGCAATCCGTAAGATGGTTTCGGTTATCGAAACACCTGAAGGAGATACAATGGGAATAAGACACAAGATGTTCCTTTCGCATGCTTACGACCACAGAGTTGTAGATGGAGCACTTGGAGGAATGTTTGTCCGAAAAGTAGCGGATTACTTGGAGCAATTTGATCCGAATAGAGAACTTTAGAAGAAGTACGAAGTTATGTTAGTTCTATAACTCTAAAAATGTATAATAAATCTGAAGCTTGAGTTAGAGCGAATTGAGACAAACAGTTCAGCGAGGGCTGATTCAGAAATAGATTATCCAAAAAAGCTCTTCAATCCAGATAATAATCAGGAGAAGAGCTTTTTTTAAAAAAAAGAAGAATAATGAATATTAGCTTAAAAAGACCCATTGCGTTTTTTGACTTAGAATCTACAGGGGTAGACGTGTCTAAAGACCGAATTGTAGAAATATCCATTCAAAAATTGATGCCGAATGGTGATAAAGAAACTTTTACGAGAAGAGTAAACCCTGAAATGCCAATCCCAATCGAAGCATCAGAAGTCCATGGAATATATGATTTTGATGTGCTTAACGAAAAAACCTGGAAAGAAGTAGCTCCTGAAGCAATAGCTTTTATTGGCGATGCAGATTTGGCTGGTTACAACTCAAATCGTTTTGATATTCCAATGTTGATGGAAGAACTTTTGAGAGTGGAGGTTGATTTTGATATGACTGATAGAAAGAGGATTGATGTTCAGAATATTTTTTATAAGCAAGAAAAAAGAACGCTGGAGGCTGCTCTTCAATTTTATTGCGGTAAAAAATTAGAAAATGCTCACAGTGCTGAGGCAGATACAACTGCTACAATGGACGTATTACTAGCTCAGGTTGATAGATACGATGATATTGAGGGAAATGTAGATTTCTTGGCAGAATACTCTGAAATGGGAAATAAAATGGCTGATTACGCAGGTCGTTTTGTTTTTAATGCAGATGGAGAGCCTTGTTTTAATTTTGGTAAGCACAAAGGAAAAACAATTGAGGACGTTTTGAGAAGAGAGCCAAGTTACTATTCTTGGATGATGCAAGGAGATTTTCCTAGGTACACCAAGAAGGTATTGCAGGAGGTAAAGGAAAATATGTAAGCAGAGAACCGATTTCCGTGAAACGGAACTCGTGTGAATCGCTTATCCCGAGCAATCGGGATTGTATAGAACCGATTTCCGTGAAATGGAACTCGTGTCAATCGCTTTTCCCGAGTAATCCTGATTGTATAGATTTTTGAAAATGTCAAATTGAAATTATTTGTCATATAGTTTACTTTAAATACCAAAATGATAGCTACTTAATTTAAAGTTCGCAGAAGCTCTGGCTAGTTAATAATTCCATATACTAATTACTAAAAACAATGAAAATAATCTGCATAGGTAGAAACTATAGCGAACACGCTAAAGAATTAGGGAACGAAGCTCCAAAAGAACCTTTGTTTTTCTTAAAACCAGATTCGGCTATTTTGCCTAAAAGAGTCCCTTTTTATATTCCAGAATTCACAAAAGATTTGCATTTTGAAGTGGAATTGTTGGTGAAAATCAACAAGGTAGGAAAACACATAGAAGAGCGTTTTGCAAACACATATTACGATAAAATTGGATTAGGTATAGATTTTACAGCCAGAGATTTACAGGGAGAATGTAAAAGTAAAGGTTTGCCTTGGGAGAAAGCTAAGGCTTTTGACGGTTCGGCTGTATTTGGCAAAGAATTTATCGATAAGTCTGAGTTTGAATCAGTTCAGGGAATTGAATTCAGTTTAATTAAGAATGGAGTGCAGGTTCAGATCGGGAATTCCAGAGATATGATTTTTACAATTGACCAAATTATCAGTTATGTCTCTCAGTTTTTCACCTTAAAAATAGGAGATGTAATTTACACAGGAACTCCAGCAGGAGTAGGACCAGTAAAGATTGGAGATAAATTGGAAGGGTTTATTGGAGAAAAACAATTAATTTCGCTCGACATAAAATAGTAGATTTATTTGTTTTACCTGTGTCAGAATAATTCAAGCATTGGATACTTGACTTTGTAGAAATTATATTTTCTGCGTCAGAAATATTTCTTAAGTGGCTATTCCGGCAACAAGAGAGTAATAAGGAGTAAAAATCACAGTCCAATCAGTTCAAATCTTCGCCCTAATTGGCTCTAAAACAAGAAAGTTTCATGAATTGGATAAAAAATCAAAATTATATTCAACTTTTAATATTTGATTATCAATATTTTAAGAAAAATTTTTACTTTTTTTAAGAAAAAAACACCTTTCAATGTAACAAACCACAAGGGTTTACGTAAAAGGTGTTGACTGATGTAACAAAAAATGTTATTTTTGCACTTAATATTCACTTAAAACCATTGAATGAGACAACTAAAAATTACCAAATCGATAACGAACAGGGAAAGTCAATCTCTTGATAAATACCTACAAGAAATTAGTAAAGAAACCCTAATTACAGCAGAAGAGGAGGTTTTATTGGCTCAAAGAATCAAGGAAGGTGATCAAATAGCATTGGAGAAATTAATTAAATCTAACTTAAGATTTGTAATTTCTGTTGCTAAACAATATCAAAACCAAGGACTTACTTTGCCAGATTTGATTAATGAAGGAAATCTTGGTTTGATTAAAGCTGCACAAAGATTTGATGAAACAAGAGGATTTAAATTTATTTCTTACGCAGTTTGGTGGATTAGACAATCGATCTTACAAGCTTTAGCAGAACAAAGTAGAATTGTGAGATTGCCATTGAACCAAGTAGGGTCTTTGAATAAATTGAACAAAACATTCTCTAGGCTTGAGCAACAATACGAAAGAGCTCCAAGTGAACACGAATTAGCAGAAGAGTTAGAAGTAACAAACACTAAAGTTACAGATACTTTGAGAGTGGGAGGTAGACACGTATCTGTGGATGCGCCTTTTCAAGAAGGAGAAGACAACTCTCTGTTGGATGTATTGATTAACTCTGATTCGCCTACAGCAGATACGGATTTGATGATTGAATCTTTGCAAAGAGAGATCAAGAGATCTTTATCTACTTTGTCAGAAAGAGAAAGAGAAGTGATTATCTTGTTCTTTGGAATAGGAATGAAACATGGACTTACTTTAGAGGAAATTGGAACTAAGTTTGACTTAACTAGAGAAAGAGTAAGACAAATTAAAGAAAAAGCGATAAGAAGATTAAGACAGACATCAAGAAGTAAATTATTGAAAACTTACTTAGGATAGAATTGAATAATTTTAATTAAAGAAATAGAAAACATAGTCTTTAGGCTATGTTTTTCTTTTTTGTGGAAGTTTTGAAAATTGGAGCGAGTTATTTCTGTAATTTTTGATAAATTTGTGAAGAAATTTAAAACTCTTAACAATGAGCCAAACCGCTTCTAAAGCATTTTACGAGTCGGAACTGAACGACTGGGTAAACAAAGAAAAATCAGCAATAAGTCTAATAACTTCTATTGGAAATTTGCTGTACGACAAATCAATTGAATTAGTACTGTTTAGAAATCCTTTGGTAGACCAAAGTGTGTCTGAAATCCTAAACCTTCATAAGTCAACAACTGAAGTAACAGGAAATAAAATAACAGTTGAAGATTCTGCAGCTTTGGCTGAAGAAATTATGAACATTGATATTGCTCCATCAAAAATAGATATAGGAAAACTTGCTGCCGAATGGGCGATAGAAAAAGGAAGTTTTGATTCTATCACCGAGTTTTTGAATTCAAAATTAAGTGGGTTCAAAACTGGAGACAACCAATCTTTAGAACCAAGAGATGTGGTTTTGTATGGTTTTGGAAGAATTGGGAGATTGGCTGCAAGAGAGTTAATCAAACAAGCTGGAAAAGGTCAGCAATTGAGATTGAGAGCAATTGTTGTAAGAAACAATTCTGAAGATCAAATAAAGAAAAGAGCTTCTTTGCTAAGAATGGATTCGGTTCACGGTCCTTTCCCAGGAACTATTTTTGAAGACTATGAAAATAAAAATTTGATTATTAATGGTCAGGTGATTAATATCATTCAAGCGAATCATCCTTCTGAGATTGATTACACAGCTTTTGGTATAAACAATGCTTTGGTGTTGGACAATACAGGGGTTTTTACAGACAAAGAAGCGCTTTCAAACCACCTAAAATCTAAGGGTGTTTCAAAAGTAATTTTGACTGCACCTGGAAAAGAAATACCGAATATTGTATACGGAATCAATCAAAAAGAATTTAAGATTGAAGAACACGATATTTTTTCAGCAGCATCTTGTACAACAAATGCAATTTCCCCAATTTTGAAAGTAATTGAAGACAATTACGGAGTAGAAAAAGGACATATCGAAACAGTACACGCATACACCAACGACCAAAACTTGTTGGATAACTACCACAAAAAACCAAGAAGAGGAAGATCTGCTGCAATTAATATGGTAATTACTTCTACTGGTGCAGGGAAAGCTGTAACTAAAGTAATTCCAAGCTTAGACGGAAAACTTACAGCAAATGCTGTGAGAGTTCCAACTCCAAATGGTTCTTTGGCAATCATGAATTTATCTATCAACAAAGAAGCTTCTTTGGAAGAGGTGAATCAAATGGTAAAGAAATATGCCATGGAAGGTGATCTTGTAAACCAAATTAAATTTTCGATAGAAGAGGAATTAGTTTCAAATGATATTATCGGGAATACCTGTTGTTCGGTATTCGATAGCCATGCTACTATTGTATCAGAAGATAAAAAGAACATAGTTCTTTATGTCTGGTACGACAATGAATTTGGGTACACAAAACAGGTAATTAGATTGGCTAAATATGTAGCGAATGTAAGAAGGTTACTATACTATTAATCCAAACCACCCTTAATTTGTTTTTTAAACCCTTTCGTAATTACGAAAGGGTTTTTTGTTTTTAGCTTATACTTTTGGAACAAATTTTGACTTAGATTTGTTAGATTAGTACAATTATTATTATCATGAAAAAATCAATCCTATACATTTTCTTGTTCGCTATTACTGCTTTTTCATTTTCTTCGGATCAAAAACAAGAGAGAATACAGAAAGCGCACGACCAAATTGTTCAAATGAAACAAAGTGTAATTCTTGTAAGATTATCTGACAAAGCTCCAGTTATAAAAGCACTAGAAGAGAAAGGAATGGAACAACGAGCAAAAGCAATAAAAGCTAGACAAGATGCATTAAACAAAGAAATAATGCTGTCGTTTTCTAATTTCAACTTCTGTGAAGTGTATTTTTTCTATAGCGATGATTCTGAATTTTTGCAGAATAAAAACTTTTCGAAAGTTCAATTGTTTCAATCTCCAGATGTATTGGCAAAAGAAGTAAAGCTCGACACTAATTTTTTTGTTGCTGATTTTGGAATGCTGTCTAATGACAAAGAACAAAGAATTGAAACTGAGCAAAAAGAAAAAACTGGAATATCTAAACATAAGAGTTACAAAGGATCGGATATAAATACTTCTATAAAATGTATGTATTTGCGAGATCACAATTTCAATCAATTGGAAAGTCCATTTCCATTTTATGTAAGATTTCATCCATCACCTATTCAAAGTTTATCCCACAAGCAAGTTGTAGAAAGAATGAACAAACAACTTATCAGATTTAGCTCAGAAAACTAACAAAGAAAATTAAATTATGACCCATAAAAAAAGCCTTCTTGATTTCTCGAGAAGGCTTTTTTAATACTATAAATGTGTGACACTTATTTTTTGATGTGTCTTGCGTATCTTGATTTAAATTTATCAATTCTACCAGCTGTATCTACAAAGTTTTGTTTACCTGTGTAAAACGGGTGAGATTTGTGAGAGATTTCCGTTTTAATTAGTGGATACTCTTTTCCTTCAAATTCGACTGTGTCGTTTGTAGCAGTACAAGATTTAGTTAAGAACATGTAGTCATTACTCATGTCTTTAAATACAACTAATCTGTAGTTTTCTGGGTGGATGTCTTTTTTCATATTGTATAATTTAGTCCCACCTTACTTTAGCGGGCATTATGTTATCGTTAATTAGGTTGCGAATTTACAAATTTCTTTTTGGATTAAAAACATTTCCAACGTCCTTTTTATACTAAATCATGAAAAAAGCCGTAATTTCAACAACAATTCAGGTTTTAACCCAATTTATGAAGATTAAATCACACACATTTTTCTATGTTTCAGTGCTGCTTGCTGCATTTTTATTGTCAATTTCTGTTTCAAGCTGCCGAAAGGAAAATTTCCTTAATGATTCTGGTGTAAAGTTACAGTTTTCAAAAGATACAGTGGTATTTGACACAGTTTTTTCGACTATAGGTTCAACTTATCGAAGACTAATAGTGACGAATTCGTACGACCAGCCGATTGTAGTTTCCCAAATTAGATTGGGAAAAGGTACGGCTTCGGCCTATCGCATGAATGTAGATGGATTGTCGGGCGTGATTGTAAAAGACCTTGAAATACCAGCAAAAGATAGTATTTATGTGTTTGTAGAAGTTACTATTGATCCTACAAATGCAAATAATCCATTTGTGGTAGAAGATAAAATTCACTTTGTAACAAACGGAAACTCTCAATCTGTGGAGTTGGCAGCTTGGGGCCAAAATGCATATTTTCATTATAATGAAGTGGTTTGTGGAGAGACTTGGGCAGTGGATAAACCTCATGTTTTGTATGGGATTACTGCCGTAGGATTTCCGAGGATTGATTCTAATTGTACGCTTACAATTCCTGCAGGAGCGCAAATTTATGCACATACTGGGGCAGTTTTGTATGTTTATAAAAGTTCTTTGTTCGTGAACGGAACGGAATCCAATCGAGTAGTTTTTCAAGGAGATAGGAGAGAAGCGTCCTACGCAAATGAACCGGGGCAATGGTTTGGAGTTCGTTTTGCTATTGCGCGAAACAGCCTGATTAATTATGCTGTAATAAAAAATGCAACTGCAGGAATTTATATCGACACTGCATTTGGAGGTGATTCACTTACGATTAACGGTGTAGAATCTTTCAATCATTCGTTTGCCTCTTTGTTTGCTCAAGGAGCAAGAGTGCATGCTACCAATTCCAAATTTAATAAAGCAGGGAACAATGCAGTATCTTTAAGATTAGGAGGTGAATATTATTTTAATCATTGTACCATCAATAATTTTTGGACGGCAACCTCAAGATCTTCGCCAGCTCTGGTTTTGAACAACTATTACGAGGCTAACTCTACAATTTACGTTCGACCGATTGTACGTGCAAGTTTTAATAACTCTATTATCTATGGAGATATTGACAATGAAATTGTGATTGACACAGTTCCTGGAAACTTTGCAAATTATAGATTTAATCATTGTTTGGTAAAAACGGATCAACCAATCAACTCTAACTTTGTGAACATAAAAAGGAATCTTTCACCTAATTACACTTCAAATTCATCTTTAAAACTAAAGAGCAGTTCGGTATGCATTGGACAAGCAGATCCTGTATATTTTCTTTCTACTGATTTGGAAAATAATTCGAGAAGTAACCCAGCTGATATTGGATGTTATGAATATGTTCCGTAACTTAGAATTCTTAAATTTTTATAAATCATAAAAACACACATGAAAAAAATTATTTTATCACTGTTGGCCTTTTCTGCCTTCAGTTTTAGTAGTATCGCACAAGATACTATCACAAACAAAAAAGGTAGTGACTACATTTTTACAGAAGTTAAAAACCTAGATGAAACATCGGTTCAGAATCAAAACAGAACTGGAACTTGTTGGAGTTTTTCAGCTTTGTCATTCCTAGAATCAGAATTAATTAGAAAGGGAAAAGGAAAGCATGATCTTTCGGAAATGTTTATTGTAAGAAATGCTTACATCGGAAAGGCAGAAAATTATTTGAGGTATTACGGTACATTTAATTTTGGTCCTGGAGGAGCTTTCCACGATATTCCTTGGGTAATCAAAAGATTTGGAATTGTACCAGAATCAGCTTACAAAGGGTTGAATTACGGAACAGATTCTCACAATCACTCCGAAATGCAAGGGATGCTAAAAGCAATGGTAGAAGTATTGGCGAAGAAACCACAAGGAGGAACGCTAACTAAATCATGGAAAAAAGCGATAACAGGAGTGACGGATGCTTATTTAGGTGAACTTCCAGATAACATGGAGTATTATAAATTTGACTACGAAGGAGCTTCATACACACCAAAATCATTCGCAAATCATTTGGATTTTAATATGGATGATTACGTGTCGTTAACTTCTTATACGCATCACCCGTTTTATTCAAGTTTTGTAATTGAAGTTCAGGATAACTGGGCGCTTCAGTCTTGTTATAACTTACCTTTGGATGAATTCATGGAGGTGATGGAATCTGCAATTATGGATGGATACACTTTTGCTTGGGGAGCTGATATTTCTGAAAAAGGATTTTCTGCAAGAGATGCGTTAGCAATATTGCCAACAGATGAATCTACTATTAAGATAAAAGGAAAAAACAACAAACACTTTAGCGATGCAGGTGAGGAAAAAATCAGTAATGCTTTTATGACTCCGGTAGAAGAAAGAATAGTGACTCAACAAGAAAGACAAGATGCTTTTGATAGCCAAGAAACTACTGACGATCACGGGATGCATATTACAGGAATTGTAAAAGATCAGAAAGGAACTAAGTACTTTGTAGTGAAAAATTCTTGGGGAGATTACAACCAGTGTGATGGTTACTTTTACGCTTCATTTCCTTACGTGAGATACAAAACAATGAACATCCAAATTCACAAAGATGCATTGTCAAAATCAATGAAAAAGAAATTGGGAATAAAATAAAAGAGTATCAAGAACTGAATCTTAAAGCGAATCGACTGTAAAAGTTGGTTCGCTTTTTTTTGTGTGTTAATCACTTTCCTTCCAAATGTCATTCTGAAATCGATTCAGGATTTTTCATAGAATAATTCACTAAGCAAACTATGTTGCTTTTCAATGAATGAAGATTCAGAATTTATAACAACTTTATGGCCTATTAAAAAGAAAAGCGATTCGATGGATAGAGTTGATTTACATTTTTAGTTTAGTAGTTGTGCAATTACTTAGAGGGGTCTGATTCTAGTTTCGAGTAATCCTTTTAAAATACTTCGAATCTGCTAAATTTGTAGAATCTTGAATCAACGATTTTATTTCATTCAACAAAATATGAGGTTCTAGAATTCCAGTTTCAAAATATGTAGTTATAGCAGTGTTACAAATTCCAATTTTTTCGGGAGAAAATACGGATAAATACGAATACCTAGGTTTGTTTTCTTTCAGGTAGTCATAAGTTACAGGTTGTTGATTGTAGGTTAGCAGTAACCAATAATCAATCACAGAATCTTGGGAAAGGATGTATTCAAAATCTAGTTTTTTAGAACCTGAGGAAGTATCATTTTTATAAAAATAATCTCCACCTGCATCGGTAATTAATTGGCTCGTAAGACTTCTTCCACCAGGCAATGTCCAAACATCGTCATACAATTCTCCACAAAGTACTACAGGTTTTGAAGAAATAGAATTAGAAACTACTTCTGCGAGATAGTTTGTTTCGATATTTCTAAAAAGAGAGTCGGCCAACTCTTCTTTTTCAAACAAAACACCGTAAAGTTTTATCCATTCTGCTTGCGCCAAGGGATGAACTTCTAAATATTCTACGTTCGAAACAGTAGGAATGGAGAAGGATTGGAACCAATCATGATTTCCGTTGCTAGGGTAAATCATAGCTAAGTCGGGTTCCAAAGATACAATTAACTCTTTGTCGGGGCTTTGGTCAGATCCTACATCCAAAGTTTGTTTCGATGCTAATCTTTCTTTTATTTTTTTGTTACTAATTCCTTGCGAATAAGTTACTCCCGAAATTTTATCTACTTCGTTTATCGCATTCATGAACGAAATGTAAGTAGATGAATAAGCCAATACACTATTAAAAGGCGTAGTTACTACTTTTATATTTCTCATTTCTGAATTCTTTTGAGCAGTTACCAAAAAGTGATCTAGTATTTCTTGCGTTTGCGGATTTGTAATAGTCACCACTGTTCCTTCATTTGTTTTGTACAAAGAAAGTCCTTTGGCGTATTTTAAGTCAATTATTTCCTCAAATAGAACAGCCTCTTTGTCGGAATCTGATAGGCTACAATTTACTAGTAAAAATAGACCGAAGGCAATGAATATAAATTTACATTTCATTATGGATTTATTCTTTTGATGGACCAATTGGTTTTATTTTGGGTGTAGGTAACTCTGTCGTGAAGCCTTTTGGCTCTTCCTTGCCAAAATTCATAATAAAAAGGCACAACGAGATAACCGCCCCAGTGAGGAGGTCGAGGCACTTCTTGACCTTCAAATTTTCGAGTATATTCCTCCAATCTTTCAGAGAGTTCTTTGTGGTTTTTTAACTCTTCGCTTTGGTGCGATGCCCAAGCTCCTAGCTGACTCTCACGTGGTCTGCTGGCAAAATAAGCATCAGAAAATTCAGAGTCAATTTTTTCGGCTTTGCCATAAATTCTAATTTGTCTTTCTTTCTCCGCCCAGAAAAAATTCATCGATACCACAGGGTTTGCTTCAATATCTTGACCTTTTTTTCCTTTATAATTGGTAAAGAAAACATAGCCATTTTCTTCAATGCTTCGCAAATAAACTACACGTGACGAAGGAATATTGTCTTCGGAAACAGTAGCTAAGTGAAAGGCATACGGTTCAGAAACCATTTTATCTAGGGCTTCCTTAAACCAAGATTCGAATAATTCTTTTGGATTTTTTGGCACATTGGATTCATCCAAAGTTCCCACTTCAAATTCCCTTCTTTCGGTAGATATTGTTTTGTTTATTTCTGACATAAAACAAAAATAAGCAGAATTTGACTAAGAATGTCAGGTTCGATTAAAGATTAGATTTTAAATTTACCCCAATTAATGAGTCTTCGAAAATTTCTCCAGTTCGACAATATATTTTTATGGATAAATCGTGAATCGAGTCTATGGTTGGAATAGAATCATTGATAAAAGAAATAGAATTCACATAAAAATCATCATCATAATAATTAGTGTTATCTATATTGATGTCGTACGAGTAATCTTTCAATAGAATCATTGAAGATTG
>Ga0233438_10004644_pt1 | contig 11966 bp, 9 predicted proteins | sample SI_123_September_FD_182720 | JGI IMG/M metagenome (GOLD analysis project Ga0233438, IMG submission 182720) | Seawater microbial communities from Saanich Inlet, British Columbia, Canada - SI_123_September2016_10_MG | ecosystem: Environmental > Aquatic > Marine > Inlet | place: Canada: British...
CGTAAATGTACACAATAGTTGTGTTTTCATATTTATATTTTCTCTAAAATGAGAATTCCTTTTTTCAGTTATAAATATAAACTACTTACACAAAGGGATAACTTATTTTAAATAATTATTTGAGGGTATATTAAATGAACTCAATATCTTGTTTATATTTTTTCAAAGATACCGTATCCCACTCATCTACGTTAAATGTTCCCATTTTCAAAGCGTGTGCCATAAATGGAGTTTGTAACATCTCCATAACAGGTGCTGAACCTATTCCCCTAGCTCTACCCTGTAATTTAAATAATGGAAACTTTGTATTTGATTCGTGTTTAAATAAAATTTGACCTGATTCATAATCTATTTCAATTGAATCAGAAATAAATTGCTCTAACTCTTCATATGATTGGTTACCATCTCTAACTTCTTTAATTTGTTCCTTTAACATTGATTGAAAATTAGAACCAAATAAAGTTACTAATGTTTCTTCATTTAGTACTGCTCCATCTGGTTCAATTCCGTACATTGTTTGGAATCCATCTACTCCACCAGCTTTAACTCTTTTATTTAAACCCAATGTTTCAGATATATGCATTGATTTTATAATATGTTTATTCATACCATCTTTAGCATCCTTATTAGAATTAAGTACTTCAAATGTTCTTTGTGATAATGCATTTTGAGATTCCCTAAGATGACTATACTCTTTTTTATGATACATTTGTGTAATCTTAGCTATTACTTTTTGGTCATTTTTATTTAAAGTACCAAGAGACATTCGTTTATATAAGGCTGTTGGGTTTGTTAAAATTCTTTCATATACAGGTTGTTGAGCTCCTCCGAAAAACTTTTTATATAATTCTTTATCTGTTTTAAATCTTTCAATATCATCTGTAATAACATCCTCAGTTATAGTACTACTAATAAATTTAAATCTATCAGTTACATCATTTTCATACTCTTCAATTGACATTGCTTTTGATAATTGTGCATGTGATTCTTCACCCATTTTAGATTTCAAATCACCTAATAGTAAATTAGATTGTTTTTTCCAACCACCATTATTTAAAAATACAGCTCCATCTTTTTTAAGTGATATTCCTAAATTTTTACCATCTTTAGTTCGTACAAACATATCAGATGATGTTTCAAGATTTGGGTCAACTCCAATTGCAGTTCTCCCAGCATCGGTATCCCATGATACAATATCAATATTTCCTAATCCAATTGTTTCATCTATTTTTTTAATTGATGCCATTGTTGAACCTACCCATTTTTTACCTTCTTTTGAATTTAATATATGGTCATCTGAATTTACTAGCTTTTTAAATTCAGCTTCTATTTCCTCCAATGATTTACCTTCTTGAACTAACCTCAACCCCTTATGTACCATAGCTTCACCAGCTCTTGATTCAGGTGTCCCAGCTCCTACATTTTGTTTTTCACCAGCAGCTGTTCTCTTTGCCTGAGCTTTAGATTCTTTCTTAGTCATTGCTAAGGAATCATCAGCTGATTGGTGGTCTATTTTAATACTTTCCGATTTTGGTAGCTTACTCAATTTCTTTAGTTCAACTTCCCTAGGAGTTAAATCTTTACTTTCTTTAGATTCGGTATCCTTTATATGACCAGCCTTAACTGCTGCTTGATACGCCGCATCATTTTTACTTAAACTTTTTATATAGGCTAGTCCATCTGATGTTGATGCATCAAATGTAGTTGATTTTTCTTTAACATCATCATCCACAGAATCCTCTTTCTTAGTATGAGTTCCTTTTTCAATGGCTGCATCTCTATTATCCTTAGATTGGAATGCGGATGTTTCACCTGTATCTTTATTAGTAGCAGTAAAGGTTTCTTTATCTGCTTCTAAAAGATTTTCAATTAATTCGTTTTTAATTTCGGTATATCCCCACTCATCTAATATCTCAGATAGTAGTGTAATATGTGTAGATTTATTTAATATAGGATATCCCTCATCTGAACGATAGGATATTTCTAATATTAGCTCTTCAATAAATTCGGTTTTGTTCATAATTTGATGTTTTCAATCCCTATATCTTATAAATATTAAAGTTTTCCATAATCCGTTCCCCAATCAGCTTTGATAGGAAACCCACCACCTTCAACTATTTTTTTCAAATTCTTAGCATGTTCTGCTCCACCCTCAATTGGATATGAAAATAAAAATGCATCATATGAATATAAAGTTAATTCTACATCCGTATCTTTGATGTATTCTAAAATTTTCGTTAGTCTCTCCATATTCAACTCAGTTTCAGTCGCTTGAAGTAGATAATTAAATAGCTTTTGTGGATTGTTTCCCTCAATCCATTCTAAGGGTATTCTCCTACATTGTGTTTGAAGATATCCACTCTCAGTACTCTTTAACCACAATTTATCAATAAACTCTCTAACACCCCTATAATAAGGTATCTCATCAAACTCATCAGGTATACCACCATAAAGTAATTGGAATGTGATTCCCTTTGATTCTTCATAGGAACATCCGTATTGTTCTGCTAACCATTGGTGTACCGATGTTTTAGGTAAATCGTAATTAATCAACTTACCAATGATACGGGGATGATATGCATCGAAATCCATTTGTAAGAATATATGATTCTCTTTTGGGATAAATACTTCTCTCGTTCCATCTTTTTTGTTCAACGCTCCAAAGTTGATTCCACCAAACCTATTGGATGGACGGGATGTAATGGTGTATGGGTTGTATTGGGTATAAAGGGTTGTATTGATTAGCTGTTTAGTAGCTTGAGGAAATCTATCAATAAATTTTTTCTCATCGACATTAATCCCATATCGTTCGATATCTGAAAGAAGAGGAATCATCGTTTTATCAACCCAACTTTCATATTTAGAGGGAAGATTGAGATTATTCACAAATGTTGTTAGGAACTCCCCCCACTTCATTAGAGGTGATATCTTTCCTAAGTTATCACGTATACCCATTCGGGTATAATGTGAGATAAACGATTGATTTTGTACCTCATCGGGTATAATTTTATTTGTTTCGAAGAATGTGTATGTAGATATATCAATTGTATTTTGGATACCCATATCCATTTGTAATAAGCCTTTCTTATTCCATACCCATTTTGGTTGTGTGGAAGTTGTGAGGTCTAATTGTTGGGATTTCCCATCAATATGATTATATATAAGGATAAAGTCAGTATTTCCCATCCTTACGAATAAGAAAGCAAGTTCGTTGTTCATTGGATGCTTATCCAAATCACTCCAAATAGGAATTATTGTAGATGGAGTTGTTTCCCACATTTGTAGGAACTCATTTACTTCATTTTGCGATTCAACTATAACCATTATACAAATATACGAAAAATATTTGGATTATCCCAATGTTTTTGAAGTATTTTTTACTTTACTAAGATATTCACTAAATCTCTGTCTATGCTCATCGGTTATAGTATCATTAACATCACCATCTATTATATTTGTATTAATATTAGATTGGAATCCATCAGTTCTATGAAATTCAACATCATCTCTAATTCTGAGTATGTTATTCCACAACGTATCTTCACCATTACCAGCCTTATCAGTAACTCTACCATTACTATGGATTCTAGCGTAGGTTAGTGTCTTTTTTATAGAAGTGTGAGATAATCCTAAATAATCCATAATACCCATAGCTTCCAAATCATCAACAAAGTTGGATGTTATTTCCATTTTATCGATAACTTTCAGTATTGATGATACCCTCATAACATAAGTGTGATATACACACATATGATTAGCCTTAGAACAATGAATTATAGAACTATGATATTGTGGTTCATCATAATGATTGTGTTTAAATCTCCAAGGTAGGTTATATGGGTGTTCATATAGATACCCTTCCCATATATCAACTGTTTTAGGAGCCTCTATTGGAGTTTGTGTTGTAATCTTACTTATTAATGTATCATTTTCAAAAAATGTAGCTGAACCATAACTAAAATCTAAAGTTGGATTATTTTCATAAGTACGAACTATAAAATCAAGTGAGTTCTCTCTCAATAAATCATCATCATCCAATCTTACAATTAATTCACCCTTTGATAATTTAGGTGCAATATTCCAAGAATCCTTAAACATATCATATGGAGTAGCTGATGTAATATAGATTATTCTTTTTGTTGGATTGTTGGATTTGAAATTATTATAGATACTTAGATTATCAGTAGAACCACTGTCATCGAACAATATAACTTCCCAATCATCATAGGTTTGTAGTTGTATTGATGATAATGCTTGTTTTAAGAATTCGGGTCTTTTGAATGTTCTTACTACTATGGTAACTTTCATCTAATTGTTAGTTTGATACCAAATATACGAAAAATATATTGATTTACAAAATTATTTCTTATGAAATTGTAAGAGGTTTGGTAAGTATAATCCAATTTTAGGAATATCAACCGATGCCAATCGTATAGATGCAGAGTTTGATTTCTTTATTTCTTCAGGCGTTCCCGTTATTCTCCAATCCAAAACAGTTAATACATAATAAGCTTTACTTTCTATTCTAGAAGAAAAGTTTGCTTTAATTTCATATATAGGAGAACTTATATCATTTACCTTTTGAATAAAAAATCTAGTTATATAACCAGACTTATAATCACCTTCAGTTGGTTTTGGTATATATGTTATTATTTTTAACTCCACCAATGCTGATGGTAACTTCTTAATACTATTATAATTATCTTTACTCATCATATTATAATTTAATTAACCATTAGCCGGTCTAAATCCACCAGTTACTTCAGTTGTCCATATCATACCATCAATAGAATGTTTAACAGATAGTGTTTGAAAAAATGAACCAGGTCTTTCATACATATAAGGTAATCCTTTAATTTTAAACATATCACCTCGTTTTATACCACTAATACCATGTATTTTAAATGTAAATTTAATTGGCATTAGTGCACTAGTTCCAATTATACCACTTAATTCGTTTTTCTTAATTTTTGAAAATGTTTCAACATCTTTGTAGGCCCCAACATAACATATATCATATAATGGTTTTTTCTTTACTTCAGATGCATCTTTATATTGTACCTTTGGATATAAAAATAATTTTCCTAATAAGATATCAAGAGCTTCCTGTTTTTTAACATCTGCTTTATCGGAAGCGGCTGATGTTATCTGCTTTTCAGCCTCTGTCTTTTTATCCATTTTAGTTAACACCATATCCTTCTTATTACTAAACAACCCAGATGGTACTGCTTTCCCTTGTCCATTTAAACTAGTTTGTAAACGTTGTCCAATTATTTGGTCCATTTTAGCTCCCGAAATACCAAGATCTAATGATGAATCAATCATTATGGATTGTTCACCAATTGTATTTAGGTTTAAACTAATAGCACCATCAGCACTTGATATAAAATTTAAATCCACCACAGATAATTCGGATACATTTGATTCGAATTGCTTTTCCACTATTTGGAAATCCCATAAACCATTTACAGCAGATGACATACCATTAAGTATTTGATAAAGTGCATCCTTTGTTGTAATATTTTTTGTTTCCATTATACCTTTAACAAAATCGAAATTTATGTATAAATCATCTAATCTACCATAAAACTTTGCTTTTTGTGATATTTTATCACCAAGTTTACCTGTTTCAGATAAATCAGTTTGTTTTGGAAATACTACTCCATTTAATCCTTCACTATTATCAGATATTTCATTTACATCTAACCCATTACTATCATCACCTACTTTGAATTTAGGTGTGTTTGGATTTGGTATAAATAATATTGTAGGGTCTAAACTATATACATGGTCAAATGCTAAACAATATGTTTTCTCAGTATTTACTCTAAACTTTATAGTTTCACCATTAGATAATTTGAATCCATTGGAACCCAATGCAAAGAATATATCCATCATTGCTCCAAAACGTACAAATCTATTTTCTGAAACTAATTCGGTACCATTTGGTAAATCTATTTCAACACCACCCACATCAGCTGTTGCTTCTCCACCATACCAAGATCCATCAGTATCACCATTAATTTGTTCTGATACATCATCATCCCAATTTATAAAATTTTCAACTTTAGATAATGTTTTTATTAATTCTTGTACTCTTGGTGTTTTTCTACTATCAGGCAACTCATTGAACATACGCATGAATCTTTCCTTACCCAATTGACCATCTTTACCAGCATCCTCAATAAAATTAGCTCCGAATGGTTCTGTTGGTTGGATTTTTACATTAGATTTTCCCTCAATTGTTATTTCATCTTCTGCATTTTCAGTTGAGGTCATATAGCCAGGCAGTTCTGTAAATCCAGTAAGTTGTACATTTATTGTCCACTTATCACCATTCTGAGAAACTCCACCACCGGTAATGAACCCTAAGTAATTATCATACTCACCACCACCTTCTTCTCGTTTTTGTAAGGTTTTTATAAATGATTGAAACCCTGCTACATAATCACCAGATAAGTTAGATTGATATGCACCAACAGAATCCGCAGTATTCCATCCCCATTCTAAAAATACACTAAAACCAGGTTCAAGAAAATACTCAATTAGTTTTTCCATTTGCTCTTTAGTAAAAGCAGTTATTGAAAAACTTGCCTTTCTGGATAAATCACCCTCACCTTCATCAACTTCTATTGAAGTAATAACAGGAGATGGTTTAAATCCTTGTCCAACATTTGCATAAACAGCAGCACCATTCCAAGTAGTACCAATAACACCAGATGTTTTTGAATCACCATAAATACTAGCTTCATTTCCACCAGCAGCTCTAAATAAAGAATGGTCTGGGTTAGATAAAAGTGATAATCCAGCACCCGCAGCTGAAGAAACCTTTATCCAAGAATTTAGACTAGAAACTTTTATTGGATTACCCAATCTTTCTGAAATACGTGAAGTTACATAATCAGGTACTTGTGTAAAGTTTGGAAATGCAGACATAACTTATTGATTAAAATTTGATAATATTTCTATATAGTTTTGAGGGATTCTTAATATTGTCCCATCGGTCAATCCAAAAGGAGCATTATGTATATTATTAGCAGATGCTATAATCCACCAAAGAGATGCATCATCATAATATTGATATGCCAATGTATCTAACCTATCACCAGTCTCAGATGCAACATATATATCATCATCTCTTAATGGAATCATAGGAAATACCTTAGAACGATAGACTCTTCTACCATCGTTAGTATTTTTTTGTTTGTTAAATTTATATCTACTTGCCATCGATTAAGCTGTTGTTGGTTTTAAAGAATAGAATTTTTTACCAGAAGTATTTCCTCTAGTTTCCAAAAATTTCAATCCTATTGATACACTTATCATTGTAGGTAACCTATACCCCTTTTCATCAATTTCCCAAGGAGTAGTATCATCAAATGTGTATGATAGCGAATCTATAAACGAATATTTCTTTTTATATAAATCACCTAATGTAAATTGAAGGAATGGTGGTTTTATTGATGAATTTGAATTATATCCCAATGGATAAACTAATCCAGTTAATTCGTTTAATTTATCCCATGCTATTTTATGTTCATCTAAATTTAATGAGAATATTTTAAAATTAAAACCAACACTTCGTTCAATACCAGTATATGTATGATAACTGAATGGATTACCTGCAAACTTATTACTATCCCACGATGGAGAAAATGTTTCAGTCAATCCATCAATAGTTGCTCTAAATTGAATAGAATCTCCACCAACTGCTTTAAAAATTAAAGGTGCGTAATCATCTTCACTTTCATTACCAATAGCAAGTTGATTAATCGTATCCTTTGTTGTTTCTATACCAAGTTTTAAAAGTGTTATTTTTTCATCTCTTTCAACAATAGGTGATATTCTATTTCGTTCAATTGTTAATTCTAACTTATCAGTAAACTTTTGTGTCCCGTTTTCACCAAAAATAGCACTATTTTCTTCACCCTCATCAATTGCCTCATCGATTGATTTAAACCCAACTTTTTCAGTTTCTTTAAGAGTACCATCTTCATTTGCAGCATCCTCAATCGTTTTTCGTGGGATGGTGTTATACAACGTACTATATAATGGTAAATCATATTCATCGGCTGGTAAACCCATTATAGATGGTACCTGTAATCTACGTTTTACTACTTGTGGGGTTTTAGCTGCTAATCCACCTTCACCTTCATCAGTTGAATCTATGAAGTTTAATTTGCCAGGCTCATCATCATCTCTGAAGGTTAGGTTGAATGTTTTTGAATACATCAAACCACCTACATCTCTTACACCAGTTTCTTTGTTGGTCTTAATAGTTACACCAAGTTCATTATCATAACTACCATAGTTTACACTTGTATTTGAACCATCTTTATTTGAGCCAGCTGTGTTGAATCCAGTTGTAGAACGGTCTCCAAATAACTTACCTCTAATTTTATCTTTTGCTAAGTTAATTAACCCACCAACTGCTTGCTTACCAATAGTTTTAAGGTTTCCACCACCACCATCTTTTAAGAATTTACCCAATAATGAACCTTCACCAGATTGTTTAATCTTAGCTAAATCAACCATTATATTTTGAGTTTCACCCTTTCTATCAAATGCATTTAATCCACCAGCTTCACTGTACTTATGTACTCTGGTTGGTATTATAGTTTGTGGTAATCCTAAAAATTTACTAACTGCTGCGGTTGCTCCTGAGATTGCTCCTCCAATTAATCCACCATCACCTTCGGTACCACCTGCATTAGATTTCATTGCATCTAATAATGGAGTTGTTCTTAAAGTTAATCTTGGTAAATCACTACCATACAATACAGGTATTGATAATCCTCGTATGATTCTTACACCTACTACCTCTTCTTCTAAGAGAGTTTCACTCCCTCTTACACCTAATCCTTTTCTTAACAATCTTGCTGCCGCAAATCCAGTATTATTTACTAAAGGGTCTGATGTTGAAATTTTGATATCCTTTGAGTTTTGGATATCATAAGCTTCCTCAGCGGTTTTTCCTCCCTGAGATGGTAGTTGTTGACTTTTAAATAATTCTTTTAATGTTGGCATATTATACTAAAGCGTTTGAGTTACCTGCAAATTTATCCGATTGATTGGATACACCTGCTGTAAGTTTCTTTCCATCCATATAAACATCTTTGTTACCACTCATTACAATTAGTAATTCATCTAATTTAGCAACAATATCTGCATCTTTAGTATCTCCCCCAAATAAACCACCAATCATATCACCAACACCAGACATAGCATCACCAATACCACCAGCAACATTAGAAATACCACCATCTGTTGAACTATTTACAGAGTTGGCTATCATTCCCAATGGAGTAGCACTCATTATTTTACCAAACATACTTTCTCCAAACAAACTATCTGGAGTTTTTGTTGCTATTAACGTATCTTCTGGATGGGTTGATATAATCTTACCATCTTGTACAATACCATCATCTATACTTCCACCTGATTGTAGTTCACTAGCATCACTTGCCAATTCACCATCACCCATAAACCAATCTCGTACCCAATTTGGTATCATATCTAAGAAAAATCCTTTTATCTTAGAACCAATTGAACTAAAGAAGTCTACTATATATCCACCAATTGTAGGGAACATATCCATAAAGGTATCAAACAATACCATTGGTATTGTAGCAAAGAATCTAAGTATCCCTTCACCGAGAGACATTAAACCATCTAATATCATATCAAAATCACCGGTGAATATTCCTTTAAATATATCATAAATTCCACCAATAATATTAGTTACCACTTTTAATCCATTTGAAAATAGATTTATAGCAAATACTATACCACCAGATACCAATGTTCCAATAAATTCAAAAATACCAGCAATACCAGCACCATCTCCGAAGATATCTTTCATCATATTACTTATTGGTTCAAATGCTTCAAAAATTCCATCAATTGCTCTACCAATAGGCCCCCATACACCAGTTATATATCCAATTACTGGTCCTAAAACAGCCATTATAAGTTTACCAATAGGCATAAATGCCATTAGTAATTGGGTTCCCATTGCTTTTAGGGAATTACCCATATTATCAAATTCGGATTGCATCTTTTTCTGATTACCCATTTCGATTGCCTTACGTTTAAGTTCATCCTTACTTATATCAGCGATATCCATCCCAGCATCCAATAATGCATTTGCTGCTGCTAACTCTTCTTCTTTAAGTCCTGGTAATGTTTTAGCTATTTTTTGTTGTTTAATCAAACTCTTTAAATCCATACCAGTGGCTTCAGATAAAGCCTTCTTTTGGTACATATTCATTTTGTTGATATCACCTAACTTAGCCACTTCGGCATTTACAGCTTTTTGCATACCAATCGTATCACCTTCAAATGCTAAAGCTCTTGCTTTATTAAAGTTAACACGTGTACCCAACATAGCACCTAATTCTAGTTCTTTGGTAATAGATGATTCAAAATCTAATAAACCTTCAGCTACTTTAGTAGTTTCACCAATAGAGGTTCCCATTTTTCTAGCCTCAATTGCCGCTTTTGCTAATGCTTTCGTAGAACCTTGAAAGAACATCATCCCAGCTTCAGCATTTTCTGCAATATCTTGCATAACTTTAGCAGGTGCAACCCCAGCAGCTTCTGCCGCTGCTATTGTGGTTTGAATCATATTTTGTGCAGTTTCAGCCGATGCACCAGACATCAATTGAAATTGTTCGTTTACTTTAGCTTGAGCATCAGCAGATACACCAAAGCTATTTTCCATAGCAACCATTGATGTTAGAACTGCTTCACTAGCCTGCGAAGTTCCCTTCATTTGGTTTGAAAATGTTGAAGCTGCGCTGGATGCTTGTTCTATACTACCACCCATCCCAGCCGTAGCGGATGTCACTGCGGCTAAATTTGATTCTAACTCACCCGTTTGAGAATTTAATAAACCAGTTTCTTTTCTAAAATCCTTTGCTGCCTTTGATACTTTATAAAATGCAAGTAAACCAGCACCAGCAATTAAAGCAATAGCAGCAACAGCCAATCCTATTGGATTTGCTAATAAAGGTCCTAATGCTTTTGATACTTGCCCAAATCCAGCTTTCATACCACCAGAGAATGAAGCCATAAATCCTTTCTGTTGGCTCCTTCCTCTTTTAAACATTATACCAAATCCTCTGGTAAATCCAGCAGACATTTTACCAACCTGTGGTTTGATGTCTGGTATCAGTTTACTGAACACCTTACCTAATATGGGTATTTGTTCTATTTCGGATTTTAAACTATCAATACCATTAGCAATCCCATCACCTACACTATTAGTTATGCTATTTACTTTACTTAATATTTTTAGTTCTTTTTGTTTTATTGCTAAACCAATTCCTGCGTAGTGATTTTGGTCTATTAACTCTTTTTTAAGTTTGGTATTTACACCATAATTTGTTTTTAATATAGTATTCTTTCTTCTACCAATACGTTCAATCGCATTTTGAATATCCTCCTCAGAGTTGAGGTCGGTTACTATGGACTTTAATATACCTGCCTCTGTCGATAGTTGTTTATTTCGCTTATCTGATTGTTTAGCTAGATTATCCATCTCTCTACCAATAGAACTGGTAAGTGATTGTATTTCCTTTAATTCATCTGCAGAAAAATCAGCCATTTGTTATTATAATAATTTTTTTATGTAAGCGGGAACTTTTCTCCCATCAGCTTCAGCTTGTTTTGCATAAACTTTTAAAGAATTCAATATTTCATCACCATCTTTAAGAGCCTGTTGCAATGCCTTATCCTTTAATAATGCTTTTTTAAGTGTTTTCTTAAATAGCATAGAAAGTATGCCTTCTTTCAAATTATGCCTAGATTTAATCTCATTAAAAAGATTTTTATTCTCTTTTGTAATTTTCATAAGTATTTCTATTTGTACTCTTATAAATATTAGATATAAAAAAAGTGAAGATTATTTCCTAACCTTCACTTTTGATTGTCTTTGTGATTTTTCTTGCGATTCTTTCTCTTTT
>Ga0233438_10004652_pt1 | contig 11956 bp, 13 predicted proteins | sample SI_123_September_FD_182720 | JGI IMG/M metagenome (GOLD analysis project Ga0233438, IMG submission 182720) | Seawater microbial communities from Saanich Inlet, British Columbia, Canada - SI_123_September2016_10_MG | ecosystem: Environmental > Aquatic > Marine > Inlet | place: Canada: British...
AAATCAGAAGCACTCTTAATAAGAATTTCCTGAATCGCATCAGTTGTAATTCCATCATAGAACTGAATATTTGAGTTCATCTCTACCTGTGAGGCAGAGACTCCAGATAGATCGTCACAAGCAGCCTCGACCATTACGTGAAGTTTGTTAATGTCAAGTACTTCCTTGTCACCGGACCTCTTAACAACACTGATCACAGAATTCATAATCTTTTCCATTCGTTATACTTAATTTTAGCAGTTAGTCCTTGGTAGACATTGGATCCCAATACAGTCATTATATCATGCCCTGCTAGGATCATATCATTGATGTCCTTTTGTTCTATATTTGTGGGGAAAATAACAACCTTCTTACCCTGATCGATAACTTTATTGATCCTATTGCAGATCTCCCTGTTACGAGGTTCGTTATCGTACACATATACTAGTTCTTGTAGTCCCAGTGTATCCAATACTACATCAGCACCACACATAGCGAGTGAGTTATTTATGAATGTGGAATCGAAAGGACCCTCCACTAGATAAACCCTCTGTGTGGGGTCTATCTTCTCCAAACCATACACTTTTGGTTGGTCTTCATCAAGGATGATTGTGATGTATTTAACCTTACTGGGGAGAAGAGATCTTCCCTGTAGACCAAATAAGACACCATCCCTGTCATACAAGGGAATTACAATTCTAGGTCCCCCACGTTCGTCATCAAACGTTCTTGGTTTGATTACATTCACAAACTCTTTGAAGTTATCTGTGTAATAAAACTCCCCAGAGGTGATCTTTCTGTTATCCAGATACTCCTTAGATAGTTTTACATCAAAGGCGGAGGGTAAATCAATCTTTGTCTTCTTCTTGAACTTAGGTTCATAGGAGAACTTATCCAGAACTGACTTAGTGTTCTTGATGGGCGTAGAGTTCTTCCCCTTGAACTTCTCAAAAACATACTGCTTATGTAATACTGGATCTATCTCCTTTATAAAGTTGGAGAATGACATACTCACACCACAGTTGTGGCATTTGTAGTTTGTATTTTGTTTCACTGCATAAATATATCCCCTCGCTTTAGTTCGGTTCCTAGAAGAGTCTCCACAAATGGGACACCTGCAGTTATACAAGTCTGACTTCTTCTGTTTGAACTTCTCTAAGCGAGAGGATACTAGACTTATGAACTTAGAATCAACAAAATCCATTCAGTATTCACTCAGTCGGGGACACCTCCATTATAACAGACTTTTGGGATAATGAAACACCCTCTATAATACCAATTTGAAGGCAGATACCTATAATAGCAAAGGCACCTGCAGCCATCCAAACTCTGCGTTCCAAAACAGAGAGTCTTCTGGATAGACAATTATACTTTTCGTCTAATCTATCTGATAGTTCTCCTAATTCCTTTTCAGTTTCCAGAGAACTTCCCCTAGAAACCTCTAGCTTTTCCTCGTGGACAGCTAGCATCTTGCTGACATTGACACTAAGATGACTAAGTTGCTCGATATTCTCATCGAGTTTGGAGATAACTTCAGCCATTGTGCTTAGTTTCTCCTCAAGGACTGCCAATTTCACATTGTCATTCCTCTGGAACATAAATTTCCTATTAGTTGGGTAAACTTCTACGGAAGGTCGATAATACCTTCTTCTTTTTCTTCTTTAGATCCACAGGGGGATCAGTATCTTCTGGAGGCATACCGGCGATGTTACCACCACCAACAGTCATTCCTGCATCTTCCCTCAGTCTCCTGAAGGCTTCTATTAGAATATCTAGTTTAGGATGACTCATCTATGTTCTCCAGTTGTTCTAGGCAATATTCGTCTAGGGGAACTTCATCCATAAGTGTCCTAGGAAACTCAGGAAGTTTGTGCATAAACACAAGAAACCCCTTTAGTGCTGGCCATAGATCCTTTTCTATGTTATAGAACAGGAGAGGGACGGCAGCATCCCCAAATACATTAAATAATACTATCAAGTGATTAAGTATGAGGTGTGTTTTTAACACACCCATATTCCTATAACGTCTCAATAGACGTTTAACATACTTAATCTTCTTAAGATCATCCTCAAAATCCTCACGGGTTACCGCGTGAGGATTCTCGTAAAACTTGATAGCAAACAAGAGATAATTATCATCATTTAGTTCGTCAAATCTCATCTCTTACTCTTGGTTATCAGCTAGCGACTACTGCAAGTGTGTCTGCTGATGGTGAATCAGAGGCAGTTGCAGAAGAAACTGTACAAGTAACGTTGTAGCTACCTGCTGTACTGAATCCAATATTGGGAGAAGATGCGGTAGGAGTAACGATTGTCGCACCACCGTCATTTGTACTCCAAACATAAGTTAGATCACCAGCAGTTGCTGAAGGTGTGGCTACAGAGTAGAGTGAATTAACACCAGATACAGGTGTAGCAGAACCACTTACGGTTGCTGCCCCAATAACAACTGCGGCAGCTGCTCCACTAAACATACCAGGATACTCACGTCCACCAGTCTGAATACCAGACATAGCGACTAGAACTTCCTTCTTAACACGCATCACTGGAGGTGTTGCTGAGTTATCCATGTAGGTTGTAACTCCAACCCAACCACTGTGATCAGCTTCCCATACTGTACCAGCTGATGCTGTCATGTTTGCGGAACTCAAACCAACTGGTCTTTGAGTACGTCCTAGTGAGCCATCGGCTGAAGTAGGAGCATAACCAGGATCGTTCTTGAGTGAGATAGGTTGTAGTGAATATACAGCCGCGTTAGCTCCAGCAAGTGCTGATAGATGGTTAACCTTTACTAGGTCTGCCCCTAAACTTGCTTCGATGACTGCAAAACCTGCAGATCCACCATCACCCAATACGATAGTGGTTCCTGTTGCGATAGTACCAATTCCAGTTGCGGCAGCAGTCCAAAACTCGGAGGTTGCTGTGCCGACAATAGTAACTGGAGTTGGACCTTGTAAATTGTCTTTGTTTCCCCAGAGTGCCATTTGTTGATTCCTTTAGTGTGAATATCCGGTAGTTTTATTTATACAGAAAAAACCTAGAAGGTTTTGAATACCCTCTAGGTTAACGTTGATATAGTACCTTTCGGACTATACGAGCTAGATGCTCTAAAAGTTCAAAGATGAATGACAAAATTCCATTGGATTTAATCCATTTGGTTGCACCGATAGCTTCAGAAAGAAGTAACGCGCCTGTTAGTACCCAAAACGTAGTATGGGATACTAACAAACACTCCATCACTCAGCTCCTTCGGGGAGGAGTGCTTTACTGACTGTGGCGACGAGTAAATCATCAACCTCAGTTTTCGTACTCTCAGCGTATCGCTGGAGGAGTTCGATTACTAACTTCTTCACTTCAGTAGAATCACATAACCAGAGAAGTGCTGGCTTTAGTAGACTCACTACTTTTGACATGTAATACCTAAAAACTACATCACTATTTAGCAACCACAACCGCCACCACCGGGTACGGTTCCCATATCGAATGGTAGTTCAGAACCACCATCATTAGGTCTTCTGTCACCTGCACCAGGTCTCTTAGCCTTACCTTTAGGGTTCTTTACACCCTTCTTACCTTCTTCATCCTTTGGAGGATCAATCATTTCAGGTGTAGGACCTTCAGCGTTGTTTCTAGAATACTCTAGAATAGGCATCCCTGCTTCATCTAGTTTAGCTTTCTTCTTCTTAGCCTTGGGCTTTTCGCCACAGGAACAATCAGGAGTTCCACAATCAGGACAACACTGCTCTTTCAAACCCTTGTGTTTTGTCTTAGCGAAGTCTAGAACGTCTTTCTTACCAACCTTAGAAGCTAGTTCAGCAACCTTACCAGAGGCGGGTTTCTCACCCTTCTGAGCTGCTCTTACCATACCAAAGAGACGCTGTTGTGACTTACTCTCTGACTTCTCAGTGATGATAGCGGCTTCAGCGATACGAGGCATCAACTTCACAGAGGAGGAGTTATCAACGCCCTCCCCAGTAATCTTTTTTCCCTTTCTTTCACCCTCATTCTTACGACCTGCATCAATTAGGTCACCTTCAGAGAATACTTCCTCAGAGATTCCTCTACGATTTAGATACTCTTGCCAAGCTGATTCTTTCATATGATCCTTAGGTTTCTTGATGTACGCAGGACCGCCATAAACCTTCATAGATTTATCACCCTTTGCCTTCATTCTATCACCAATCTTCTTACGGCGATTCAAGAGATAACTATCAGACTTATCCTTATCACCGTCGTTATCGATGTCTCCATCTTCCTGACCTACGGGATCTAGACCTTCCTTCATCCCCTTCTTTTTAGCATCTTCCCTCTCCTTCTCTTTACGGAGAGCTACTGAAGACTTCGTGCGGGGACCTTCGGGGTAGTATGTCCTACCAATTTCAGGCTTGTCTGTGACTTCACCAGTCTCAGCGTCACGATGCCTCATACCTTCTTCCATAGAACCACGAGTTCTTTCTGCCTTGTCGTGGTCGAAGTTCTTATCCTTCATAGGATCATAAGTCTTTGACTTACCACCAGAATACTTCTTCTTCATTCTGTCGGCATATTGTTGAGGTGACTCACCTTCCTTACGCTCTTCAGAAATATCATACTCTTCGAAGTGAGGGTTCTTTTGACCCTTCACCTTATCCATATCTTTACGAGCTTTCTCATTATTCTCCTGACGTTTCTTCATATCTGTTTCCAGATAATCGCTCTTCTTTGCCTCAATTAGTCTGACTGAAAGAACATCAGCGTCCTGTCTCATATTCTGGATTTCTTCTAGGGTTAGATAACCTTCTAGAACTTCCTCCTCTAGTTCAACCTCTACAAAATAGAGATTACCATCAGGAACCTCCACTTCCTCCTCTACTACTGGACGACTAACAAACACTTTCATCATGGCGTTTGTTACGGCGTCAGTCGCCATCTCTCTGAGTGAATATTTCTCAAAGAGGGCACCCTTTAGATGGGATGCCGTTTCAGAGTCCAATTCGGTCTCTGATAGGAACTCCTGTAGAGCATCTTGTAGTGTTAGCTGTTCTGTCTCGGCTAACAATACGATTAGCTCGACAGCTTCGGTTACGTTGAAATCCATCTTCTAAAAAGGAACTGTCTTATTTCTTATGTTTATTTATAAAGGATTGCTCCTTCTCCCCTGGAGTGATTCTCTGAAGGAAAGATCTGAGGGAATCTGTTCCAACTTCCCTCTCCTTTGGGGTAGAGATTGCTGGTTGTGGTTTTAGATCTGCAGGACTAACATCCTGTGTCCAGGTCTTAAACATCTCTTCACTTTCTGTTACACAGATTAAGTGGTTAGTTCCCTTTCTTACAATCTTACCTACCATACCAGTGGTGTCATGACTGACAGTATCACCAATATTATAGATTTCGTTTTGGATATAAGCCTCTCTCAGTTCCTGTGGATATAGTCTAGGGGCAACTTCCCAGTTTTCAATGACAGCTTCCTTTGGCGTTACACCCATAGCCTTCTGGACCTGAGTGTAGATAGAAACCATCTGATCGTTACTGAGAGTCTTTGGCATTCCTTTTCTGAAGGAAGCAAAGTCATTATCAGCTGCCGCCTTTCTCATCTTGGAGGCAGACATACCTTCTGCACCTTCTGCATCTGGATCTCTGTCACCAGCATTTACTACATCAATCTCATCAAACTGATAGGTAGATCCGTTATAAGCGTTAGCTAACTTCTCATATTCCTTAACTCTATCACCACCACCAACAATCCTAATACCAGAATAACCATCGTTATGAGCCTTACGCATCACATCAAAGATAGTTCTGTTGGCTGGATCGTTAACAATCTTCTCGGCGTGTTGTGGATACATCTGCCTCATGATAGAGACTTTCGTATCAACATCTAGAGGATTCTTCTTCTTATCTTCACTCCTAGATGGGACGATAATATAGTCCCCACCTTCTGCATATTCTGCTACCGTATTAAGTAGTTTCTCATGTCCAATGGTAGGTGGATTGAACCTACCAAAAGCAACAGTTAGAATGCCCTTATCCTTAGGAACAGGTGCTGGCTCTTCCTGTTGTGGAGTATCTGTATTTTCTGGATCTACCCCAGGTGCAGGTTTAGATGTTGGCTCCTCTTCAGGAACAGAATTCTTTTCAGTAGGTTCCTCTTCCTCTTTAGGCTCTCTTCCCTTCACAAACTCCAGATCACCCTTCACAGTCATGGCGACTAGGTTACCTTCGTTATCTTCCCATCCACCGTGACCATTACCAGTGAGACCTAACTCTTTGGCTCTTTTGGATGCACGAGAACGAGCCTCAGTTAGGAATGTTAGAAACGATCTCATCGTCATAGAATCTACTATAGTATTATTTATACCCCATATGGTGTTTGATTTTCTTGATTGATTTCTTCTCAATCAAGTAGATAGCACCATGGGTAACATTGTGTAGTTTGGCACACTCTCTCTGGGATAGTGGTTTCTCTCCACCAAGACCAAACCTACTGCAGAGAACCTGGTATTCTCTTTCGTCTAAAACCTCACCCATAACATCCAATACATTATCCATCTCATCATCAAATGAGATATTCTCTGTATATGTAACTACACTATCGAAGGATAGTGATTCACCCACAAGAGTATTCAATGATACCACTGAAGGAACCTTTGACTTTAGTCTATCTAACTCTGTTTTATTATCTTTCTGTTTCCTCATCTTCTCACGGAGGTGAGTTGGAATACGGATCTTACCGAGGTTATTCTCACAATACCTCATGATATAACTATAGATCCAGTAATATGAATATGTGGAAAACCTACAACCAACAGAAGGATCAAACTTATTCACGCCTCTTATAAGACCAAATACACCCTCCTGGTATAGATCGTCAAAAGAGTATTGGTCATTCTTGATGTAAAGTTTGTTAGCAATCTTCTCAACCAACCCAATATTAGCGTTGACCATTTTGGTCATAGCATACTTGGATGTATGATCATGTAGTTGTGCCTGACGACATAGTTTGATTTCTTCTTCGTGGGAGATACGGTTTTTCTTTTGCATAATCAGTTAAAAAAGGAATCAAGGTTTGTAGGTTGTGGGATATTATTCCCATAGTTCTTTATAAGAACTTCAGTTACATGTTTAGTTGAGTCACCTTGACCACAAGTGTATTTGTGATCAAGATAGTTGATGTTGTCTTCTGGATATAGTCTGTTCCAGAACTCATCACCTATCTCTTTATTGGACTCAGCATATAAACAGTCTTTACTTTTAAGGAACTCTGCTAGTTTCTTCTGGTCATCATCATCGAATTGGTCAGAATACATCTTCCCACTATCTCGATATGGCGGATCAGCAAATACCCAGGACTTACTGGGGATATCTACTTTCTCATATGAAAGGTTTAGAACTTCAGCCCTTCGGAGAATATCACGAAACTGCATGAGATGACCGACATCAAACAGGCGTGATTTATATGTCATAGTCCCTGCTGGTGTGGAGTATCTTGTATTCCACTTAATATAGTTTTTCCAGATACCATTGAAGTTTGTCTTCAACATCACAAGTAGAAGTGCTGAAATCTCAATGGGGTCATACTTCTCATACTGAAAAGCATATACTGGTTTATAACTATCGTATCTCTCTTTCCTCTCTATGGGGTCACCCACCATAAACTCAGCAACATACTTCTCATAGTATGGTAGAAACTTATCCCACTCATTACGAATGTGAAGATACATCGTAACCAGTTCGGTATTCAGATCATTGATAATAAGTTTCTTATCTGGATATCTCTCAGCAACCCAAAGTGACACTGCCGATCCCCCCGTGAAGAGGTCGATGAAAGTGTCAAATGATGATGGGTCTGGGAAGAAGTTTAGGTTGGTATATTTCTCAAGTAAGCGGTTCTTACCGCCTGTCCATTTGAACAAAGGTTTTACCATACGTCCCTAACGGGTCCTCAGTCTCTTTAACCTCTCTAGTATAACAGACCCGGAGTCGTTTGCCAACCCCTCACCCATAGGCTCTGTCCAATCTTCAGGATTCTTAATGGTTTCGTAGAAACGGTTGATCTCCTCTTCGGATAGGTACTTCCTAGCCTCGGCGGATTTCATAGCCTGCCTACCCCACTCATCGTTCATTGACTTTAGGACCTTTGGATCCCCCTGTGGGAACTCATAGGGTCTGTCACCATTAACCATAGAACCTAACTTCTTTTCCCACTTGTCAAGACCGTTGTTAAGGTCCAAGACCATCTTATTATACATATCAGGATTGGTCTCTTTCATACCCTCTAGACCCTTCATACCCTGGTTTCTAAACCAATCTACATACTCCTTATTGGATATTCTACCAAGTCCGTAGATAGAACTGATACCCTGTTGGGGAATCTTAATATACTTTTCAGCATACTTGGTTCTAGCCTTCCTGATCTCCTCTTCAATCTTAGCTGGTGGCTTACCTTGCATCTTCTGTTTGAGGAGATCAATTTCAGTATTAAGGTCAGGACTCTGCATCACATTGTAGATAGCAGATTTACGATATCCATCAAGATATTGTTGAGTTCCACCATATCCGTTACCAGATGTACCTCTCCAGGTGTTCTTACCTAGTTGTTGCTCACCTTTACCTTGGGGTCTTGGTGGAGCTTTGGTTAGGTTTGCGATGTTTAGTCCTAGTGGGTTAGTTGCACCACCCCTCTTAGCTAAGTTCTCAACGAATTTACTATCTACAGTCTCTAGAGCCTGTACTGTGTCAGGGAAGACAGCTTCTGGACCAGAATCAGCTGATTCAATACCCATCATTTTCTCTAGTCTATCAGATTCAAAGTGACTATCTAGAAGTCTCTTGGCATACCAAGCAGTTTCTGGGTCGAAGTTTCTCTCAAATATGTTTGTATTGTCACTATTGACTAGTTTGTTGAAACTATCATCACCATACTGAGCGGAGTTTCCACTCTTGAACTGGTTTAGGTTTCTGGCAACAAATGCCAAGTTTAGAGGATAGTCGAGGGGGTCATTAGATGCCTGCCTTCTACCAACAATATGATCAGCAGTTACAGCTCTTAGACCACCAAACAAAGGAAGACCAGTAGCTTGGTCCTTAAACCCCGTGTTTAGGAGTCTCTGAAGGACCATAACACCCCGTTCTTGGTCAGGAGCTCTAGTTGTGGTGAAGTTTGATAGGAATTCCTCTCTTGATTCTGGGTCATTCATCATCATATCGAGATCAGTATCACCGGACATCTTACCACCATCTTGAAAGTACTCAAGTGTGGATCCAGCATCAGGAGCAAAGATACCCTGAGCTCTCTCAGGTTGTCCCATATTATCAATAGCTCTCTGAATCTTAGGATCTAACTGGTCATAGATGGATCTAGCATCTTCAGTACTGATATTATTCTTTAAATAACCCTGTTGGAAGTTTCTTCTGTCATTGTAGGTAATCTCTGGTTGTGCTGTACCACCAATAACATTGTCAAGAATACCTCTAACTTTGGGGTCTTGAAGTGCCTGTTGTTGATAGAAATCCATTCCACGGAACTCACGGAAACCCACACCCTCACCAGGACTATCCCCCATAGCAATTCTCTGTGCTGGAGTCAAATCACCAAATACCAATCTACCCTTCTTGTTCCTAACCATACCTAGGGTATTTTCCATAAAGGACATAGCACCATCAACATCCTTGAAAGTTCCTGTCTTTTCAAAGTTACGAATATTCTCTTTAGAGTATAACTTACGGTGCTCATCCATAAACTCAGAAGCCATCTGAGCCACTGTTGGGTTCTCCAACCTCTCCTTGAGTTTAGCATACTGTTGGTTACTAATCTCACCCTTCTTATTATTGAGCTCACCAGACTCTAGTAACTGACTGAATGAATCTCTTAGGTCACTAAATGCCGTTCCTTCACCACCAGGAACTGATGCCTCCTTCTTAGGTTCTGGTTTAGGAGCATTTTTCTTTCTGAGCTTCTCAACTACCTTCTTTTCTGCCTTAGTATTACCAGACCGTATTGCCGTGAGAAGATCCCCCAAGGCGGTCTCTGCTTCAGCATCACTCTTCTCCTGTTTCATCTCCTCTGGAGTTGGTTGGGCTGCTTCAACTTCCGCTTGAGCCTGTGCATCGGCTTCTGCTTGTTTTTGTGCTTCTGCCTTCTTGGCTAACTTATCCATAGCCTTGGCTTCTTTCTCTGCCTCTTTCTGTTGCTTCATCTGGTCCTTCTTCATCTGAAGGTCCAATTTCCCACTCTCAACACTCTGTGCCTTCAGTTCGGTATCCATTACAGCATTCTGTTGCTGTAGTTCCATATCTGCCTGTTGTTGTGCCAACTCCTCTGGAGTGGGTTCTGGTGGGTTTTGTGCCGCTGCCTGAGCATCAGCGTCAGCCTGCATCTGAGCGTCTTGGATCTGTTTATTGATTAATATCTGTCTAGCAGAAGCCAGTAACTCTTTCTTCCTTTGGGCTGATGCAATATTATATCTACCACCAGAAAGACCCTTAGCTACTTTCTCAACCATAGCTGGATCTGGTTCTTGAATCTGTGGTGCTTCAGGTTGTTCTACTTCAGCCTCTGGAGCTCCACCTTGTTGTCCTGATTGTTCTCCAGGCTCGATCATTATTAACTGACCACCTTCAGTTCTAGCAACAACATTACCTGTCTTATCTCTCCAGTTACCATAACCAGCAGAGGTCAAACCCATTTCCTTAGCCTTTTGTGCGGCTTCTGAGTCGGCGGCTTCAGATAAGAATGATAGTAGGGACTTTGGTGTGATCATTTCTTCAGGGTGAGATATTTGTCGTTTGCTAAACGGATACTATGAAAAGCTTTAATGAAAGCATCAATACTCTTTTCGTGAGAGAGAATGATACGCTGAGCTTTCTTAATATATTTATCATCTGGGAACTTATCCTTTTGAGCCATACTACCAAAGTATTCCATAAAATCAAGAGATGCATCTTTAGGGATAACCATATACTTCTTATTAATCTTATTTTCAAAGTAGTGTGCCCAGACAACACCTATCGCATCCAGAAGTTTATCCTTACCATCGTCTAGACGAAGTAGTTTCCTAAATGGTTCTGATATTTTAATAAAAGATTCAGCTCTACGGATGTAAGGACCGATAACTCTCTTCTGAGCTAAAGTCAATTTACTAGCGTCATCTTTTAGTGTCTGAATAGGGTTTCCATCCAGATAAAGATGATACTCTAGCTCTAGATCATCCATACAATAGTTCCTCTAATGGATTTGGAATGTCGCGGGGTAGTTTATAGTTCATGATAAGAAGTTCTTCTTTCTTGTTACCATTCTCTTCCCTGTGAGCGAGACTATAACGGAACTCGAAAGACTCCATATGATAGTCAGCGAACTGGGATCTCAACCACTCATGTTCATTATAGGTAATCATCCAGTTATGTGTAGAACCTTTACACTCACTCACAAACTCTTCATGGGAGAATCCAGTGTGCATCTCCTTGTCCTTACCATACAACATATCCTTGATTAGATATGGAGGGTCTAGGAACACAAATACACCATCACCAGGAGTTCTCATTAGTTCCTTGTAGTGCGTATTGGTGATTCTCCAGGGTTGGATAATCTCAGAGATATTAGCCAACTTACGGATTTTACTCTGAGAGAAAATAGTATTCTTGTATGAGTCTCGGATGAAGGCATTCTTGTTCTGTTCAGTAAATCCACCGAAACTGGATCGGTTTAGAATGTAAAAGGAGGTTGCAATATCAAGGTGATCACTAGAGGTATTGATGAGATCACGCATATCTGTGTAGAGTTTTCTATGCTTCTTCTCTAGTTCTTCTGTACCTGATGCGTCACAGGCTTCGTCCTTTAGTTCTAATAGACGATTGATAAGTGGATCTGGATTCTTCTGGAGTTGTGTCCAGAAGATATACAGATTGTAGTAAAGATCATTGACCCAAACTGGGGTGTTTGGATACATCACAGAGAACGCAAGAGCACAAGAACCCCCACCTAGGAAACCCTCACGGTATT
>Ga0233438_10004653_pt1 | contig 11955 bp, 13 predicted proteins | sample SI_123_September_FD_182720 | JGI IMG/M metagenome (GOLD analysis project Ga0233438, IMG submission 182720) | Seawater microbial communities from Saanich Inlet, British Columbia, Canada - SI_123_September2016_10_MG | ecosystem: Environmental > Aquatic > Marine > Inlet | place: Canada: British...
CTTGTGTTGTACTATTTTTATCTGTTAATGTTACTGTTATATTACTTGGTCCTGTTGCACTATCTATTTGACCATTTATGACTATATTACTTGCTATATCTACGTCTATATACAAAGATGAATCAATAGAAGATAAGGCTATAGGCTCAAGTTTTTTAAAAGTGTATATATTTCTTGAAGTAACTGCATTAGGATTATATGATTTAGCATATATTTTAATAGGTCTTGTAGTATCTAAAGAGTCTAAGTCTATACCACTTATTTCCCAACTAGTAGAACCTTCTGATACAATGATATTCTTTAGAATATCATTTGTTGATTCATCTTTGTCTGATATTATAAAGCTAATATTTGTATCACCTGTAATATTTGATATACTACCACCTATGATAGTATTACTAGCTGTATTATGATTTATGTTAGTAAAAGAGAGGTATATTCTTTCTTGTATATTATAGGTTTCTCTTAAAGTTTTTACTCTACCTTCGACACCTGTTAGGGTTATATCTATTGTAAGTAGACCTTTTTTTAATTGTGTTGTATCTAGTTGTGAAATACTCCATCCAATAGATTCTACAGTAGTGAAAGTAATATTTTGTGTAATATTACTTGTTGAAGGATCTTCATCATATAAGTTTAAATGAGCTTGTATTGGTAATACTAAATCTGTAATAGGTCTGTCTAAACTAAACGATGAAGTATTATCATTGTTATTATATGTCATGATTAAATTATATGATTCAGGTTTTTCATCTTCTTTTTTAATTTCTGTGGTTGATCCACCACCACATCCTATATAAAAAAGAACAACAAATATAAAAATAAAAAAGTTTAATATTAATTTATTAAATTCCACAGCTTACTCCTAGTCACAATAAAAATATTATTGGTTCCATACGTCGTAAATATAAAATTCTTAGCTAATATATAATAATATAGCACAAAAAATGCATATAAATCTAGTTTAACATATTTTTATAAATAATACAACCTTTATGTAACATTTACACTAAATAAGGTTTTTGTACTATAAAAGATAAATATATTAAAAGAATACAAATAAAATCTAAATCAAGTTTTAGTACAAATTTAATATAATGTTAGTGATAAAGTGTAATAAATAGGAAATTATAAATATGAGTAAATTATCTAAAATAGAAGAATTAAAAGCATCAAGACCTCCTTTAGAGGTGATAAAAGATATATATAAAGAGTCTAAAGAGAACATTCCTTTAGATAAAGAGTATATACCACTTTTAAAATGGTATGGTATGTATCCACATATAAATCATGAGAAGAGTGAAGATAAAAAATATTTTATGAAAAGAGTAAAATTGGTTGATTCTTCTATGAATTTAGAACAATTAAGAGTTATGGGAGAAATAGGACAAAAATATGCTCAAGGGTTAGTTGATTTTACTACTAGACAAAACATACAGTTTCATTATATTCAAATCAAAGATTTACCAGAAGTTTTTGATCTATTAGATTCTGTTAATCTAACATCAAGACTAGCTTCAGGAGATGGTCCAAGACCCATTGTTACTTGTCCTATGTCAGGCTTGGATAAAGATGAAATATATAATGCAATACCTTTAGTAAAACAAATAGATAAATATTTTGATGATAATTCAGATAAATACTCAAATATGCCAAGAAAATATAAAATAGGTATAGTAGGCTCTAAATCTTCATCAATTCCTTATGAAATACAAGATGTTGCTTTTAGAGCATTTAAAAAAGATGATGAAGTATTATTTGATCTAACTATTGGTGGAGGACTATCAAAATCAAAACAAATAGCATATAGAGCTAAAAAATATGTAAAAATCCAACAAGTAAAAGATATAGCCATAGTATGTTCTGAAATATTTATAGAACATGGAAATAGAAAAAATAGATCTAAAGCTAGAGTAAGACATCTTATAAATGAGTGGGGATTAGAAAAATTTGTAGCTGAAATAGAATCCAGACTAGGCTATAAGCTACAAGATGGGATAAAAGAACCTTATGTAGATTCATTTGAAAAAAGAAACCATTTTGGAATAAAAAAATCTAAACAAAAAGGTGAGAGTTTTATAGGATTTGCTACAAATTCTGGTAGAGTTCCAGGTGAAGATTTTATCAAAATGTATAAAATATTAAAAAAATATGATGCAAAAGGTATGAGACTAACTACAACTCAAAATTTTATAGTATTTGGTGTAAAAGATGAATTAGCTTTTGATCTTGCAAATGAGATGAATACTCTTGGCTATCCATATAAACCAACACCTTTTAGAGCTAGAGCACAAAGCTGTACTGGTAAAGAATTTTGTAAATTTGGTATAACTGAAACAAAATCATTTACACAAAATGTAGTTTTAGATTTAGAAAAAAAGTTCCCCGATTTTAAAGAAAATGTAATGATAGCTATTTCAGGATGTACTCATACATGTTCTCATCCTCAAATATCTGATATAGGACTAATTGGTACTAAAGTAAAAGATGAAGAAGGAAATAGAGTAGAAGGATATGAGATATTTTATGGAGGAAACTTAAAAGGGGAAAAAGAGTCTGTGTTTGCTCATAGTTCTGGTATAAAAATACCTGCTACAAAAGTGACCAATCATATAGGTAATTTAATAAAAGATTATCAAAAAAACAGTACTTCTCATAATAATTTTAAAGAGTATTTATCAAATATAAAACCTATAGAAAAAATTAAAAATTAAAAATGAATAAAAGTCTATTAATCAATTCTATATCAATTATTTTGATTATTATTAGTACTATTTTTACTTTCAACTATTCTCAAAATATATTTTTAATGTCACTTTTTGCATTAAGTGGTTCTATTACTAATCAAGTAGCTATTTATATGCTATTTGAAAAAGTGCCATTTTTATATGGTAGTGGTGTAGTAGAAAATAGATTTGAAGATTTTAAAAAAGGTATATATGATTTAATGATGAATCAATTTTTCACACAAGATAATATAGAACTAATCTTAAAAAAAGAGTTGTCTACTACTAGCAATAGTTTTAATTTTGAAAATATAATATCAAAAATAGATTTTACTATAATATATAATAATCTTAAAAATGTAGTAATGAATTCACCTCTTGGTGGTATGCTAGCTATGTTTGGTGGTGAAGATGCTTTAAAACCTCTTGAAGAACCTTTTATAAAAAAGATCAAAGAGTCTTTAACGCAGATATCAAATAGTGATATATTTCAAAAAAGTATCAAAAGTAATTTAGATCAAAATAGTATCAAAAATGATATTCATGAAAAAGTAAGTCATATTATCACTAAAAGACTAGATGAACTAACACCAAAAATGGTAAAAAATATCATACAAGATATGATAAAAAAACATCTAGGATGGCTTGTAGTATGGGGTGGTGTTTTTGGTGGACTTATAGGATTACTTAGTTCATTAGTACTTTAGGCTTTATTTAAGGGATTAGTGAAAATAAACATTTAAATTTTACAACATTTTTTTACAACAAATAGCAATAAGTTTGATATATTTTGATTTAATTTGATTAATATAGAAGTTTTATGAACTCCTATATTCATCTTAAAATTATGCTTCTTCAACAAATCTAGCAATTTCATCAATTGAAAACATTACAGATCCTAGAATTTTTTTAGAACTAATTTTTCCACTTTGTCTTAATCTATCTATAGTTGCTTCACTGATACTTAGTTCTTTAGCAGTTTCCCTTTTTGTTAATAATAATTTCTGATAATTTTCTCTAAGTATTTCTATACATTCTACGTGTGACATATTTAACCTTTCTATTTTATGCTGCTTGTTGTACTAAAGGTTTAAACCATATACGATTATTGTTATCCCATCTAAACTTAAATTTATTTTTAATAATATCTTTATTTGCAAATATATTATCTCCCGTTATAATTTGGTTACCATTATTATCACTAACAACTTGCAAACCTAAGTTTATTAATTCTTCATAAGAATTATTAGTTGTTTTTTGTTGATTATAAGATCTTTGCTGGTAGTTATTATTTGTAGGCTGCTGTTGTGCTACTGCATTGACAACCTCATTTGAGCTTGAATATTCTGATCCAGCAAGCCCAAAATTAGCTAATGCACGACCAATTGCACTCGTTTCACAGACTTCAATCATGCTAGTATTATTTATAGAATTATCATTATTGCCTCTTGTCTCCTCGGCAAATCCAGTTGCAATAACTTTGTTATTAATACTAATAGTAGCTTTTATTACAACTCTAAATTCATCATTGTATGTAATCTCAGTTTCAAGTGATGCTTCACCAAATTACTTTCTGAAAATATTAATTCTCGTTGATACCTGTGTGTAGTTTTTACCATGTATATTAATAGTAGGCGATGACCTTAATTCGTCAATTGCTTTTTGTAAGTTTTCCATTATTTAGCTCCTTATGATGCTTTTAATTGTAATATCTCTTCAGTTGCAAGAGATAAGTTATTTACTGATTTTCTGTGTTTATTTATTCGAAGCTTAGCTTGTGTAGTTGTAGTTATTTTATCGATTTTGCAAGACTTTTCTATCAAATCAGTATAGTTATCATACTCATATGCATTGGTCACTGCATCCATATCAATCACCTTTTTGTAAAAACCACTATCAATTAGTAGCTTTTCATTTGTAGGTGTTATGTTGATTTTATGTTTGATTGTTGGCTTATTTATAGTGATTGAACTTATTCCAGCACCCTCGACTTTTTCTACATCGTATTCTTTAAATACTAATGCACCAGTAGTTAGTACTATCTCTTTAGCTATTTTTAGGTTTTTCTTTAAAGATTGGAGTTCTTTTATCTCTTCATCAATGCTATTTACTTTATCATCTATAGATAAAATTGAAAAACCAATATAGTCAGCTTTTCTAGTGTAGTTTTTATCTGCTTCTAAAATAGCTTTAAACTCATCTTTTAGCCACTGAGTATTATTTTCAGTAGCACTTTGTACTGTTTTCTCAAAATTGTATCTTGTTGTTTTCATCATACCCTCCTATGCAGACATTTGTAAACTTGGCATTTTTAGACTTGCTATAGTTTGAACAGTAGAAAATAGTTCTTGATTTAATTTGATATTTGCATCGATAGCATTTATTGCTTTTGAAGTGAATGATTTTCCAGTAGATCTATTTCTCCCTTTAACACCACCTCTTATCATTGCTTCTTGGACTCTATTGTAAACATTCCATAATGTAGGCTTTTCATCAGCCGACCTATGAATCTTTAAAAATTCATCTGTTAATACCTCGTGCGTATCTTTATCAAATCTAATATCAATACCAGCACTAGCCAGTGATTTTTGTTCAATAGGATTCAATTCTAAATTTTTGAAAGCTTCAATTTGCTTTTCAATTTTTGGCATATATGATGTTATCTCTTCAATCGCTTTATGTACCTTTTCAATATTAAATCCTGAATGAACTATAGAGTGGTGTGAAAGTACATTTGATGGAATGTGTAACATGTTAGAACAAATAAGCCTCCAATAACTTAATGTAAGTTTAAAAGATGCTTTAGCGTCACTTGAGTTGGTCAATATGATATCTGCATATTCCTCTTTTGCATTAGGTCGTAGGATATTATCTAAACTTCTAAATTGCACCATATGTTTTTGATAACCCTGATTTTCATCTAGTCTTACCTTGCTCTCACTTGCCATTACGGGATAATAGCCTGAAGCTCTAAATGTATCCAATAAAGAGTGGGTTGGCACGAATGCATAACGATTTGAAACTCCTTCAATTGGAGTCTCACTAAAAATTGATGGGGCTGCTTTAAAAAGCTTCTCATTTGACATTGGGTTTAATTGTTCAATATTTGGTCTAACTGACATTTTATTTCCTTGTATTTTTGTTTATTATTAAATGCTTTTGCAAAAACTTTAATCTTTATCAAGTACTGCATCAAGTACTTTACATGCTGCAACTGCTGCTAGAATTAGAAATGGCATTTATGCTCCTTTCAATGGTTGATAATATAGGTTGTTTAATGGATGTAGATGTTTGTTGGTTTTTAGTATCTTTGCCTTACAAAAAACTTTTTCCATTTTATTATGACCTTCTCTTAGATATTCTCCATAAGATAAATCATGCTCAAATTGTTTCTCTTGTTCCAACATTGATAATTCTTTTACTTTCATAATCTATATCCTTTGTTGCATACACAAATTTCAAATAATCCTAAAACAATTAGTGCTTGTAAAATGCAACATTTCTCTTTTTTTTGATTAATAATCATATATTTCTCCTTATTGTGTTTGATCCTAGGAATTTTCTCCAGGACTACTATTATGATTATATGTGATTGAAAGTTATTGAAAATCATTATTTAATGAATTTTTATTTATTTTATTAAGAAGCCCACTAAGAAGCCCAAAAAAAGATGGGCTTTCTGATATTTTTAAGTTTAAAAAAAGTTTTTTTTATAGAGGTGTTTCTAAGTTCATAAAGTTTGTATTTATATGATAGAAGATAAAACAACAAAATACCCCTAGCTACTGATACTTAAATATAATTCTATAGATATAAAAATAATTCTCCTATAATATGTATAGGGTATTAATTATTATATAAAATTATATAGTAGCAATATGTGTAGATGTAGTTGTTTATCTTCTTAATTAAACATTAGGAATATAAGATGAAAACAGAGACAGTAATAGATACAGTTGCACTACAGTGTAACTTTTATGATGAAGAGAAGTGTAATATTGCACAGTATGAGATTATAGAGAGATTAAAAGGATATATACTACATATTGGAGATAAAGAGCATAAGCTATACAGTGATGATGATATTACATTTGAGTATAAATATAAACCAATAGCTACTATATATACAGGTTCATTCTCTTATGTAACCAAAGATAAGAAGAAAGCTAATAAAGTATGGTATCTATCTATAAAGCTAGCAGGTTTAAAGAGATACATAGCTGAGAGGGATAAAGTATCGCAGAATGTGTTGATGTTGATTGTAAGCTATTTAAACACTCATAAGATATCCTTTAAAATAACACAGTTTGATGTAGCATTAAATATATTTACTAAGTATGAAAATACACTAGCTTTATGTACTAACAGATACTCTACTGCAAAGTATTGGAAGGCAAATGAGAAACAACCGTTTGATACGACTACTTACATGGAGAAGTTTAAAAGTAAAAAACATAAAGCTGATGCAGTATTACATGTTTGCCACTATTATAAGTCAGCTAAGGAGGAGCTAGAGTACAATCTCACTAGGGTAGAATTTAGTTTTCAAAAGAAGTTTTTTAAGAACAATGGTTTTAATGTAGGAGAGATGTACAAAGAGTTTTATCGTTATCATGTGATGTATATACCTAACCAAAAGACAAAGCAAGAGATTATGGATAAATATGATAGTTTAGAAGTGATGAGACTGAAGGATATAAAAGATTTGAAGATAGAACGCTATAGGCTACATGTAGATATGAATGTTCTTGTAGATTTTACAACAAAACTATATCTTGTTAATGATGATGTGTTAGATTCATTTATGTTAAATTAGATATTCATTATCTATACTCTAATAGAATGGTCTTATTACGGACTATTCAGTATTAAATATTATATTTAGGTTGATTTAAGTAAAATATCTACTATAATATATAATTTAAAGGGCTCATTTTATGGAAGATAGATGGTTAACAGTAGATGATATTTGTACGTACCTATCTGTTACAAAAGACACTATTTATAAGTGGATTGATAATAAAAATATGCCTGCAAGTAAAGTAGGTAGAAAGTGGATGTTTCAAAAAAGTGAAGTTGATGAATGGGTAAAAAGTGGTAAGTCTGCAGATGATAAGGATAATAAGTAAAATATGAGTAGTTATAGATTATCATTTACGGGTGCTTCTTTTTTCCTTTATGAGTCAATAGAACTTGCAAAATTGTATTTAGAGCTTAATGATTGGTCTAAAGCTGTTGAATATATTATAAATGAAAATAGTAATAAACGAAGTACTAGTAGTATCAAAAGAGAAAGTAGTGAGTTAATATTAAGGCTAAAAACATTACCTGAAGATTTATTAAATAGATTTGTTAATACAGACCCAGAAGATGCAAAAATCATTCTTTTTTACTCTATACTTAAAAGTTATCCCATAATAAAAACTTTTTGTCTTGAAGTAATGTACGAAAAATCATTAATGATGGATTTTGATATCCAAGAGTATGAGATTAATGCATTTTTTCGTAAACAAGAAGAAGAGTTTGAAGAGTTTGATAAAAAAACAGATGCTACAAAGTATAAACTGAAACAAGTAGTATTTAAAATATTAGCAGATGCTACTATGATCAAATCTACAAAAGAAAAAACTATAGTAAAACCTCTGATAGAAAATAAAACAGCTAATTTAATTCTAAAAGACAGTGATAACTCATATTTAAAAGCTGTGATGATGAATGATACAGAAATTTCAATGGTAGGAGTTGTTTAATGAAGTCAGATACATTTGAAAGGCTTTATGAAAGATGTCAAAATAAAGACTTTCTTAAATCCAATAACCAAGCTACAATCGTTCCTTTTTATATTATTCCTTATAAGCCAACAGAGAAACAAGAAGTTGCCAATAATATAAATATGGTAACTAAAAGACTTCAAGAAGTAAATATTAATATTTTAAGACTGGATCTATTTAATTTATGTATTGAAATATTAAAAGATCAAGATATGTTAGAAGATGTTTTAGAACTTGAACAAGATGAATCGCCAGAGTATTTTTTAGATGCTTTTGATTCTGCAATAAACAATGAAGTAGTGTCTGATTACATACAGACTAAAATACAAGATAATGATCCAGATGTCGTATTTATTCAAGGTATAGATAAAGCATACCCATTTAGAAGATTACATCCATTAATTAATATCCTTCATGCTAAAACGGAAAAGAAACCTATCGTGTTTTTTTATCCTGGTATATATAATGGTATAGCATTTAAGTTGTTTGGATTAGAAGAAGAATCGTTTAAATCGAATAACTATGAAGTTCGAAATTTAGAGTAAGGAAACTGAATGATAATAAAAGATATTTTTGAGAAAGATATTGAAAGAGAAATCGATGGCGTTATTAAAGCAAATAACTTTAAGCAAATAGATTTAGAAGTTGATGAATATGTTGTAACAAAAGAGATTGAAGATAAACTAGAAACATTTTTTGATATATATGCCTCAACTATTGGTAAATCATCGAATGATATTGGAGTATGGATTAGTGGATTCTTTGGATCAGGTAAGTCGCATTTACTTAAAATATTATCAGTTATCCTTGCAGATCAAGAGAAATATAGAGATAGATTTCTTGATAAGTTAAAATCTTGTGATACATTCTTACAAGGTAATGCAAAAAAAGCTCTTTCAACCCCTACAGAAACTATCCTTTTTAATATCGATCAGCAATCAAATATCATGCAAGGAAACTCCTCTAGTAGTGTTCTAAGCGTATTTCAAAGGGTATTTGATGAAATGAGAGGATACTTTGGAGAAAAACCTTATATTGCAGAACTAGAGAAATTTTTAGAAGAAGAAGGGCTTTATCAAAAGTTTAAAGCAGAATATGAAAAAGAAGCTAATGACACATGGGAGAACAAAAGACATCAAGTTCTTATAAAAAGAAAAGAGTTTGCTAAAGCTTTATCAGGTGTATTGGATATATCAGAAGATGAAGCAAAGGGTAAACTAAAAGAGTTTCAAGAAGAGTATGATCTTACACCTAAAAAGTTTGCTGAAGAAGTAAACAAATATATAAAAACAAAAGATAGTAACTTTAGATTTATATTTTTGGTGGATGAGATAGGACAGTTTATTGCTGAAGATGTAAACAAGATGTTAAACCTGCAAACTATTGTAGAGTCATTATCTGAAACTTGTAATGGTCAAGCTTGGGTAGTAGTGACATCTCAGCAAGATATTGAATCAATCATGGGGGATGTAAATTCTCAACAACAACATGACTTTGCTCGTATTATGGGTAGATTTAAAACAAAACTAAACCTTACGAGTGCAAATGCGGATGAAGTTATTAAAAAAAGAATTTTATCTAAAACAGAAGAATCAGCTACTAAATTAAGACATGACTATTTTGAACAACAAGCAAGTTTAAAATCGTTATTTTATTTTACAGAAGGTATGCAGTTTCAGCAAATCCAGAATGAGGTAGATTTTGAAGAGAACTACCCATTTATACCATATCAATTTGATTTACTAGGTATATCATTACTTGAACTCTCAAGGCACAATGCAATGATTGGTCGAGCTCAAAGTGTTTGTGAGAGATCTATGCTTGAGTTATTCCAAAAGACAGCTCAAATAGTAAAAGATAAAGAGATTGGTGCATTATCAGAATTTTCGAATTTTTATAAACCTTTGCAATCAATTTTAAAGACAGAAGTTATCAATGCAATTAACTTATCTGAATCAAATCCAATACTAGATGATTTTGATAGAAAAGTACTTAAAACACTTTTTTTAGTTAGATATATTGAAAGCTTTAAAGCAAATAAGGAAAATATAGCAACATTACTTATTTCACAACTTGGTGAAGATAAATTAGCATTAGAAAAGCGAACACAAGAAGCCCTTAATAAACTTGAAAATCAAACATTTATACAAAGAAGTGGAGAATTTTACTTCTACCTAACAAATGAAGAGAAAGATGTTATTGAAGAAGTTAAGAGTATAGCGGTTGATAATTTTGCTATCAACGATCACTTAGCAAATGTAATCTACGATGGTACTCTTGGAATAACAAAAATAACTCATCCTGATTTCAAACAAGATTATAAATTTACAAGAAGACTTGATGATGATATTAAGTCTTCACAAGAGCATGAAGTAGGTATAAATATTATTACACCGTACTATCATATGCAAGATGAGTCTGCACTTATAAGTAAATCAATGGGAGTACATGATCTTTTAGTAAAACTTCCTAATGATGATGTTCTTAAAAAAGAGATTCGTCTGTTTTTACAAACTCAAAAGTACTATAAACAATATGCATCTGATACATCAAGAAGTGAAAGTTATAAAAGAATTTTAAATGAACAACTTCAAGAGAATAGCACTAGAAAAAACAATATTACCAAAAGAATTGAAAAGTTACTACAAGGTGCTGAGTTTATTGCAAATGGTAGAGTATTAGATTTAAAAGGTGTTGATTCAAGAACTAAAATCATAACAGCTTTTAACGAATCTATAGCAGAGTTTTATCCACAAAGAAAAGTACTAAGAGAACATTATAAAGAGAGTGATATCACTTCAATCTTAAATGCTGCAGATGATCTAACAAGTGGTATAGAAAACAATCTTACAGAATCAGAGCAAGCAATAGTAAGTAAAATTGCTTTAGCCAAACAACAAAATGACATCTTAACACTTAAAACTCTTATAGATACTTATGGAACTTTTCCTTATGGATGGGATCGATGGGCAGTTATTTGTTTAGTTGCTTCACTATGGAGAAAAGCTAGAGCTGATGTTAAACTACATGGAGATATTTTAGAGATTAGTAAACTAAGTAGTGAACTAAATAATACTCATAGTTACCCAAACTTGGTTGTTATTCAGGCTTATACACCACCAACAGCAGCTATTAAAATTGTAAAAGAGATATATAATGAGATTTTCTCAAAACCATTAAGTAGCTCTGAATCAAAAGAGGTTTATGCAACATTTAAAAGCTCTATTGAAGAGTTAGTAAACAATATAAAGATGACATATTCAAAGGAAGATCAGTATCCATTTGTTTCAGTTTTAAAAGAACCCATAGAACTATTTGAAAAGGTATCAAAATTAGGACAAAGTGATCTGTTTGACAATATTAGTAAATACCAAGATGATTTAGAAGATATGTATGAAGATTACATCTCTAAGATAAAACAGATCACTTTGTCCTAATTTTGATACCTTTTCAAATAG
>Ga0233438_10004658_pt1 | contig 11945 bp, 7 predicted proteins | sample SI_123_September_FD_182720 | JGI IMG/M metagenome (GOLD analysis project Ga0233438, IMG submission 182720) | Seawater microbial communities from Saanich Inlet, British Columbia, Canada - SI_123_September2016_10_MG | ecosystem: Environmental > Aquatic > Marine > Inlet | place: Canada: British...
ATGCTGCTAAAAAATGGTCCATGCCGTTAAGAGATTGGAAATCAGCTATGAATCGATTTGCGATCGAATTTCAGGGAAGATTTCCTGAATGATAAAGTCGTTTACACAAAATAATTTACAGGCTCGAGGAAAAAAATACCAAAGCTACCAAGACATGAGTTTCGCACTTTGCTAACCAGCAACTGTCATTAACCATCCCACAAAAGCTCAGTTCAGACAATGCCAGACCCTGGATAACGAACACTACTTGCCTATAAGTAACTTTTATAAACTTGTTTTGTGCATGTATAACAAGATATATGAAATCTTCATAATATATGGATCTATCTTATCCCATTATTTTAAAGTGCGAAACTCGTGTAATTGTTCATCCTGCTCATATAGGAGTCATTTTAGTCCGTCATTTTTTTTACGTATTATCTTGACAACGATTAAGTAGTCATTTAAAAAAGCTTCAGCACTGGCTACATTTCCCTACCAATAAGTGGAAAATAATGTGACAAGTTGATTTTTATAGCTTTTTGACAATTAAAAAATAGATATGAGCAAAAAAATTAGAGGCATAATTTTATTCTCAAAGCCAGAAAGTCAGCTTACACCAGATGACTATAGTGTTGTCAGATTACTTCAAGCTGCAAGAGAAAGAGATATTGAGATTCAAATTGTTTGCCCAGAGCAGTTTGAATTAGTTATTACTCGCTCAGATGAAAAAAGTATTTTGATAGATGATAAACTGGAGTCGCCACCCGATTTTGTGATACCCAGAATGGGATCAAGTACTAGTTACTACGCTTTTGCTGTGATTAGACAACTTGAGCATCTTGGAAGTTATGTTTGTAATGGTGCAGATGCAATTTATTCTGTAAAAGATAAGCTTCACATGCACCAGATACTCTCCACAAGTAAACTTTCATCGCCAAGAACGATGTTGCTGAGGTATCCAATTTCCCAAATAGTTGTGAAAAGAGAAATTGGCTTCCCACTAGTCATAAAAAATGTATCTGGTACGCAGGGTGTAGGCATTTATTTGTGTGAAAGTGAAAGCAAGTTTATTGATATTATGGATTTAATCTATGCTAACAATCCAAGAGCAAACATCATTTTACAGGAGTTTATCAGCAAAAGTTATGGTAAAGATCTACGAGTGTTTGTGGTAGGCGGAAAAGTAGTTGGGTGTATGCAGAGATCTTCTAGTAATAGCTTTAAAGCAAACTTTTCTAGGGGTGGTCAAGTGTCATCTTTTGAATTAACGCCAGAAATAGAATGGCTATCAACAGAGACCGCAAGATTATTTAAGCTTGACATTGCAGGTGTCGATTTATTATTTGACGATAGTGAATTTAAAATTTGTGAAGCCAATTCCTCTCCTGGTTTTTTAGGTTTGGAAAAAGTAACTGGAAAAGTGATTGCTGAAAGTATTATTGATTATATTCTTTTAAGAATTGGCCTGAATTCTGAGATAAATTAGTTTTCACACAAAATTCTTCTGGCTTCATAGCTATCTACAGTTTACGCAGCAATGGTTGGGGCAGCCTACTGTGTGGTATTTAAGCCTGTTTTCGTCTATTTTAGAGCATGGTTTTGTTGAAACATAAGATGCAGTTTGCGTGCAATGAGTGTGGCAGTATAAGTGCTAAGTGGCTTGGACAATGTCCAGATTGTAAAGCTTGGAATACACTTGAGGCCCAAAAAGAGCAAAGTTATAGCGGTGACCGCAGTCTTACTGCAGTTCCTTTGTCTGAAGTAGATATTGTTGATACGCCTAGGCAGCCTTCCGGTATAGCAGAGCTAGATCGGGTGCTTGGCGGCGGATTTGTGCCAGGAAGTGTGATTTTATTGGGTGGCGATCCTGGTATTGGCAAGTCAACCTTATTTCTGCAATGTTTGGCGATTTTGTCGAAGGATTTTCCAGTGCTCTATATCAGTGGAGAAGAGTCATTAACGCAAATTGCAATGCGGGCAAAGCGTTTGCAGCTAACAATTGATCAAATTTGGGTCGCAGTTGAAACCCAAGTTGGTAGTATGCTGCAGTATGCCCAAGAGAAAAAACCAAAGCTTGTGGTCGTTGATTCGATCCAAACCATGGTGTCAGACTCAGTGGACGCAACTGCTGGTAGCGTGGCTCAGTTGAGAAAAGGAGCACAGCAATGGGTGCAATTTGCTAAGCAGACAGACACTACTGTTTTATTTATTGGTCATGTGACCAAAGATGGCCAACTAGCTGGTCCAAGGGTACTTGAACATATGGTTGATACCGTTTTGTATTTTGAGGGTGCCAGTGAGGGAAGGTTTCGGATGCTACGAGCAGTCAAGAATCGATTTGGTGCAGTCAACGAGCTAGGTGTTTTTGCAATGAGTGCAGATGGCTTAAAGGGTGTGAGTAACCCATCCCAGCTTTTTTTAGCCGGGCATCAAAAACCTATGCCAGGTTCAACGACCACTATTTTATGGGAAGGAACACGGCCATTATTGATCGAGGTGCAAGCGCTTGTTGATGCAACTCAGAACCCTCAACCACGTCGTTTAACAATTGGTATTGACCCGCAACGGCTCAGTTTACTATTAGCTATTTTACATCGCCACACTGGCATCAAGTTGGGTCAGTTTGATGTGTTTATTAATGTGGTCGGTGGAATTAAAGTCCAGGAGCCATCTGCAGATCTAGCTATCTTAGCAGCCATCGTTTCTAGTTTAAGAAACCAAGTGCTTGAGCAAACTGCTTTGGTTGGAGAGGTGGGTTTATCTGGGGAAATTCGTCCAGTGGCTTACGGCCAGGAGCGTGTACAAGAAGCATTTAAACATGGTATGCAGCGGGTATTTATTCCTAAGTCAAATCGTATTAAAGCACAAAAATCTTGGGAAGTGATTGCTTGTACTTCTATGAAAGACTGGCTTAGTCAGTTAACTAGTAAGCTATCTTAGGTTTGATAGAAGTTAGTTGTGTATCAAGCTGTTGATCAGAAGTATTAGTAACAGGCCAGTGTACTTTATTTGAGCTTTTCACCGCGTGTTTTAGTGTGAATTTTGTCAGTTTTTACAAAAGAGTACACTCCATTATAGGGATAGATTTAATCTGGGGCATCCTGTATTTGGCATTAGTGAAGATACAGAGCTGGCATTTATTGATTGTGTATATAAAATCCTACCCTTTAAATTTACACATAAAAAAAGGCTTTATTTTGTGTATATTTCATCTTATAATTCAGATATACACAAATTTTGGATTTTTTTGTTTATTAATCGTGTTTTAGCCAAAGAGCTAGAGAATGCATTTTCTGTCTACCCTGTAGTCACTTTGATTGGTCCCAGACAATCAGGTAAATCCACGCTAGTCAAAGCATTATTTCCTAAATTGCCCTATGTAAATTTAGAGTCTCCTAATCAAATGGCGATAGCTAAAGCGGATCCAGTTGCGTTTATTAAGCAATATCAAGAAGGTGCAATTATAGATGAAGTGCAAAATTTACCAGAATTACTGTCGTATATTCAAGTTCATGTAGATGAGAAAAAGAAAAATGGATTGTTTGTCTTAACTGGTTCTCATCAGCTTGCTTTGCATGAGGCAATTGCACAGTCATTAGCAGGTCGTACAGCAGTTTTACAGTTACTACCATTATCGCTTGCTGAGCTATTAGTGCATCAAACGAAACAACCGATAGCAGGCGTAGATATTGATTCTCTATTAATCAAAGGATTTTACCCCAGAACCTATGAATGCGCTGTAGAGCCTTATCGTTTTTATGAAGACTATGTGAGTACATACCTAGAGCGAGATGTTCGCAAGTTGACCAATCTAAAAGACATCATATTGTTTCAAAATTTTATGGTTTTATGTGCTAGCCGTATAGGGCAAGTGATCAATCAACAGAGCATGGCAAATGATCTTGGCGTCTCATGTACAACTATCAGTCAATGGCTTTCCATACTAGAAGCTTCTTTTGTCATCGTCAGATTAAAACCTTATTTTGAAAATTTAGGCAAACGTATTATCAAATCTCCTAAGCTTTATTTTGTTGATGTTGGCTTAGCATCACACTTAAATGGGATAGAGTCTTTAGCTGAGATACAAAAAAGCCCATTAAAAGGTGCTTTAGTGGAAAATTTGGTCGTAATCGAATTATTTAAACATCGATATAATTTAGGAAAATCACCCAATTTATATTTCTTTCGAGATTCTCACCAGAATGAAGTAGACCTTATTTATAAACATGCTGATCAATTAACACCTATTGAAATAAAAAATGGGCAGACTTTTAACCCTCGTTTTTTAAAAGGTTTGCATTATTTTCGAGCATTAGCGCCAAATCGAGTTAAAAACGGATATTTGTTGTATAAAGGAGACGTTCAGCAGCAGGTTCAAGGTTTTTATCTTCTAAATATGATGAACTTAGATAGCGTGCTTTCTGCAGACAAATAGACATCATGCTGATTAGGTCAAATGTTGAACATGGGGGGGGTGAATGAATATCTTCATTAGGCCAGGTTTTTCCATTATTGATGCAGACTTTGATAAGGCTTGCTGGCATTTTTAGCCATATCTTGTGGTATCAACGACCCCTGATTCAGAAAAGCCCTTTTTACGCCACAGGCAGCTTTCACATTGCCCGCACGCAAGGCCTTCAGCAGTGGCTTGGTAGCAAGATACACTGAGGCTAAAGTCAACGCCTAGTTTGTGGCCGTGCGCAATAATCATTTGCTTACTTAAATAAAGCAGTGGTGTGTGAACACGAATGGCAGTCATGGGCGTGCCTTGTACGCCAGCTTTTGTGCCTTGTGAGATCGTTTGGTTGAAAGCTTCATAGAATTCAGGTCGGCAGTCAGGATAGTTAGAGTAGTCAACAGCAGTTGCGCCAATAAAGACAAATCGCGCACCTATACTTTCTGCTAGTGAGACTGCATGAGTTAAAAATAACATATTGCGACCTGGCACATAGGTGTTGGGGATTTGGTTATCATGCGGAATATTAGTCTGGTGGGTAGGCACTTTGAGATTCTGATCAGTCAGTGAACTATTTTTAAATAGATGCGTTGGTAAAGTAACAATATCGTGCTTGATATCAAAAGCTGTTGCAATCCGTTTGGCAGATTGAATTTCAGCGATGTGTCGCTGGCCATAATCAAAGGTCAGTGCATGACAGTCTAATTGATAAGATTTAGCAATGGCTAGGGTCACCAGAGAATCTAAGCCGCCAGAAAGTAAAATAATAGCCCTTTCTTTCTGACTCATGATTGCATTTCCTGAATGTGATGATTGAATCGATCGATGATGATTTTTAAGTCTTTTACACGTGATTGTAAATCGGCAACCACGGAAGGTGGTGCTTGGCTAATAAAGCTTTCCGTGTTTAACTTCTGGCGTAATTTATCAGATTCTTGTTGGCATTTTTGACATTTTTTAGTTAGTCGTGCTAATTCTTTTTGTGGATCAATGAGGTCATAAACAGGCAAATAAAGCATGGCCTGATCAACCGCTATCGTTGCACAGTTTTCAGGTGGTTTTTTAACGAGCGCGACACTGGATAAATGCGCCAGTGATTGGAGTAAACCTTGATAAGTCTGCCACCACTGCTCATCAATTGATGATGACTGAACAAACAACTTTAGTGGTTGCTTAGGTTTGATCTGCAGGTCGCCTCGAAGCGTCTGAATGGCTGATAGCCACTGGCTAAACCGATCGACTTGATCAGAGGCTAGTGGCTGATCGATAGACTGAGCTTGCGGAAACTGGGTAAGCGCTAATGGTTGATCACCTGACCATAAGTGCTCAGTGATAAATGGGATTACTGGATGCCAAAGTTTGAGTAATTCGCTGAAATGCCGCTTTAGACCTAGATAAGCTGATTGAGAGTGGTGCTCTTTAATCAGTACTTTACACCATTCAATATATCGGTCACAGAAGATATGCCAGGTAAAGTGAAATAAGGTATTAACCAATAAATCCATTCGATAATCTGCTAAATGGTGGTGGACTTTCTCAATTGTCAGATTGAGCTGATGATCCATCCATAGTGTAATCGGATGGACAGGCTGATCATGACAGGTTTCACTAGCGAGCGTTTGAATAAATCGATGGGCATTCCACAGCTTATTACAAAAGTTACGGTAACCAGTGAGGCGATCAAAATCAAAGCGAATATCACGGCCTGTAGAAGCTAGAGCAGCGAGCGTTAATCGCAAGGCGTCGGTGCCATAACTAGGTAAGCCATCAGGGAATTGTTTTTTAGTATGTTGGATGATTGGTTGCTTTTGCGCTTCATTCATCCCATGTGTGCGCTTGTCAATCAGTGCTGCTTGGTCAATACCGTGAATAATATCTAGCGGATCAATCACGTTACCTTTGGTTTTTGACATTTTTTGGCCAGATGGGTCACGAATCAAGCCAGTGATCAGTACCGTTTTAAAAGGGTCTTGTTGGGTGCAGTAGTGCGACAGCATGGTCATGCGAGCAACCCAAAAGAAAATAATATCAAAGCCGGTGACCAGAACATCGGTTGGAAAAAAATGAGAAAAGCGTTCAGGTTGATGCTGCCAGCCTAAAGATACAAATGGATAAAGCCCGGCTGAAAACCAGGTGTCAAGTACATCAGTACTTGGTGTCAGCTTCGTATCTGGGGCTAGTTGATGCTTAGCTATAATGGCTTGTGGATCAGTGCCAAAGTAAGGTTGTGCCTGCTCATCAAAGTAGACAGGCATTGCGTGGCCCCAGCGAATTTGTCGGCTGATGCACCAATCTTCAATGTTGTGCAGCCAGTTTAAGTAGGTTTTGGTCCATTGCTCTGGCTTAAACTGCATCTTCCCTTGTTCAATAGCTTGGATTGCTGGTTGAGCGAGTGGTTTTGTTTTGATAAACCACTGCTCTGTAGCATAAGGCTCTATAACGGCACCTGATCGTTCGCTGATTGGAACGGTTTGTTGATGGTTTTCTTGTTTGATCAGGAGGTCTTGATCTTTTAACGCTTGGATAATTTGTTTTCTGGCCTGTTTGGTCGATAAGCCTTGATAGGCAGCTGGCGTTAATTCATTGAGCGTGGCGTCTGGATTTAATATGTTGCATGCTTCGAGCTGATGTTTTTTACCGATTTTTTCATCGTTAAAGTCATGGCTAGGCGTCACTTTAAGGCAGCCTGTACCAAACTCAGGATCGACTGTTTCATCAGCAATCACGGTGATCGTGCGATTGATAATTGGCACGACCACTGATTGGCCAATCCATGATTGATAACGTTCATCTGATGGATGAACTGCGATTGCCTGATCACCAAAAATAGTTTCAGGGCGAGTGGTAGCAATGGTTAAGTGATTTTGCTGATGGATATCCCAATAGCGAATATGCCAAATATGGCTTTGTTTGACTTGATTATTAACCTCAAGATCTGAGAGCGCAGTTTTTAGGACAGGATCCCAGTTGACTAACTTTTTACCTCGGTACAAAAGACCATCGGCATGTAGTTTGAATAACACCTGATTAATAGCCGCAGAAAAAGGTGGGTCCATGGTGAAACAAGATTGTTGCCAATCAACTGAGATGCCTAATGACTGCATTTGATGGTGAATACGCTGTTGGTGTTGTTTTTGCCAAGCTAAGGCATGCTTTAAAAAGTCCTGTCTATCAGTGCATTCAATCGATTGTGCAGCTAGGTGTTTTTTGATCATCATCTCGGTCGCAATACCGGCATGATCAGTGCCTACTTGCCAAAGAGTTTGCTTACCTTGCATGCGATGGTAGCGCGCTAAAACATCCATGATGGTATACTGAAATGCGTGGCCCATATGCAAGGAGCCAGTAATATTCGGTGGTGGAATCACCATAGAGAATTTAGCTGTGCCTGTTGAATCGGGCTGACCAATTTGATGGTCAGCCCAGCACTTAATGCATGTGGGTTCGAGTTGGCTTGGATTATATTTAGTGTCTATGGTCATAGGGAAGACTCAGTGTTTGACATGTGTAACTTTAAAACGGTTAAGATAGTCCTAGATACATGCTTTGCCTCTTTGATATGCGGTAAATAGATGACTGGTTTTGGGGTTTGTAAAATTGGGCCGATAATAAAACCTGGTTGATCCTGACAAAATGCTCTCACTTGTTGCCAATGATCTGCGCCTTCAATGTAGTGCAAAACAGTCTTGGGTGGGTGATGAAAGTTTGCTTCAGAGATGATGTTAAAAAGGGTGTCTAGATTTTCATGATGATCTAAATGAAAGCCTTGGAGTTGTGATGGATGTTTTTGACTATCTTGTTTTTGTTGGGTAACCAAACCGATGGACTGATGTGGTAGATCTAGTTTTTTTGCAACCGACAGCATGTTTTGAAGTACACTATCTTGTAGTCGGTCGGATGTGGCTAATACAAATAGATGCGTGACAGTCGCAAATATAATGAGCTGTTGGTTGGCGGAATGATTACCAAGCATCTGTTTTAATTGCTCAAAATGATACGGATTACCAATCACAGCGCCATCAAGCGTGTCTTGCTGTAGTGCCTGTGTGATGCAATTGAGTGGGTTAGATAAATAATCATAATCATACAAACTACTATGCTGTTTTGGCAGTATGCTTAAAAGCTGCTGAGGGTCTTTGGTATTGACTAGTGTTTGTTGGGTCGATGGCAGTTCTGATTTTTTTAATAAATGATCAACGTGATTGTTTTGGGTAAATAATGTGTATTGAATGTTTTTTAATTTGACACATTTTTTTAAACCATCAAAGATTGCCGGCCAGTCTTGATGAAGCAGTCCAATGTTGGCAGAGTTTTCGCCAATTTGTTTGATGTACTGATGAAAGACCATATGGATCGATGGTAGACGTGCAAAAGCAGGAAATGTAATGGACTGAATTAACGGTGATTCTTGGATGTGGTTAAGTAGATGGTCTAGTGCATTTTCGATAAAACTTGGATGAAAGGCTGCTTTATCAATCTTTTGGTTTTCAATTTGCTTCAAGACATCCATAGAACTTTTTTTCACAATACCGATTGGAATCAAGTCAGGCATACCGCTGAGAATCTTTTTGATGGTTGCATTTAATTCATTGCCTGAGGTTAGCAGAATGCCTGCAATGTTTGGGTAATGAGATGATTGATGAGCGATTAACGTGCTCATCAATAAATCCATACGATCGTATGGGGTAACGATCAAAGTTTTTTTGTGTGGGTAATTACTTTCTAAAAAGCTTGTTGGGTACTTGGCACCTAAAACATACCGTGACATCGTGCAGGTGGCGTGATCATGTCCAAATAGTAATTTAGCATTAAGGGATTGAAAGACATCAGCAACTGTTGGGTGGTTGAGTTCACGATGTTCAGGGACCATCGTTACTAAATCAACATAGGCCTGTTCAAGCTCTGAGAGTAGACTTTTTAAAGCCGTAATTTGCACTGAAACCACACGATTGATGATAATGCCAATCACCTTGATATCATATCGTTTGCAATGATGAATCACCTCCATCATTGTTTTTTTGATGGCATTGAGGGTTTTGTCTTTTGCTGGAATCACAATCACAACATTGGCATCAACTTGTCTTGCAATCTCAAGGTTAAAAGGTAAACGAAGTCGTTTTTTGTCTGTTTCAATATGGCTGCCTTCCACTACATGAAATGTTTTAGGATGGTCGACAATCCATTGCTTGAGGTGGCCAGTTAATTGCTCCAGAATTTCACCTTGATCAGTTAGCTTCATGGCTTTTTGATAGCTAAGGCCATATTCATGCTTTTCGTCGTGATTGAGCATATTTTGAATGGCTGTTTCAGATTTTAAGCTGCCAGTTTCTAGCGGAGCGACTGTGCGATAATAATCAAAATATGGAAAATTTCGTCGGATAATACGCAAGATGGCTAGCCCAACTAATGTCTGGCCACATCCAGGCTCGGTACTGGTCACATAAATGGTTTCACTCATATCTCATTTTCCTAAATTTTCTTGGTTTGTTAGTAGGCTTTAGCGATGATCAATAACGGTGCAGTCTGTTGACTCCACAAACATGGGCCAGCCACTGGTCTATCTGGTGCTAGTGGCGACTTGGTCACTTCACAGCGAGCAGTTAAACCAAACTGCTGTAATTGTTGTTTAATTTGATCATTGTAATTGCAGTAGACCATCGCAAAGCCGCTAGGTTCTTTCATCCATTGTTCAAAGTCACTGCGCTTATCAAAATAGTTTACCAAGTCTGCTTGCCTTTTTAATGCGCGCTGATATAAGCCACTTTGCATATCCGACAACATGGCTGACAGTTGGCCGGTAAACTCTGCTTGGTCAACAAAATGCTTTTGTGAGGCATCTTGATCGCGACGCCGATACACGAGTTGATTTTTTTCAATATCTTTGGGGCCTAGCTCGATGATGATGGGCACACCTTTTTTGATCGCTTGCCAGACTCTCTGGCCACCGGATAGATGGTGCTGTTGATCAATTTTAACTGTAAGGGTAGGCTGCTGCTGTTGAATACGGGCTTGTAGCGCTTTGCATGCTTCAAGTACTTCAGGTTGCTTGTGCGCTTGTATTGGGATAATCAACACAGGGTAGGGCGCGATATTCGGTGGCAAGACTAAGCCATGATCATCAGAGTGGGTCATGATTAAGCCACCAATCAGCCGAGTTGACACACCCCAAGACGTTGTAAAGACATGGGCCATTTGATTATCGGCGTTTTGATATTGAATGTTAAATGCTTTAGCAAAGTTTTGTCCTAAATCATGGGATGTACCTGCTTGCAATGCTTTACCATCTTGCATCATGGCTTCAATGGTATAAGTCACTTGCGCGCCAGGAAAGCGTTCATCTGCAGTTTTCTCACCTAAAGTAACTGGCATCGCCAATTGCTCATTTGCAAATGCGCCGTAGACTTGAATCATTTGCTGCGCCATTTGCTGAGCTTCTTGTTGACTTTGGTGCGCAGTGTGACCTTCTTGCCAAAGAAATTCACTGGTTCGAAGAAATAACCGAGGTCGCATTTCCCAGCGAACAATGTTAGCCCATTGATTGACACATTTAGGTAGGTCACGATGTGACTGAATCCATTTAGCAAATAAATGTCCAATCATGGTTTCAGAAGTTGGACGAATCACATACGGTTGATCTAATTCACCATCTGGTTTTAATGCGCCTTGTTCTTGCTTCAGGCGGGTATGGGTGACCACGGCACATTCTTTGGCAAAGCCATCGACATGTTCGGCTTCCTGCTCAAAAAAGGCTAAAGGGATCAACATCGGGCAGTAGATGTTTTCATGGCCCATTGCTGTAATTTTTTGATCTAGCTGCTGCTTGATCTTATCCCAAATCGCGTAGCCATAAGGTTTGATGACCATACAGCCTCTGGTGGGTGAATGCTCAGCTAAATCTGCACCTTCAATGACGCTTTGATACCAATTTGGAAAATCTGTATCTCGGCTGGGACCCAGTGATGCTTTACTCGACATACAACAATGAATATAAAGGCCGCTAATCATAACAGTTTATTGAAAGTCAGCCAAGCTAGGGCTGATGTTACAAAAACCCAAATTAGATATTTTCATGTCTATTGTGCCAATGTTATAGCGACGCAGATCTCAATCAGCCTAGTTTGAAATGATTTTGCGTATAAAAAATGAAGTTATACCAATTCCCATATATAATTAATTATAATGATATTTACATAAACTCATGATATCCTCATTAGTTATATTTTTGACACATTGAATAACTGCATGCTCTAGGGTTTCTAGCGATGTAAAACATTTATTTTTGATGGTTTTGTCTTTTATGTGTTGCCATAACCTTTCGACTGGATTTAGCTCTGGCGAATAAGGAGGCTGAATGAGAGTTTTCAAATTTTGATGCTTTGCTAGTCGTTTAGATTGATGCCAGGCGGCACCATCCATAATCATCAAAATCTGTTTATTAGGATTTTGTTTAATGAAGGCAGATAAAAAAATGTTCATGCATAAAACATTGACGCTTGGAAGTAGTAAC
>Ga0233438_10004660_pt1 | contig 11937 bp, 11 predicted proteins | sample SI_123_September_FD_182720 | JGI IMG/M metagenome (GOLD analysis project Ga0233438, IMG submission 182720) | Seawater microbial communities from Saanich Inlet, British Columbia, Canada - SI_123_September2016_10_MG | ecosystem: Environmental > Aquatic > Marine > Inlet | place: Canada: British...
ACGGCGACACAGTAGACGTAGACATAGATTTAGGTTTTGGTATTTGGATGCACAAAGAGCGCGTTCGTATCATGGGTATAGACACCCCAGAATCAAGAACAAAGGATTTGGTTGAAAAATCATATGGGTTACAGGCAAAAGAATTTATGAAATATCTTTTGCCTATCGGGTCTTCACAAATAATCAAAACCCAAAAAGATAAAACAGGAAAATTTGGTAGAATTTTGGGGGATTTTATAATAGAGTTTAAAGATAAAAATAATAATTATTCCGAAAAACTGGCATCATCTATTATGATAGAAAATTTTCATGCAGTACCCTATAAAGGACAGAGTAAAGACGACCTGATAGACCTACATATGGCAAATAGGGATAAACTACAAGAAGTCAAATAATAAGACACAATCTTTTAAATTATAAATAGTCATATAAAATAAGAGGTATGACTTATGGCCACCGCAACTACAAGAACTGAATTCAAAAATTATTGTCTTAGAAAACTTGGTTCTCCGGTAATACAAATCAATGTCGCAGATGAACAATTAGAAGATAGAATTGACGATGCTTTAGAATATTATCAAGACTACCATTTCGATGCGGTAGAAGATACATATTTGGCACACGAAATAACGCAGACAGATATAGACAACAAATATATAACCATTAATAATAATATTATTGGTATTAAGCAAGTTATACCACTTTTTCAAGCATCAAATTCCAGTACTAACATGTTTGATATCAGGTATCAATTATTTTTAAATGATGTGTATGATTTACAAAGTCAAGAAATGTTGACATATCAACTCACACAAGATCACCTTCAAATGGTAAACGAAATGATTTCTGGTAGGGTTCCTATCCGATTCAACAGACATATGAATAAACTTCATCTAGATATAAATTGGGGGACCGCCCTCACGGTCGGAGAAAATATTATTATCGAAGGGGTGCGGGTTATTGATCCAGATACATATACAGACGTTTGGAACGATAGATGGCTCAAGAGATATGCAACCGCACTTATAAAACGGCAATGGGGCGAAAATATCACAAAATATGAAGGTATGACACTGCCAGGTGGGGTTACTTTTAATGGTAGTGCAATTTTGGATCAAGCTATACAAGAAATAACGGCACTAGAAGAAGAAATGTCTCTGAATTATGAGTTGCCTGTGGATATTATGGTTGGATAAAAAATGCCAGTAAATCAATATTTCAATACTATAAATTTCGCACCTGAACAAAATTTATTAGAAAATCTTGTCGTGGAGTCTATTCAGATTCATGGGCAAGATTTTATATATGTTCCGAGGGCCATAGTTAAGGAAGATACGATTTTCAATGAAGATGTACTGAGCGAATTTACAGAAACACATTCAGTAGAAATGCATATTGAAACCGCAGATGGGTTTGAAGGCGAGGGAGATCTACTGTCAAAATTTGGATTGGAAGTAAGAGATCAGATAGTTACTATATGTTCAGTTTCCAGATTTACAGAAATAACAAGTCGTTTAAAACCGTTAGTCGGCGATCTTTTATATCACCCAACCTCAGATGCAGTTTTTGAAATTAGGTTTGTTGAAGATGAACAACCATTTTATCAACTTGGAAAAAATTATGTCTATAAGATAACGGCAGAACTATTTGTATATAGTCACGAAAATATAAGTACGGGGGTTGTCGAACTTGATAACAATTTCACAACATCAACTTCCGTTGCTGCCGACGATTCTATAGACAATGTTGCAGATTCCGATACAGGATTAGTTCCATTAGACACTACAACTGTCGATGGTGTCATAGATTTCACCACTGGCAATCCATTTAGTGAGGAATACTAATGTTAGGTAATGATTATTTTTATAGAAGCACAATAAGAAATTATGTAATTGCATTTGGATCTATGTTTAATGATGTCGATATCAAAAGAACAAACGCGGCTGGGACAGTTATATCGGTTATTAGAGTTCCGTTAGCATATGGCCCATCTCAAAAATATTTATCACGAATCAACAAAGTTACTACGGCCGGAGAACCCGCAATCACTTTGCCAAGAATGAGCTTCGAGATTTCCAGTTTTCAGTACAACCCATCGAGAAAACTGCCAAAGACAAATAAAATTTCAAGACAGAATACTACATCAGAAAATATAAAAAATCATGTATACCAACCAGTTCCATATGATATTGGATTTCAACTTTCTGTAATGACTAAAAATGCAGACGATGCAACCCAAATTATAGAACAAATCTTGCCATATTTTACACCATCTTTTGTTATACCAATTAAAGAGGCTACAGAATTAGGTATTGTTAGGGATACCCCACTAACATTAGAATCTGTTGATTATGCAGACGAATATGAAGGAGATTTTCTTTCTAGGCGTTCGTTGATATGGACATTAGGATTCACTATGGCCGGTACTTTATATGGACTGCCTAGAGAACAAAAATTGATTAGAACCGCAATAACAAATACTAAAAAATTAGATACGGATGAACAGTTTACGAAAAATACAATCACAACCGATCCGGCAGATGCACTAAAAACAGAAAATTTTAGTTTTATCAATACCTTTGATGAAGAATTTGGAGATGAATAATGAGAGAAAGTTTGAATGACAAATTGAGTGGATTTTTAGACATAGAAAACAAAATTGAAGAAAAATCTAAGAGCATCGCAAAAAGACAAGAGACTAATTTACAAGAGTTTAACATTTCTGAACAAAGAGATCAAGATCTAGTCAATGACTACAATGATCATCGCGACACGTTAAAAGATTTAGTTTCACAGGGTCAAGACGCGCTGCAAAATTTATTGCAATTAGCCAAAGAAAGCGAACATCCGCGAGCATATGAGGTTACTGGACAACTATTGAAAACGACGGCAGATTTAACAAAAGACCTAATAGAATTACAAATAACAATGAATAAAATAGAAAATACAAAAGATGGTGGAAAACCGTCTAAAGTGGTAAATAATGCAGTTTTTGTCGGTAATACGAATGACCTGTTGGAAACCCTAAAGGGAAAAAACAGAAAAGAATCTAAAAAATGAGCGAAATATATCTAAACAATCCCAATCTAAAATCGTCAGGGGTTGAGATTGGTTGGACTGAAGAACAGGCGCAGGAATATGTTCGGTGTATGGAAGATCCTGTATATTTTGTCAAAACTTATATGAAAATTGTTAATGTTGATACCGGACTTGTAAATTTTGACTTATATCCATTTCAAGAAAAAATGATTCGTTCATTTACAAATAATCGTTTTACTATTGCAAAAATTGGTAGACAGTCCGGTAAATCTATCACATGTATTGCATTTTTTCTACACTATATACTTTTCAACAAAGATGTTTCGGTTGCATTACTCGCAAACAAACTTGCAACTGCGCGAGAGTTGTTGAGTAGACTGCAAATGGCATATGAACATTTACCCAAGTGGCTGCAGCAAGGGGTTGTAACATGGAATAAGGGCAACATAGAATTAGAAAATGGTGCCAAGGTTATGGCTGCGGCAACATCTTCTAGCGCTATTCGTGGTGGTTCGTATAACATTTTGTTTCTGGACGAGTTTGCATTTGTTCCAAATGAAATGGCAGAAGAGTTTTTCAATTCTGTTTATCCCACAATTTCATCAGGTACATCTACAAAAGTTATCATTGTATCAACTCCGGCCGGTATGAATCATTTTTATAAATTGTGGGTAGACTCAGAAGAGGGTAGAAACAGTTATAATCCAATTTCTGTCCATTGGAGCGAAGTGCCGGGCCGTGATGAAAAATGGAAACAAACAACTATAAAAAATACAAGCGCCGAGCAGTTTAGACAAGAATTTGATACGGAATTTTTGGGGAGTACTAATACTCTAATAAATGTAACAAAATTAAAAAATATGGCGTATAGAAATCCTAGACAAGTTTTAGAAGATGGTTCGTTAAAAATATACGAACAACCTAAAGAAGGCCACATTTATATAACAACAGTCGATGTATCAAGAGGGCAAGGCCAAGACTTTTCTGCATTATCTATTTTTGATTGTACAAAAATGCCTTACAGACAAGTGGCTACTTATCGGTCAAATGAAATTCCACCTATGGTATATCCAAATCTTATCAATAGAGTCGGGACGTTGTATAATGATTCTTTGATACTAGTTGAAATAAATGACGTTGGCCAACAGGTAAGTGATATACTATATCACGACTTGGAAAATACCAATCTAATAAGTATATCAAGCGATACCAGAAAGGGACAAACTATAAGTTCAGGTTTTGGTGGAAAAAGTACAACATTGGGAATTAGAACTACTAAGGCAACCAAAAAAATTGGTTGTATGAATATGAAAAGTTTGATCGAAGAAGATAAATTATTGATTCGAGATTTTGAAACAATCAATGAATTGACAACTTTTATTTCGAAAGGACCTAAATATGAAGCAGAGAAAGGTCGAACGGACGATTTAGTGGACACGTTAGTATTATTTTCGTGGATGTCCACTGACCCTTATTTTAAAAGCATGTGTGATATAGATACCAGAAACGAAATTTATGAAGAAAGAATGAGACACCTAGAAGAGAATATGTTACCATTTGGATTTATTTCCAATGGTGTCGGCGGAGAATCTTTTGTAGACGCCGATGGCGATCTATGGACGATAAGCGACTGACAGGGTGTATTTATACTGAGTTCGGTGTTTTTATAAATAAATAAAAATAACTTATTATATCAAATCAAAGGAGATAAAAAATGGCATTCCAAGTAAGTCCTGGCGTAAACATTTCTGAAATAGATGCATCTACGAGTGTGCCCGCATTAGTTACCAATATTGGTGCTATGGTTGGTCAATTCTCAAAAGGCCCTGTCGGGGAGATTGTAGAAATATCTAGCGAAGAAGAACTGAGAATTGTTTTCGGTGAGCCAACAGATCAAAATTACAAAACTTGGTTTACTGCTTCAAACTTTCTGGCATACTCTAATGCCCTGAAGTTGGTACGAGTCGTAAACAATAGCGATGCAGAAGTAGTTGCGAATAGAGCAAGAAACGCCCTATCCGGTACTGTCTCGCTAAACATAGGCGTTTTCAGCACGCAAAACGCCACTGGCGCGGCGGGCTCAACTGAAGTCATTCACGGTTCTTCTGCACAGAGTGGAACTTTTCCGGTTGGTAATTCCGCCGGTATCACTTCTATTGATCTAGGTGTGGGCGCAGCAAATACATCTGCAGCGCAAGTTTACTTGCATCCACGTTTTGCAAATGGTACAACAACCCTAGTTGCAAGCGGAGCAGAAGCTTCCAATGATGTAAACATAAGAAACCTCACTTCAAGCGATGTGACCGTTTCAGTTAGGGGTGTAGGCGAGGCCTCTGGTGGTGTTGTTCCAGCATCGCGTTGGAGTGTCGATTCATCTACAAACGGCGGTAAAGGTAAAATCGTATTAGCAAACCCGCTTGCAGTATATTCTAGCACTGGTCCGTGGTATATACATGCCGCAGCCAACAAAGCATTCAAAGGTGATGGAACCGGCGATGCATTTACAACTGGCGGATTTTTCTCACCGTTGTATACAAGACAATCAGATGCAAATGCCGCAGATAGTGCAGCAAATCCATCTGGTGGCACTTCGCATGGCCATTATTTTGAAAAGTATCGTGGCGAATTTAACGCAACTACGGGCGTTGATGCTGCAACAGACACTATCACTCTCACCGCAGGACACGGTTTCTCAAAAGGTGACAAGGTAGTTCTCTCAACTGCCACGGATAGTGGATTGACTCAGTATACTGAATATTTTGTTGCAACTATAAGCGGCGATGATATCACATTGTCAACCGAATTCAACTTTGGTACAGATGCAGCTCCTTCTGGAACGACTGTGGATTTGTCAGTGGGAACAGTGACAGCCGCTGTTCTTAACAGAATGTTTTTCATGCCCACAACCACGTCAGTAGCACAACACGAACTAAGTAGTGCTATTGGAATTGCAGGTTCAGTTTTGCCATATGCAGAAACCGGAAGAGATGTGGTACAAATCGACATCGCACAACAAACTTCGTTTACAATGAGTACAACAATCGGTGCTGCAGCAGCTGCTGCTTCTGGTGCCGCTGGGGTTACTGCGGCAGTCATGTCACCAGTGGCTAGCGATTATGCGCGTACTGAATTCACAGTATCCGCTAATAGTGCATTGATCACTTTCGTATCAAACTTCCCAGAAACTGGCGAAACAATCAACGTGGTAATACCGGCGAGAAAATCTTTCCCATTGACACCAGCACCTAACTTCACATCAGGACAGACATTAACTGTTACTGTTGGTGGGGCTGCCGTTACACAAGGAACAGATTTTACTCTACAAGAAAACAACACAAGAATTGAGTTTACAACTGCACCAGCAGGGAGCGCACCTATTGTAGCAACAATTAGAAATGCGGCGACAAATCAATTCGCTTTCAATGCAGCAAGTCTTCTTATTAAGAATCAAAATGACTTCGAAAATAATTTCGGTTTTGGTAATGCAGCATTCAATGGTGTTGAATTTGCCGCAAGAAATGCGGGTGCTTGGGGCAACGACCTTAAAGTATATCTTGTCGATGAAAGTTCGTATGATAGTCTGTTGGCATCAAATCCGACTGCGGCTAATGCACTTTCTGGTAAACCTAGAGCAGACGATTTAACTGAAGATCCATCTGAAGCGTCGAACACTGCAACTACAGGCGAGAAAATTACACAGGGTATTTCTTTAGTTGTCACAGATAACTCAACTGGTATAGAAAGAGTTGTCGAATCAATTGAAGGACTTTCAAAAGCGGCAAATGGTAAAACAAGTGCTGGTAAAAGTATTTATTATGTTTCAGAAATCAACAGACGTTCCTCATATGTTTTCATTACCAATCACCCGGCCGGTGTCGATTGGGGCGGAAATATTGTAACAGCTGCAACCAATAAGAAAGTTTCTTTTTCTAAATTGAGCGATGGTGGTAATACCGATGGTGTAGAAACTTTTATTGCTCGCCCATTCGGCGGTGGACAAATTGGTGTTACACCAACTGCAACTCAATTTGAGGGCGGTTTGGCACACTTTGCCGATAACGAAACTGTTGATCTTGGTTTCTTAATGCAGGGTGAAATTGCCGATGTAGGTGACATAACTTCTGCTAGAGGCGCTGTCAACAAATTGATTGATATTGCCGAAGCCAGAAAAGACACAATTGCATGTATTTCTCCAAGAGAAGTTGATGTTGCGACAGACAGAGATAATATGAATGTTGCCGCACAACTTGCATTTTTTGATTTAGTCAGAAAAAGTAACTACGCATTTGCAGACTCCAACTACAAATATGTCACCGACAAATATAATGACACATATAGATACATTCCATTCAACGGTGATACCGCTGGATTGATGATCAGAAGTGAAAATGAACGTGATGCATGGTTCTCCCCAGCAGGTTTCAATCGTGGTGTAGTAAGAGGTGTTGTAAAAACAATGCAATCTCAAGACAAATCGGATAGAGACAATCTTTATAAGTCTGCTATCAATCCGATTGTTAATTTCACCGGACAAGGAACAGTTTTATTCGGTGACAAGACCTTTACAATGAAACCATCAGCGTTTAGCAGAATTAATGTTAGAAGGTTGTTTATTGTCCTCGAAAAATCTATTGCGACTGCCGCGAAATTTACATTGTTTGAGTTCAATGATGAATTTACAAGAGCGCAATTTACCGCTTTGATCGAACCTTTCCTCAGAGATGTTAAAGGTCGCAGAGGTATCTATGACTTTAAAGTTGTCTGTGACGACACCAACAATAGTGGTGAAGTTGTTGATAGAAACGAATTCATCGGTGACATTTTTATCCAGCCTGCGAAATCTATCAACTTTGTTCAACTCAACTTTGTTGCAGTACGCACAGGTGTTGATTTTAATGAAATCGTTGGCGCGGTTTAAATATAAATAGATAAAAATAGGAGATAAAAAATGGCATTTAACATAGACGGATTCAAATCAAAGTTTGGTGATGGTGGCGCTCGCCCGAATTTATTTCGGGCGAAGATCAACTTACCAAGTGGTATTAGTATCCCAGGCGGCCTTGATAGTCAAGGTACATATATGATAAAATCGGCGCAGATTCCATCTGCTACGGTTACTGCAATCGATGTTCCTTATTTCGGGCGGCAAGTTAGAGTCGCTGGAAACAGAACTTTTGAACCTTGGACTGTAACAATTATGAATTCTGAATCATTCGATATCAGAAATGCAATGGAACAGTGGATGGCTGGTATCAATTCGCATGAAGGTAATAGACAATCCGCAGCAGATAATTCTTTGTCCAGTTACAAAGCTGATGCGTTTGTAGAGCACCTAAATAAGAAGGGTGATCAAGATCGTCCTATTGCAACATATCAGTTTCACGGTCTCTTTCCAACAGAAATCTCATCGATCGAACTTGGTTGGGAAAATAATGACACTATCGAAGAATTTACTGTTACTTTTGCATACGACTACTGGCACCACACTAATATCGTAAATAATTAAATTATTGTGATCGGAATACATAATGGAAGTGAAATTATTTGGGTTTACCCTCTTAAAAACCGCTGAACAGACCAAAGAACTGAAATCGTTTGTGCCTCCCCAGAGCATGACTGATGACGGTTCTTTGACTGTTTCCAGCAATTTTTATAATCAAACACTAAATCTCGAAAATACTGCAAAGAGCGACTCGGAATTAATAGACCGATATAGAGATATGTCTATCTATCCAGAAGTCGAGGTTGCGATAGATGATATTGTATCAGAAGCAATCGTAAACGAAGCGGACGAAAATCCTGTAAAACTACTAACAAAAAATATCGACCAATCAGATGCAGTAAATAAAAAATTAGTCGAAGAATTTGAAAATGTTCTTACTCTATTGAATTTCAATAGAAATGGATATGACATTTTTAGAAGTTGGTACATAGATGGTAGAATTTTCTATCATATTATAATAGACGAAAAAAAATCAAAAGACGGTATAAAAGAATTAAGAAAAATTGATCCCCGTTGTATCAAAAAAGTAAAACAGATTGAAAAAGACCAAAAAACACAAGGTAAACTTGTAAAATCTGTAAAAGAATACTATATCTACAACGAAAAGGGGTTGAAGCTGGGAGACAAAACATCCGGTATTCCCATAACCACAGATGCGATTGCACATGTAGCATCTGGTTTAAAAGATAACAGAAGAAATCATGTTATCGGACATTTGCATAAAGCAATCAAGGCCCTAAATCAACTTAAAATGGTAGAAGATTCTGTTGTGATATACAGATGGACACGCGCCCCTGAGCGGAGAGTGTTTTATATTGATGTCGGAAACCTCCCAAAACTCAAGGCTGAACAATATATTGCAGACATTATGAATCGATACAAAAATAAAGTCGCATATGATGCCACCACAGGCGAAGTCAAAGATGATAGGCGGCATATGTCTATGTTAGAAGATTTTTGGTTTCCAAGACGTGAAGGTGGACGGGGCACAGAAATAGAAACATTGCCTGGCGGATCGAATTTAGGTGAGATGGATGATGTTGTATATTTTCAGAAAAAATTATACAAATCATTAAATGTTCCCATTTCAAGACTTGAGCCAGAGGCCTCGATTGCAATCGGCCGAGCGCAAGAGATAAATAGAGATGAATACAAATTTAATAGATTTATCGTAAGACTTAGAAATCAGTTTAGTGAGTTATTTTTGGACTTACTAAAAACTCAGGTTTTGTTAAAAGGAATTGTGACTCCCGATGAATGGGAAGTGATTTCACAAAAATTGATTTTTGATTTCACACAAGATTCTTACTATTCTGAAATTAAAAATACAGAAATGATCAGAGATAGAATTGATTTGTTGTCTAATATGACTGATTATATGGGAAAATACTATTCCCACAAATGGGTGCAGCGCAACTTGCTGAAGTTCAGCGACGAGGAAATTGCACAAATGAGAAAAGAAATTGACGAAGAACAAAAAGACAAAATCTTTAAAAATGTGGAAGAAGAGGAATAATAATGACCGAAGATAATATAAATAATAAATATCTTGATATAGTAGACAATGCAGTGATGGATCAGGGCATAGAAGCACAAAATCAAATACACGATATTTTGAAACAAAAAATATCTGATGAGATCGATGATTTTAAACAGGAGTACGGACAGACACTCTTTCAAGAGCCAGACCTGTCAGACGACATCGATTTAGAAGATGATGATGCTGAAGTTGAAACCGCCGACACAGTACAACCAGAAGCAGAGTATGACGAGTATTCTGACGAAGATTAAAAAAAGAGGAATTAAAAATGTTATCATTTGAAGAATTTCAAAACGCGACTGATGAAGAAATCGCAGAGGCAGTTAAACGGACAAAGGTTATCCGTGGCGGGGCCCGCAAAATTAAATTCAAAAGTAGTCGTGCGGGTTATAAAGTAGTTGGCAAAAGAGAAGTTAGAATTAATCCGGTCGATGCCAAGAAAATGAGTATTAGAAATACAAGATCTGCGCGTAAAAGAAAAGGTAAAATGAACATTTCTAATATGAAAAGAAAAAGATCGATGAATAAGAGGACAGGACTATGAGACTTATTACAGAAATAGTTGAAGAAATTCTGGTAGAATCTAAAGGTGAAAACCTTTTTATCGAGGGTGTATTTTTACAGTCTAATATCAAAAATAGAAATGGACGAGAATATCCGGGCGAGATCATGGATAAAGAAGTTCGTAGGTACACTGAAAAATATATCGACAAAAACCGGGCCTTTGGTGAATTAGGTCACCCAGATGGTCCGGCTATTAATTTAGAACGTGTTTCTCATATGATCAAATCTCTTAAAAAAGAGGGAAATAATTATGTGGGGAAAGCAAAAATAATGAAAGAAACTCCATATGGAGCTATTGTGTCAAACCTAATAAAAGAGGGTGCATCGCTCGGTGTTTCTTCTAGAGGTATGGGGAGCGTAAAACAGACCGGCGGTAAAAATGTTGTGCAGGATGATTTTTATCTTGCAACGGCCGCCGATATTGTTGCAGACCCAAGCGCACCAGATGCGTTTGTGAATGGCATTATGGAAGGAAAAGAATGGGTTTGGAGTAACGGCGCAGTGGTTGAACGTGACATATCTGATATGCATAAGACTATGGTTGAGGCCCCATCAAAAGAACTTATGGAAACGAAAATAAAACTTTTCAAAAATTTCATGTCAAAATTGTAAATATTATAAATAAATATAAATTAAATCCTATAGGAGTAAAACAAAATGAGCAAAGACTTAGAGAACCAAGAAGTCGTTTCAGATGACGTAGTAACAGATGTTGAAATCGAACTTGATGAATCAATCGTAACTGACGAAGAGTTGGAAGCGGAAACTGACACAGATTCAGAAATCGAATCTGTTGAAGAGGAAACTCTCGAAGAAGATACTGATGTTGATCAGGATCTTGACGATGAGCAAGAAACCGAATGCGATGAAGACGACCACATCGAAGAAGAAACTAAAGTACAAAAAATGTCAGCTCAGTATAGAGTCGAAGCAGAAGATATCGACGTAAAAGAACATGTTGATGCAATGTTGCAAGGTCAAGAACTCACAGAAGAGTTCCAAAACCAAGTTTCAACTATTTTCGAGGCTGCGGTAGTCGAAAAAGTTAATGAGAAATTAGAAGAAATTTATGTTGACTATGAAGAAGAACTTCAGGAAAACGTGTCTGACATTCGTCAAGAATTGTCGGAAAAAGTTGATGAATATCTTTCTTATGTTGCAAAAGAATTCGTAAAAGAAAACCAACTTGCAATTGAAAGTGGACTTAAAGTGGAAATTATGGAATCGTTTATGTCTGGACTGAAAGAAGTTTTCGAAGAAAACTATGTCGACGTACCAGAAGAAAAGGTAA
>Ga0233438_10004662_pt1 | contig 11933 bp, 12 predicted proteins | sample SI_123_September_FD_182720 | JGI IMG/M metagenome (GOLD analysis project Ga0233438, IMG submission 182720) | Seawater microbial communities from Saanich Inlet, British Columbia, Canada - SI_123_September2016_10_MG | ecosystem: Environmental > Aquatic > Marine > Inlet | place: Canada: British...
GAAGAGCACCGCTATTTGTATTTTGTGGCCAACCCCAACAACCCCGGTTATCATCTTTTTGCCAAAAATGGGAGGGAACATGCAAAGAATAAAAAGATATACACCCGTTGGCTTGACCGCAATCGGATTTATCGTTAGGCTTGTTGATGAATGATGAAGATCGCAGGTTTTTTATGAAAATTAATTTTTGTTTTTTTCCATAGTTCTACATTCATTGTTTTTACAAATTCTTCGGCTTGCGTAAGTTCATAGGCAATACAAAGTTGGGTGTTTTGATTCAACACTTGTTTCAAATCCTCTAAAAGTTTTTCGTTTCGGTAGGGAGTTTCCATAAAGATTTGACTCTGATCAGTTTTTTGGGATTTGCTTTCCAGTGCTTTAATGGCCATTTTTCGCTCAATTTTGTCGATAGGAAGATAGCCATTGAAAGCAAAATTCTGACCATTTAATCCAGAACTCATCATGGCCAAAAGAATAGAGGAGGGACCTACCAAGGGTTTTACTTTGATGTCCAATCGGTAAGCTTTTTCAACTATTTCGGCACCAGGATCGGCAACCCCAGGGCAACCTGCATCGGATATCAATCCCATATCAATACCCGCCAAGCAGGGGTCTAAATAGGTAGCCATGGCTGTAGAAGAGGTGTGTTTGTTAAGTGGATATAGTTTTAGTAGCGACTGTTCTTTTGCTGGAGTGATTTTCTTGATGAATCTCCTTGCCTCTTTTTCATTTTCTACAATGAAATGATCCGTTTTTTCAATGATGTGTTTTATTTGAGGAGGAAATATGTCGGGATTAAATTCTTCACCCAATGGACTGGGAATAAGATACAATGTAGTGTCCATGGTTAAAGGTTTTGGAGTTTATTAGTAAGATGATTACAAGCTTGATCAATCAGCCTAAAAACGGTTTTAAAACCTTCTTCATTTTCATAATAAGGATCAGGTACTTCATCAGTCTCTAATATTAGGGCAACTTTATTCCGGTCTTCTAGAGTTGATGCCATTTGTAATACGTCTGCTAAATTAGCATGATCCATAACGTATATCTTATTGAATTCTTTAAAGTCGTTGGGGGTAAATTTTCTTGCTTTTTGTCTACTGATGTCGATTCCATTTTGTGCAGCGACCTCAATACTTCTATGATCGGGAGACCGACCGATATGGAAACCTGCTGTTCCAGCCGAATCTACTTTAAAACGATCTAGTGGCAATTTGTTTTTTAGAATCCCTTCTGCTAGTGGAGACCTACAAATATTCCCCAAGCAAACCATTAAGATTGAAGTTTTCACTTTGGGGTGTTAAAGAGAGAGTTTTTGATTGAGGTCTTCAACATATTTTCTGAATTGTTTGTCAGTAAAACTCAGGTTGTCAACGGTTTTACACGCATGCAGAACAGTGGCATGGTCTCTTTTTCCAATTTGGGTGCCAATGCTGGCCAAGGAGGCTTTGGTGAATTTTTTAGCAAAGTACATGGCCAACTGACGTGCCTGCACAATGTGTCTTTTTCTGGTTTTGGATTGTAAAGTAGCAACATCCATTTGGAAGTATTCCGAAACTACTTTTTGGATGTAGTCGATGGAGACTTCTCGTTTGGTATTTTTGACAAACTTGTTAACGATTTCCTTAGCCAGATCCAAATTAATGTCCATACGGTTAAAGGAGGACTGTGCAATCAATGAAATGATAGCACCTTCCAATTCGCGAACATTGGTTTTAATGTTTTTTGCAACATATTCTACAATATTGTCACCGATGGTTACCCCATCTCTATAAAGTTTGTTTTTGAGGATTGAAATCCTGGTTTCTAGGTCAGGTACTTGTAATTCGGCCGATAGCCCCCATTTGAAACGGGACAACAAACGTTGTTCAATATCTTGCATGTCAACAGGTGCTTTGTCGGAAGTAATGATAACTTGTTTGCCGTTTTGGTGCAAGTGATTGAATATGTGGAAGAAAACATCCTGAGTCCCTGATTTACCTGATAAAAACTGAACATCATCAATGATGAGAATGTCTATGACTTGGTAAAAATGGATAAAATCGTTTCGGGTATTTTTCTTAACGGATTCTATGTACTGTTGGGTGAATTTTTCAGCAGAAATATACAGTACCGTTTTGTCGGGATATTTATCTTTTATTTCGACCCCAATGGCATGGACTAGGTGTGTTTTACCAAGACCTACCCCACCAAATATCATCAATGGGTTAAAAGAAGTTCCTCCGGGTTTATTGGATACCGCCATTCCTGCAGATCGAGCCAATCGGTTGGAATCGCCTTCCAAGAAATTTTCGAAATTGTAGTTCGGGTTGAGTTGCGATTCTATTTGCAAGTTTCTTATTCCAGGAATTACAAAAGGATTTTTGAGTTCACTTGAGAAAGCCTGAAGGGGAGCATCAACTTGTTGCGCATTGACTCCCGACTGGTTACTGCTAGGTATACTTTCTGTGAAAGGAGTTTTGTTCCCAAAGGTGTTCTCCATTTTAATAATGTAGATCAACCTTGCGTCTTCTCCTAGTTCACGAGTTAGGGCTACTTTTAATATTTTTACATAATGTTCTTCCAACCATTCGTAGAAGAATTTACTCGGTACCTGTATGCTCAGGGAATTTTCGGTGATTTTTAATGGAGTAATGGGTTCAAACCATGTTTTGAAAGCTTGCTCTTGGATATTGTCCTTGATAAAGATCAAGCAATTTTTCCAGATTTTTTCAGCAGATGCCTCCATTCAGTGTTTTAAAGTACGGTTTATTTGTTGAATTAGTATAGGGGCTATTACTTTTTATACAACCCTACAAATATTGAAATAAAAAACTTAAAAAAAACTTTTTTTTATGTTGAATATTTAATTTTTTTTCTTGAAATTATGAATCCTAAATTGAATCATTTTTTAAAAAATATTTTGTCTTTGATTACATACATTACCCAAGTTTATAGAATAAGATATACTGAAACGGATCAAATGGGATTTGCTCATCACAGTAATTATCTAAATTATTTTGAAATGGCTCGAATCGAGTGGCTTAATATTATCGGTTTTTCCTACGCAAAATTAGAAAAACAAGGGATCGTGATGCCTGTAGTTTCTGCTCAGGTTAATTTTAAATCTCCAGCTTATTTTGACGATGCTCTCAGGGTAAAACTAATTCTAGAGGAAATGCCCAAAGCGAGAATTAAATTAAATTATCAAATTATTAATGATTCAGAAAAGGAACTCGCCAACGGATTCACAACTTTGGCTTTTCTGGATACCAAAACCAACAGACCTGTTAGGTGTCCCCAATCGCTGTTGGAGATTCTTCAGTCTTTGTAAAGGGTGATTAAAGTGTCTTTTTTGATTAGGGATGAAGTATGGATTGTTTCCTTGTTAATTTTAGGTGCCGGTAAACCACCATCCAATAGCTTATTGGTAATAAAAATCCTAGTTTCGTCCCATAGATGGGCATCAATAAAATGTTGAAGGGTATTGGTCCCTCCTTCGATGATGACAGATTGCAGGTCTTTATGATACAGTTGGTTTAGAATTTCTTCGGGTGTTAATGGTTTTTTATCTTGATTATTTCCCTCATTCAAGTTTGTTATTGTAAGAATTTTCTTCATTTTTAGATTCAACTTTTTTTTCGATTGTGAAAGTCTTTGATTGGGATCGATAATTACTGGCAAAGGGTGGTTGCCTTCCCACAAACGGGTATTTAGTTTTGGATTGTCATTTAGTACTGTTTGCACACCCACCATAACGGATTGCTCCTGACTTCTCCATTGGTGGACACGTTGTTTGGATAGTGTGTCGGTTAGCCAATAGGGTTTTCCAGATTCTGGTGGGGCTATGAATCCATCGGCACTCTCGGCCCACTTCAGTATAACGTAGGGGCGTTTTTTTTGATGGAAACTAAAAAAACGACGGTTTAACTTTTGACAGTCAGATTCTAAAACCCCTATTTTGACTTCACAGCCTGCCGCTTGAAGCTTTTTTAAACCTTTACCCAAGACTTTTTTGTTTTGGTCGAGACAACCGATGACTACACGAGGAATTTTCATCTCCACAATCAAATCGGAGCAAGGAGGGGTTTTGCCATGATGATCACAGGGCTCTAGGTTGACATAGAGTGTACTCTCGGAAAGTAATGTTGGATCTTTTACTTTTAGTATGGCCTCTCGCTCGGCATGATTTCTACCTGCTTTTTTGTGCCATCCCTCGGCAATGATTTTTCCTCGGTGAACAATGACACAACCTACCAATGGATTGGGGTAGGTATAGCCCAAACCCTTTTTTGCAAGTCTAAGACAGCGTTTTATAAAAAGAGTGTCATTCATTTTATTAGAAAAATTCTTTTAAGGTTCAAATTTAGTCAAAAATGATTGTGTTAATTTTACGCATGCTTTTAAATGAATTCAGAAATCATTTTACTGACACTTTAATAGATGATTACCCAAAAACTGAGATCACTTCTTTTTTTCGGCGGCTGACTGATTTTTATTTCCAATGGCCTCCCACTTTTATGGTTTTAAATCCCGATTATCATCTCAATCAAGGGGAACTGGAAAAATTATCCATTGCCTTAGGTGCTTTGGAAGAACACAAACCACTTCAATACATTACCAATGAAGCCTATTTTTATGGAAGGACTTTTTATGTTAATGAAAACGTATTGATCCCTCGCCCAGAAACTGAGGATTTGGTAGACTGGGTTTTGAAGGATTATCTTGAAGTGCAACATTCGTTGGATGTTTTGGAGTTAGGGACGGGGAGTGGTTGCATTGCTGTGAGTTTGGCAAAAGAACAAAGCCTTTTTAATATTGATGCGTTAGAGGTTTCTGAAATGGCTTTGGAGGTCGCCAAAAAAAATGCCGATTTCCATCATGCTAAAATCAATTTTATTCAAAAGGATATGAAAAGTTTGGAATTTTGGAACAAACCTTTGGATGTTGTCATTTCTAACCCTCCATATATAGTCCCACGAGAAAAAAAAGAAATGTTACCCAATGTATTGGATCATGAACCGCACTTAGCTCTTTTTACTACTGAAAAGGATCCCTTGTACTTTTATAAAAAAATAATTGTTTTGGCTCAGTCCAGTCTCAAGCCCAATGGACATTTGTATTTTGAGATCAACCCAAATTTTTCAGAAACATTAGAAGCTTTTGTTAAAGCGTATACTTTTAAGGATATTGAGGTTAGAAATGATATTTTTGGTAAAAAAAGAATGCTTAAAGCAGTAAAATTGTAAATGGAGATCAAAGAAAAAATCAGTGAATTAAGGGCGTCTCTTCACGAGCACAACTATTTGTACTATATTAAGGATGCTCCTGTGATTAGTGATTTTGAATTTGACCAAATGTTGAATTCCCTGTTAGAGTTGGAGCGAGAATATCCTGAATTCTTTGATGCCAACTCTCCCACCAAACGTGTTGGAGGTGGAGTAACTAAAAATTTTAAAACCCAGTTGCACCGTTACCCTATGTACTCTCTTTCCAACACTTATTCAAAGGAGGAATTGATGCAGTGGGTGACTCGTGTAGAGAAAGTATTGGGAAATGAAAAGTTTGAATTCACTTGTGAGTTAAAATACGACGGGGCTTCTATTAGTTTGACCTATGAAAGAGGTGAATTTTTGAGAGGAGTGACTCGTGGAGATGGGAGTCAGGGAGATGATGTTTCAATGAATTTGAGAACAATCCCCACGATCCCACTTGAATTGAAGGGAGATTATCCATCATTTTTCGAAATCCGCGGGGAGATTGTTTTGCCTTTTGAGGGTTTTAAAGCCATGAATGAGCAACGTATAAAAATGGGAGAAGAACCATTTATGAATCCGCGAAATACGGCTTCGGGTTCCCTCAAGATTCAAGATAGTGGTCTTGTGGCGAAGAGACCTTTGGAGTGTTTTTTATATGCCTTGGCTGGGGAGGAATTGGGCGTCAGTTCACAAATGGCAGGTTTGGAAAAGGCAAGATCATGGGGTTTTAAGGTTCCCGATACGGCAATTCTAGCTTCTTCGATCGAAGATGTTTTTGAATATTTAGATTATTGGGGCAAGAACAGGTTTGATTTACCTTATGAAATTGATGGTGTGGTGATTAAAATTAATAGCTTTGATCAACAAAAAGCGTTGGGATATACTGCCAAATCCCCGCGTTGGGCTATTGCTTACAAGTTTCAAGCTGAACAAGCCATTACTGAATTAGAATCTGTGAGTTATCAGGTAGGTAGAACAGGAGCCATAACCCCTGTGGCCAATCTATGCCCTGTACTTTTGTCAGGAACCACCGTTAAACGTGCTTCCCTTCACAATGCCGATCAAATTGAAAAGTTGGCTCTTAGAATAGGAGATGCTGTTTATGTAGAAAAAGGGGGAGAGATCATCCCTAAGATTTTAGGAGTAGCCTCCGAAAGTCGCCCTCCCAGGTCTGCTGAAATACAATTCATTACCCATTGTCCAGAATGCCAAACGGAATTGATCAAGGAGGAGGGAGAAGCACAGCATTATTGTAAAAATCAATATGGTTGTCCCACTCAAATCATAGGTAAAATTCAACATTTTATCTCCCGAAAAGCGCTAGATATTGATGGTTTGGGAAGTGAAACAATTGTATTGCTCTATCAAAATAATCTAATTTCTAATGTAGCTGATTTGTATTCGTTGGACAGAAATGATCTACTTCCATTGGAACGTATGGCAGAGAAATCAGTTGATAATTTACTCAAAGGTTTAGAGGCTTCTAAAAATAAACCTTTCTCAAAAGTTTTGTTTGGATTGGGAATCCGATATGTTGGTGAAACGGTAGCTAAAAAGTTGGTCAAGTTTTTTATGTCAATCGACAGCCTGATGGCCGCCGAGAGAGAACAATTGATTGAAGTGGATGAAATTGGAGATAGAATAGCCGATAGTTTAATTGATTATTTTAGAAATTCAAAAAATGTTTCTCTGATCAATCGATTAAAACAAGAGGGACTTCAATTGGTATCCCAAGAAAAAATAGGAACGTCTACTATTTTGGCCGATCATAAATTTGTTATTTCGGGTGTGTTTACGAGAATATCTCGAGAGGAATTGAAGGAGAAAATCGAATCTTTGGGAGGAATAGTGATAAGTTCTATTTCTGCAAAAACAAGCTTTCTTGTTGCGGGTGAAGGCATGGGGCCTAGTAAAAAAAGTAAAGCGGAAAAATTGGGTATTTCGATTATTGACGAGTCAACTTTCTTTAAAATGATTGATTCCTGATTTTTATGTTTTGTTTGATTTATAACATTTTATAGTATAAATTGATATTAAGGAGATTTTTGATTTTCAATATTACTTAATTTTTAATTTTGAATTATGTTAAAATGGTTCAAACGCGTTCTTTTGTATCGTGTTTACAAAAACACTGTTGGAGGTGTCACTGTAATTGACAAATATAATGACACAAGGGTATTAAAAAGTATATCTGTTATTTTGGACTATCGACTGGGAATTGATAAAGGCCAATTTAATAAAATAGGAGAAGTTTTCAACCTAAAAAAAAATAATGTCAGGGTGTTGACTTATCATACTATTCCTTATGAGAATTTTAGTGCTAATAATTGTTATACGGATAAAGACATTTCCAACTGGGGTGCGTTGAATGGAGTACTCTCTGATTTTTGTAATACTAAATCGGATGTTTTGATTAATTTTTATGAAAAAGACGATATTAATTTAAAGTACATCAGTGCAAAAACCAATCGTAATTTAAGTATTGGTTTCAAGAGTGTAGATCATTCATTAAACGATCTTATTATTGAAGTTGATGCTCAGAATGTTGAGATTTTTGTAAGTGAGTGTATTAAATATTTAAAAATATTTTTTGCGACCAAAAAATGAAAGAAATTCAAGGACATGGTGTAGCAATGATTACTCCTTTTAAGGAAAATGGATCGATCGATTACGATGCTATTCCATCGATTGTAAATCATTTGATTGCGGGTGGAGTCAATTATCTTGTGGTTTTGGGAACCACGGCCGAGACTGCTACACTCTCAATAGAAGAAAAAACAAGCTTAGTAGAAAGTATCATTACTGCCAATTCTGGAAGGTTGCCCTTGGTAATCGGTTTGGGTGGTAACCATACAGCAGCACTTCTAGAGATGTTTGATTGGTTTGACTTATCGGCTTTTACTGCGGTACTTTCAGTAGCTCCTTATTACAATAAACCAAATCAAGAGGGGTTGTATCAGCATTTTAAGACCATAGCGAATCATAGCCCGCTTCCTGTAATTCTATACAACGTTCCTTCTAGAACAGGAGTAAATATAGCTCCAGAGACCGTTTTAAGATTGGCTACAGACTTTAAAAATATAGCAGGTCTAAAGGAGGCCTCTGGGGATTTTCAGCAGGCACAAACTCTAATTAAAACTTGTCCTTCCAACTTTCACATTCTTTCGGGTGATGATGAAATGTCCCTACCCATGATTTTGGCAGGAGCCAAGGGGGTTATTTCGGTTATAGGAAATGCGATCCCCGAGATATATACTAAATTAATAGAAAAAGGGATTAAAAGGGAGGTTGTGTCAGCCTATGACCACCAATATCAGATTTTGGACTTGATACGAATGATCTACAACGAAGGAAATCCTACTGGAATTAAGGTCTTGATGGAAGCTTTGGGCCTCTGCCAAAACCATTTAAGACTCCCACTGGTTAATGCTTCAGATGAGTTGAAACTTATGCTGAAGGATGAATTAGCACGCGTTATCCCCATGTACAGTACTCCATAATAATTGTATTTCAGTGCTTTATCATTTCAATTAATTGACCTTAACTCTAAATAATTTATTAATTTCGCGCCATGTCAGATAATTTAAAGTACTCTTTTTTTGCACTCACGATGATCCTGCTCATTTCGTCTTGTAATGAGTATCAAAAAGTACTTAACAATGAAGACATGAATGTTAAATATAAAGCTGCAGAAGAATATTACAATAATGGGGAATATAGAAGAGCCAATAGGATTCTAGAACAATTGGTTCCTGCCTACAGAGGAAAACCTCAGGCCGAACGACTGGTGTATTTCTTTGCGAATTCTTATTTTCAGACCAAAAACTATTATTTGGCTTCCTACCAATTTGAGAGTTTTATAAAATCGTTTCCCAAATCTCAAAAACTCGAAGAAGCTACTTTTTTTGCAGCCAAATCCCATTATATGATGTCTCCTACCTTCAGTTTAGATCAAGAAGAGACTAATACCGCTATTGAAAAACTTCAGATTTTCATGAATAATTATCCCAAATCTAAGTTTACAGAGGAATGCAATCAGTTGATTAGCGAATTGCAGAATAAAATTGAAAAGAAAGAATTTGAGATTGCGAAGCAGTACTACAACATATATGACTACCGTGCTGCCATAAAATCTTTAGATAATTTTGTTGGGGAGTTTGTCGGTTCAAAATTCAGGGAAGAGGCTTTGTATTATAAGTTTCTATCTTCGTACGAAATTGCGATAAACAGCGTCGAATCAAAAAAATTACAAAGACTGAGTGATCTCAAACAATTACATAACAATATCGTTCGGTATTACCCCGAAACTTTGTTTGAAGAAGACCTTACCAAAAAAATGGAGGTCATAGAAAAAGAAATTAATACCTTTACAAATTAATTAACAACTGTCATGACTAAATACAGAAGTTCTAATGCTCCCGCTTCAACCTCTACTTATAACAGAGAAAGCATAGAGTCTCCTACCGAAAACATATATGAGGCTTTGTCCATTATCTCTAAAAGGTCAAATCAGATCAATTTAGACATCCGAAAGGAGTTGCATGAAAAATTGGATGAATTTGCTACTCATAACGATAGTTTGGAAGAGATTTTTGAAAATAAAGAACAGATCGAAGTTTCCAAATTTTATGAGCGTTTACCTAAACCGCATGCCATTGCTGTTGAGGAGTGGTTGAATGAAAAAATTTACCACAGAAATACAGAAGATCCTAACGCATAAATCATGAGCGTTTTAAGCGGAAAAAAAATCCTCCTGGGTATCTCCGGTGGTATAGCCGCTTATAAAACCCCTCTAATTGTAAGATTATTTAAATCATTAGGTTCTGAGGTCAAAGTTGTCATGACTCCCTCTGCCATTGATTTTGTTACTCCCCTTACCCTTTCAACACTCTCAAACCATCCTGTCTATTCGACTTTTACAACCGAATCACAAGACAATCCGGTATGGAACGATCATGTGGCCTTGGGAAAATGGGCCGATCTGTTTCTAATAGCACCAGCGACTTCCAATACGCTTTCTGCTATGGTTCATGCCAAGTGTAATAATCTGCTCGTTGCTACTTATTTGTCTAGTACTTGCCCCGTTTATATCGCTCCTGCAATGGATTTAGATATGTATGCACATCCCGCAAATCAAGAAAATATCAAGCAATTGAATGACCTAGGGAAAAAAGTTTTACCCGTGGGGGAGGGATTTCTAGCTAGTGGATTGCATGGAAAGGGTAGAATGTTGGAACCAGAGGAAATTATTCGTTTTATTAGTGAAGATTTAAAAGCGGGACTTCCACTTAATGGAAAAAAAGTTTTGATCACAGCAGGTCCTACTTACGAACCTATCGACCCTGTTCGTTTCATAGGGAACCATTCAAGCGGAAAAATGGGTTTTGCTCTTGCAGAAGAAGCCTGTCGATTGGGAGCTCATGTTATTCTTGTTTCGGGTCCTACTGTACTTGAGGCTTCATCAGCAATTGAACGCCATAATGCCATTAGTTCAGAAGAAATGTATGCTCTTGCCATGCATCATTTCTCTGCGACTGATATCGCTATTGCGGCCGCTGCAGTGGCAGATTTTAAACCCCGAAAAGTAGGATCTCAAAAAATAAAAAAAGAAAATGCTCTCAAGGCAATTGAACTGGAACCTACCCAAGACATATTGGCCCAGATGGGTAGGCTAAAACAAAATCAATATTTGGTTGGTTTTGCCCTTGAAACGGAAGATGAGAAAAACAATGCCATCAAAAAACTTAAATCTAAAAATCTCGATGCTATTGTATTAAATTCGCTCAAAGACAAGGGTGCAGGTTTTTCGTTAGATTCTAATAAAGTTACCTTTATAGATAAAAGTGAAAAGGCAATATCCTTCGAATTAAAATCAAAGTCATTGGTGGCTAAAGATATTTTTTCTCAAATTTTAAGTCGTTATGCATAAGGTATTTTTAACATTCTTTTTATTTGCAGCCTTGGTTAGAGTTGAAGCACAAGAGCTTAATGCCCAATTTGTTGTTAATGCTGATCTGGTAAACCAAACCAACCAACAAATTTTTGAAACGTTAGAGCGATCCTTAAATGAATTCATTAATACACAGTCGTGGACGGATCAAGACTTTTTCCTGCAAGAAAAAGTCACTTGTAGTTTTGTCCTTAATTTATCCAAATACAGCGCTTCTAAATTTGAAGGAACTTTGCAGATACAATCGCAAAGAACCATTTTTGATTCTAATTACGACAGTCCATTATTGAATTTTTTGGATAAGGACATTAGCTTCACCTATCAAGAGTTTCAGCCCTTATTTTACAGTCCAGCTTCTTTCGAATCCAATTTGGTTTCTTTGATCAGTTTTTATGCATATATAATATTGGGGATTAATGCGGATAGTTTAAAGTTAAAAGGGGGGGATCCTTTTTTTGAACAAGCCCAAAGAATTGTCAATTTATCCCAGCAAAGTGGTGTGATTGGTTGGAAACAAAATGATGGTAATAAAAATCGTTTCTGGTTAATTGATACCATGAGATCCAACACCTTTAGGGAATACAGAGAAACATTATACACCTATCATCGAAAGGGTTTGGATTTGATGACCGAGACCCCAGAAGAGGCAAAAAATGGAATCATTACGTCTATACTATCTTTGGAAAATTTATTTAACCGTCGCCCGAATGCCATGTTGTTACAGATGTTCTTTGACGCCAAAGCCT
>Ga0233438_10004663_pt1 | contig 11930 bp, 11 predicted proteins | sample SI_123_September_FD_182720 | JGI IMG/M metagenome (GOLD analysis project Ga0233438, IMG submission 182720) | Seawater microbial communities from Saanich Inlet, British Columbia, Canada - SI_123_September2016_10_MG | ecosystem: Environmental > Aquatic > Marine > Inlet | place: Canada: British...
TGCACGAAGCTGCTTTGGGTTCTGTTCCGAGGTCCATCAAAGATCCAAGTACTACCAACGCAGTCAATATAGGAGGTTTTTTAAACATGTTGTTGGCTGCAAGAGACGCCGGGGTCAAACGGTTTGTCTATGCGGCGAGTTCTTCTACCTACGGAGATTCGAAAGCCTTGCCAAAAGTAGAAGAGGTGATTGGAAAACCTTTGTCACCCTATGCCATAACCAAATATGTCAACGAGCTCTATGCCGATATTTTTTTCCAAACCTATGGTTTTGAGACCATCGGTTTGCGTTATTTCAATGTGTTTGGAAGGCGACAAGACCCCAATGGTGCCTATGCGGCAGTCATTCCTAAATTTGTAGGACAATTCCTCAATTACGAATCGCCGGTCATCAATGGAGATGGAGCGTATTCTAGAGATTTTACCTACATCGACAATGTCATTCAAATGAACTTGTTGGCTTTGACCACGGCGAACAAGGATGCCGTGAACCAAGTTTACAATACGGCTTATGGGGAACGTGCTACCTTAAATGATTTGGTCGGTTCTCTAAAAAAATACTTATCGAATTATGATTCCAAGATCAATGAAGTGGAGGTTGTTTACGGTCCCAATCGAACTGGGGACATTCCACATTCCTTGGCAAGCATTGAAAAAGCAAAAAAATACTTAAATTACAATCCGGAATTCTCCTTACAAGAAGGGTTGAAGGAAGCGGTAGATTGGTACTGGAAACATTTGAAAGCATAACAATACAACACGGAATAATTCTGTGATTTTACAAAACATAAATGAGTAAAAATTTCGCTCTTATCGGAGTTGCTGGTTACATTGCACCTCGGCATTTGAAAGCTATTCAAGACAACGGGGGAATCCTTTTGGCTGCCTTGGATAAATTTGACAGTGTAGGGGTCTTGGACAGTTATTTTCCAGACACCGACTTTTTTGTGGAATTCGAACGCTTTGACCGTCATATAGAAAAAAGAAAACGCGAAGAAAACGTGCACTTGGACTATGTGAGTATTTGCACCCCCAATTACCTGCACGATGCTCACATTCGCATGGCTTTGCGGAGTGGAGCTGACGCAATCTGTGAAAAACCACTGGTCCTCAATCCTTGGAATTTGGATGCGTTACAAGCGATGGAAGTAGCGACCGGAAACAAGGTATTTACAATTCTGCAATTGCGTTTGCATCCGAGCATTCTAGCATTGAAAGAAAAAATTACCCGAGGGCCCAAAGGAAAAATTTACGATGTGGACCTGACTTACCTTACTTCCCGAGGGAATTGGTATTTTGCTTCCTGGAAAGGAGACGTGTCAAAATCTGGTGGAATCGCCTCCAACATCGGCGTACATTTTTACGACATGCTGGCATGGATTTTTGGAGATGTCAAGGAAAACACGGTGCATTTGCATACCCACGATCGAGCAGCAGGCTATTTAGAATTTGAGAAAGCCAAGGTAAAGTGGTTTTTGTCCATTGATGCGGAAGCGCTCCCAGAGGTTGTCAAAGCCAAAGGCCAACGAACCCATCGCTCGATTACGGTAGATGGAGAAGCCATTGAATTTAGTGGGGGCTTTACGGAATTGCACAGCAAAAGTTACGAAGCAATTTTAAAAGGAAATGGTTTTGGCTTGGAGGATGCACGCGCTTCTATAGAAATCGTCCACGCGATTCGAAATGCAGCCATCGCTGCCAAAGAACCCGGGAAATACCACCCTTTTGTAGATTTGCCAAGTTCCAAACACCCGTTTCGAAGAAGTTGATTTTTTAAAAATTTAGTTCTTGTTTTTACACAATTTAAAACCAAGAGGATACAGGTGTAAAACACCAATCGCTTGGTGGGTTGAATAAAGTTTGATAAAATGTCCAAAAAAATATTAATTACAGGAGGAGCGGGATTTATAGGGTCTCATGTGTTACGCCTTTTTGTCAACAAGTACCCCGCATATCAGGTGTTTAATTTGGATGCCTTGACCTATGCAGGGAACCTAGAAAACGTTTCAGACATTGAATCATTTGCCAATTACACCTTTGTCAAAGGAGACATTGCCGATTCCTCTTTTGTAAACGCTTTGTTTCAAGAACATCGTTTTGAAGGCGTCATTCACTTGGCAGCAGAATCCCATGTAGATCGATCCATAGCGGATCCGTTGGCATTTGCAAGAACAAATATTTTGGGTACCATGGTACTTTTGAATGCGTTTAAAGAATTGTGGCAGGACCAATGGGATGATAAGCTTTTTTACCATATCAGCACGGATGAGGTCTATGGAACTTTGGGCGCAAAGGGTCTGTTTACGGAGCATACTTCTTACGATCCAAATTCGCCCTATGCTGCATCCAAAGCCAGTTCAGATCATTTTGTAAGAGCGTATGGAGAGACCTATGGCATGCCTTATGTAATCAGCAATTGTTCTAACAATTACGGTCCCAATCAGTTTCCAGAAAAATTAATTCCGTTATTTATAAACAATATTCTATCTAAGAAAGCCTTGCCGGTATACGGTGACGGAAAGTACACACGCGATTGGTTGTATGTTGAAGACCATGCAATAGCAATTGATTTGGTATTTCACAAAGGGAAACACAAGGAAACCTATAATATTGGAGGGTTCAACGAATGGCAAAACATCGATTTAATCAAGGCATTGTGCGTTCAAATGGATCAGCAATTAGGGAGAGAAAAAGGAGAGAGTAAAAAACGAATTTCCTTTGTCAAAGACCGGCCAGGTCACGATGTACGCTATGCCATAGATGCTTCAAAAATCAACCGAGAATTGGGGTGGAGCCCTTCTGTGACTTTTGAAGAAGGCTTGTCCAAAACCATTGATTGGTATTTGGAGAACCCAACGTGGCTAGAAAATATTTTCAGCGGTACTTACAAGACCTATTACCAAAATCAAACCCAATAATCATGAAAGGAATTATTTTAGCAGGAGGCGCTGGGACACGGCTGTATCCCTTAACCAAAGCCACTTCCAAACAATTGTTGCCGATTCATGACAAACCGATGATTTATTATCCTTTGTCGGTATTGATGTTGGCCGGAATACGTGAGATATTGCTCATTTCTACTCCTGAAGATTTACCCAATTTCAAAAGGCTGTTGGGGACCGGCGAAGATTTGGGAATCTTCTTGTCTTACATAGAACAACCCAGCCCCGATGGATTGGCGCAAGCCTTTATTTTGGGTGCCGATTTTATCGGGACAGACGATGTATGTTTGGTTTTGGGAGACAACATTTTTTATGGACAAGGATTTACCAACTTGCTAGCTACCTCTTTGAGAAATGTAAAAGAGACACAACAAGCGACTGTTTTTGGTTATTATGTTCAAGATCCGGAACGCTATGGTGTGGTCACTTTTGATAAAGAAGGAAATGCAAAAAGCATTGAGGAAAAACCCAACATACCCAAAAGTAATTATGCGGTTGTTGGACTGTATTTTTATCCCAATTCTGTCATTGAGATAGCAAAAACATTAAAACCAAGTGACAGAGGAGAATTGGAAATCACTGCAGTCAATCAAGTGTATTTGAAAAGTGGAAGTTTAAAGGTGGAAGTGATGGGAAGAGGCTTTGCTTGGTTGGATACGGGAACACACGAAGCCTTACTAGAGGCTTCTAATTACATACAAACCATCGAAAACCGTCAAGGATTAAAAGTAGCTTGCATTGAAGAAATCGCATACGAAAAAGGCTACATAAGCAAAGCACAATTGTTGGCACTTGCCGAACCTTTGAAGAAAAATGACTACGGACAGTATTTGATTCACAGAGCAAAAGAAATTTAAGATGAAATTCAGCAGAACGGAACTAGCAGGATTAATCGTTTGTGAACCCACAGTTTACGGAGACGAAAGAGGGTATCTAGTTGAAACTTTTCGCCAAGACAAACTCGAGAAGTTTTTGGGTTGCAAGATAGATTTTGTTCAAGACAACGAATCCAAATCTTCTCTTGGGGTACTTAGAGGTTTGCACTATCAATTGCCTCCTCATTCACAGACAAAATTGGTACGGGTCATTGAAGGTTCGGTGCTGGACATTGCAGTAGACATTCGCAAAAACTCACCCACGTTTGGAAAACACGTCGCCATTGAGTTGACGGGAGCAAATAAAAAACAACTCTTGATCCCTAGAGGTTTTGCACACGGTTTTGTGGTGCTTAGTGAGACCGCAACTTTTGCTTACAAGGTGGATAATTTTTACAATTTAGAAAGTGAAAGAGGCATCGCTTTTGACGACGGACAACTAAATATTGATTGGCAATTGCCGTTAGATCAATTGAAACTGTCTCCAAAAGACATGCAAAACCCCAGTTTAAAAAAGGCAACTTCTTTTGACTTTAAAAAGAATACAGATGTCTAGGATATTAGTAACTGGCGGCAAAGGGCAATTGGGTTCTGAGCTGAAATCCTTGGAAGCCTCTTTTTCCGAGTACTGCTTTTGTTTTACAGATGCCCAAGTCTTGGACATCACAAATCACCGAGCTGTTGAGGACTTTGTGACAGCAAACAACATTCAAATTATTGTGAATTGTGCGGCCCATACAGCAGTTGATAAAGCCGAATCTGAACTGGAATTGAGCGAACAATTGAATCATTTGGCGGTGGAAAATTTAGCCAAAATAGCCAAAGAAAAAGAAATCCAACTAATTCATATTTCCACAGACTATGTGTTTGACGGCAGCAGCAAAACCCCATATTTAGAAACAGACCTCGCAAACCCACAATCGGTTTATGGACTAACCAAGTTGGCTGGGGAACGGGCCATGCAAAAAATAAACCCATCCCATTCGGCTATCATCCGCACTTCTTGGGTGTATTCCAGTTACGGAAACAATTTTGTCAAAACCATGCTGCGTTTGGGCAAAGAAAGAGAGCAGCTGAAGGTGGTTTCCGATCAGGTAGGAACACCGACCTATGCGAGAGATTTGGCAAAAGCAATTTTAGCAGTTTTGCCAAAGTTAAACAACACCGAAGTTGAAATCTTAAACTATTCGAATGAAGGTGTTTGTAGTTGGTACGATTTTGCCAAAGCTATTTTTGAGTTCAGCGGTATTTCAATGGAAGTATATCCTATCGCAACCAGCCATTACCCTTCAATCGCTAAAAGGCCTTTTTATTCAGTATTGAACAAGGAAAAAATAAAAGACAAGTACGCTTTGGAAATTCCGCATTGGAACGCAGCACTAAAAGATTGTCTCTACATTTTAGGAAAAGAAGAAAATATATTCTAGAAATACTTGAATTAAGAGTGAAAATCAATTCATAAATCGGACAAATTTGGAAACACAAAAAATAGGAATTATCGGATTGGGTTATGTAGGGCTTCCCCTAGCGCGCCTATTTGCGACCCAATACCCAGTTGTAGGGTTTGACATCGACGAAGAGCGCATTGCTGAATTGATGTCCGGATCAGACAGTACATTGGAATTGGATTCGGACACCTTAAGAAAAGTGTTACTTCCAGTTACATCTTTCGCCAATGGCTTATTTTGTTCCAGCGATGTTCAAGATTTGATTGATTGCAATCGTTACATTGTCACCGTTCCAACTCCTGTTGACAACAACCACCGTCCGGTATTGACACCTCTGGTCAAGGCTAGTGAAACGGTGGGAAGTGTACTTAAAAAAGGCGATGTGGTTGTTTACGAATCCACCGTTTATCCCGGTGCAACTGAAGAAATTTGCATTCCTGTTCTTGAAAAAGTGTCAGGACTTCAATTCAATGTCGATTTTTTTGTGGGTTATTCACCAGAACGTATCAATCCAGGAGACAAAGAGCACACCGTTGAAAAGATTCTCAAAGTGACTTCCGGTTCCACGCCAGCAGTCGGTTTACAGGTAGATGCGTTGTACAAGTCGGTCATCACAGCAGGAACTCATTTGGCTCCGAGCATCAAAGTAGCAGAAGCGGCCAAGGTGATTGAAAATTCACAGCGAGACATCAATATTGCTTTTGTCAACGAGCTTTCGAAAATATTCAATCTGATGAACATCAACACCTATGATGTGTTGGAGGCAGCTGGAACCAAATGGAACTTTTTGCCTTTCAAACCTGGCCTAGTGGGTGGACATTGCATTGGCGTCGACCCTTATTATTTGGCGCAAAAAGCTCAAGAGTTTGGTTACCACCCCGAAATTATCCTTGCAGGAAGGCGTATGAATGACAGCATGGGTGCTTATGTAGCGACGGAATTGGTCAAAACGATGATCCAAAAAGACGTAGCTGTCAAAGATGCAGAGGTATTGGTGTTGGGCATTACATTCAAAGAGAATTGTCCCGATGTCCGCAATACAAAAGTGGTGGATGTCATTTCGGCATTGAAAGAATACGCAGTAAAAATTACCGTAAGCGATCCTTGGGCTCGAGAAGAAGAAGTGCAACAAGTCTATGGAATCACTACTCAAAAGGAGCTTCCTAACAAGCGCTTCGATGCCGTGCTATTGGCTGTATCACATACGGAATTTCAAAAAATTGATTTGACGTCTCTCCTAAAGGAAAAGGCGGTCATTTACGATGTGAAAAATGTCTTGCCAGATAGCCTCAAGGACAAAGGATTGTAAAATTTAATAGTTTAGATGCAATCTAAAAAAGCACTTTGGCTTTGCTTGGAAAACAACCATAAAGTTTAATTTATACTAACTCAAAAAAAATGATTATTTTTGACCAATTTTAAGAAAACCTCTAAAAATTAAAAGATGAAAATAGGAATAACTTTTAGTGCTTTCGATTTGTTGCATGCAGGACATATTACAATGTTGGAAGATGCCAAACGTCAGTGTGATTATTTGATTTGTGCAATCCAAACAGATCCTACTTTGGATCGTCCAGATAAGAATAAACCTGTACAGTCTGTTGTAGAAAGATACATTCAATTGAAGGGTTGTAAATTTGTGGATGAAATAGTGCCTTATACAACAGAGCAAGATTTAAAGGATATTTTAAGATCTTTTAAGATAGATGTCCGTGTGATCGGAGAGGAATATGCCAATAAAGAATTTACGGGAAGGGCGTATTGCGAGGAAAAAGGAATCCAATTGTATTTTAACAAAAGAGAGCATCGCTTTTCAAGCAGTGGTTTGAGAAGAGAGGTTCACGAAAAAGAGGAGTTAAAGAATAAATAGAGTGAAGTAGAGGTGTCGTAAAACAGTGATGCCAACGAGACCTTTAGACTGTGAAGTCGTGAAGAGTTAAAACCACTAATAAAATGAGGCTGTGAAGCAGTGATACTGTGAACTCGTAAAATTCGACCTCACGAATTCTCGCCATCCCGAAAAGCGACTTCACGAACAAAAAATAAAAAAACATGAATATTGTAGTAATTGGTTCTGGTTATGTAGGTTTGGTTTCTGGGACTTGTTTTTCAGAAATGGGAAATAAAGTCACCTGCGTAGATATCGATAAAAAAAAAATTGACAAGTTGAATAGAGGTTTTATCCCAATATTTGAACCAGGTTTAGAATCCATGGTGCTGAAAAATATTGAGCATAAGAATTTATTTTTTTACAGATTTATCAGCTGCGATTCAGGATGCTGATATTGTATTTATAGCTGTAGGGACACCAATGGGAGATGATGGTTCAGCCGATTTACAATATGTATTAGCAGTAGCCAAATCCATCGGTACAAAGATGCAGAAAAGATTGGTTGTTGTGGATAAATCTACCGTACCTATTGGGACTGCAGATAAAGTAAAAGCAACAATACAACAAGAATTAGATTCCAGAGCTACACAGATTGAATTTGATGTGGTTTCCAATCCAGAATTTTTAAAAGAAGGTGCAGCAATTGCAGATTTTATGAAGCCGGATCGGGTAGTGATAGGTTCAGACTCTGAATATGCAACTGAAAAGATGAAACAATTGTACCATCCTTTTTGTATGTCTCATGATCGGTTTATCGCTATGGATGTGCGTTCTGCTGAAATGACAAAATATGCAGCGAATGCGATGTTGGCAACAAAAATCTCCTTTATGAATGAGATTGCTAATATCTGTGAAAAAGTTGGTGCCGATGCCAATCAAGTGCGTATTGGTATCGGTTCTGATGCTCGTATAGGATACAATTTTATTTACCCTGGAGCTGGATATGGTGGGTCTTGTTTCCCCAAAGATGTAAAAGCCTTAAATAAGATTGCTGAAGAACATGGACATAAAGCAGAATTGATTCAATCGGTGGAAAAGGTTAACGATGCTCAAAAACTAGTAATCGCACATAAAATTGTGAAGCGGTTTGGAGAAGACCTCTCTGGAAAGACTTTTGGTCTATGGGGCTTGGCCTTTAAACCAGGAACAGATGATATGCGTGAGGCACCTGCGATTTATGTAGTGAAAGAATTGGTAAAACGAGGTGCAAAGATTCAAGCCTATGATCCAAAAGCTATAGCTGAGGCAAAAGAATGTTATTTAAAAGATGTTGAAAATATTTCCTATGTAAATTCTATGTATGATGTATTAAAAGAAGCAGATGCTATGATATTGCTAACAGAATGGAAAGAATTCCGTACTCCTGATTTTGAAGAAATAAAGGCACAGTTAAAATCACCTGTTGTTTTTGATGGTAGAAATCAATACAATGCCTTTAATCTAGAAGAAAAAGGATTTGAATATTACCAAATAGGGAAAAAATAGATGAAAATATTAGTTACAGGTGCGGCTGGTTTTATAGGTTTTCACTTATCGAAATCCTTGTTGGGAAAAGGACATACTATAGTTGGACTAGATAATATCAACGATTATTATGATGTAAATTTGAAATATGCACGCCTCAACGAATTGGGGATTGCTAAAAAAGAGGCTGAGGTTTTTCTAAAGATTTCCGAAAGTAGTACCTATGAATCTTCTTTTCAATTCGTGAGAATGAATTTGGAAGACAGGGAAGAGTTGCCTAAACTATTTGAAACGCATAAATTTGATATTGTAGTAAATTTAGCAGCACAGGCTGGAGTTCGTTATAGTATTGAGAATCCAAATGCCTATATCGATAGCAATGTAGTAGGGTATTTAAATATTTTAGAATGTTGCCGTCACAATAAGATCAAGCACTTATTATATGCGAGTAGCTCTAGTGTGTATGGAGAAAACAAGAAGGTACCCTTTTCCACGAATGACAATGTAGACCATCCTATTAGTTTATACGCTGCTACGAAAAAGAGCAACGAATTGATGGCGCATACCTACAGCCATTTATATGATATTCCAACCACAGGTTTGCGTTTCTTTACAGTATACGGACCATGGGGGAGACCTGATATGGCCATTTATTTATTTGCCGAGGCTATTGCAAATGGCAGAGCGATAAAAGTGTTTAATAATGGAAATATGTCTCGTGATTTTACGTATATAGATGATATCATAAAAGGAATAGAGATTTTATTAGAGAATCCACCAACAAAAAAAGAAGAAAAACCTGCCTGTAGAATTTCAAATATAGGAAATGGGAGTCCAGAGTCCCTTGGAGATTTTATCAAAGCTATTGAGACTAGTTTTGGGAAAGAAGCCCAAAAAGAATATTTACCGATGCAAGATGGCGATGTGCCGCAAACGTGGGCTGATGTCTCTGAACTTGAAAAATTGGGATACAAGAGTACTGTCGGAATTAAAAGAGGAGTTGAGCAGTTTGTGGAATGGTTTAAGATTTTTAAAGAGATATGACAAAAATTAAGAATTGTTTTGGATTTTTATGGAGTAAAACATGCAATTTTTGAAAGCATCTAAATTATTGATAAAAAATACGATAATATATACAATCGGTACTTTTGGAGCCAAAGTATTGGTTTTTGCATTACTGCCTGTTTTTTCTTTTTATCTAACAAAAGATGATTTAGGAATCTACGATTTAGTAATGACGACTGTAAGTATGTTGGTCCCTTTTGTTACGTTACAGATTTCAAACGGTGCATATAGATGGCTTTTAGGTGTAAACGACTCACAATTAACGGATGAAAATTGTAAAATCATAACTAGTAGCTTTGTTATGATTTCAATAGGATTATTATTATTTGTAGCTGTTTATAGTTTGTTTTCAGTTTTCTATGAATTTAAGTACACAGTATATTTGATGCTTTTAGTCATAACTTCTAGTTATTTGCCTTATTTCCAAATTTTATTGAGAGGCGTTAAGAAAACTAAACTTTTTACTGTTTCTGGCCTAACAAATGCTTTTTTATTAGCGAGCTTAAATGTATTGTTTCTATTGAAATTTGACCTAGGAATAAAAGGTTTATTTATTGCAACGATATTGTCCAATACCGTTACAATTTTATTAGTTTTGTTTAAAGGGAGGATACTTAAATATATTAAGATAAATAAATTCTCCCAAAAAACTTTAAAAGAAATGCTTTCTTTTTCTATTCCTTTAGTTCCAAATATGTTGAGTTGGTGGCTAGTAAATTCTGCAGACAAATATTTAATTTTTTATTTTTTGAATTCAGAAATGAATGGACTTTATGCAATTTCTAGTCGTTTTCCAACAATTATTATTTTGGTGAACTCTATTTTTATTTTGGCATGGCAAGATCATATGATAACAGATAAAGGAAATAGCAAAGAGAGAACAGAATTTGACTCAAAAATATTTAAGATATATATGAATTTTGAGTTTTCTATGGTTTTTGTCTTAATAGCGATTTCTGAATTGACCGTTCGTTATTTAATTGCTGATGAGTTTTACGAAAGTTATAGGTACATGCCTTTACTTTACATTGGAGGCGCTTTTTCGGCATTTTCAGGATATTTTGGAGCTGCTTTTATTAGAGAAAAAAGGACTAAAGTAATATTTACATCTAGTATTATCGGTGGGATAGTTAATTTATTAATTTGTTTTTTATTAATTGAATATATTGGCCTATTTGCTTCTGCTCTCGGGACATTGGTTAGTTTTATTATTATGTTTTTTATTAGAATTTATCAATCATCTAGTTTTTTTAAGATTAATATTGATTATAACCGATTATTTTGTTTGGTGATTATTGCTTTATTATACGCCATAATTGTACTACTAAGAATCAAATTTATAAATGAATTTTTAATATTTATCTCACTTTTACTGTTTTTTTATTTAAACAAAAGGATACTAAGCAAGATGTTTTTAAAAATGAAACAAATACGAATAAAATGAAAAAAGTATTATTTGTTAACGAAGGCTACAGCGATAATATTGGGGATCAAGCAATAAATGAGAGCTTGATAAGTTTTTTTAAAAAACAAAACTATATAGTTTGTAGTAAACATCTTTCATCTCCCTATTTAGTTGAAAAACCTAATTATGAATATTCTAAAAGTTCTCTTGATAAGTTTTCTGGTAAGTGGTTACTTAAATTAAGAATGAGATTTAAATCCAACTTACTTATTAAATTTGTTTTATTGATTAAGAATTATGTAGCTTTTTTTAATTGGTATTTAGCTAACGTAAAATTTATAAAATATTTTTTACGTAACGAGAAATTTGACTACATAATTATAGGAGGTGGTCAATTGATTAATTCATCTTATAGACGGTCACCTAATAAATTTTCAATTCAGAATTATACATGGACAAAATTTATACCAAAAACATCAAAATTAATTTATCTAGGGATAGGTGTTGCCGTAAATTTTAATAAGGTTGAATCCGTTTTGTACAAAAAGGCTCTTAATAAAGCTGAAAAAATATGGGTAAGAGATGAGTTCTCGTCGAAGGTTTTAAATGAAAAATTTGAGATTGTATCTGAAATTATACCAGACATGGCTTTTTATTTGTCCGAAAAATTTGAAAAGGTAAAATCCAATAAGGCATTGATTGGTGTTTATAGTTTTCATGAATATAGTGTTAAGTTTGGAAAAAATAATATGAGCAGAAGCGATTATTATAAGTTATGGATAAATAAAGTTAATGAATATGTTGAAAAAGGATATGAAGTAGGATTGTTTTATACAACCCA
>Ga0233438_10004666_pt1 | contig 11921 bp, 5 predicted proteins | sample SI_123_September_FD_182720 | JGI IMG/M metagenome (GOLD analysis project Ga0233438, IMG submission 182720) | Seawater microbial communities from Saanich Inlet, British Columbia, Canada - SI_123_September2016_10_MG | ecosystem: Environmental > Aquatic > Marine > Inlet | place: Canada: British...
ATGGTTTCACTTCGCAGAAAATTTTACGAGTAGCGGTGACATAAATTTATACATTGACGGTGTGTTAGTGGATACCAAACCTGGAGCAACTCTCAACATACCCTCAAATCCACCTTTATTCTTAGGAAGTAGAGCGAACACGACCGGTGTCGTTGAGACTGACCGATTAATGAAAGGCTCCATCGCGAATGCTCGTCTCTTCAACCGGGCCCTAACCTCCGACGAGATCTACCAACTCTATGCCTACCAGAAGAAGGACTTTGGACACGGGGACTTGTCCATGACCCTCAAGGCGGGGCGTTTGGGGATTGGAACTTCGGAGCCTCGAGGGGCCTTAGATGTACGCGGAGATGCGTATTATGGTTGTCCGGTATTTTTTACAGCGTATGCTGGAAATGGATCGAATGCTACTAGTGGTAGTTCGTCCGCGGCGTCCGGGGGTACGGTTATCATATTCAGTAACACGACGGTAAACAAGGGAGGTGCATATGATACCTCGAATGGAAGATGTACATTTCCGATAAGTGGATACTATGAAGTCTTTTTCAGGGGTGGATCAGCCTCCACGAGTCCTTTTCATGCAAGAATATATAGAAATGGTAGTGTACCCGGGTCGGGGGGTTGGACGAACCATGTTATGAGAGTTTACGATAATTCGGGCGGCATGTATAGATTCGGTGGAACTATTCATTTTTTCTATTATTTCACGGCGGGAGAATATATAGATGTAAGGATGACGGAAGGTACGTTTAACGCAGATAATTATAATTCATTTTCGGTAAAATATTTATCCAACTAAAAATTTCCTCCAAAGTGCAACCCACTTTGCAAGAACCCAAGTTCCAAGTGCGAAGCACTTGTCCCGTCCTCCGGACTTTTCCCAGTTTAAAAAAACCTCCCTAAATAATAGATATGTCTACCAACGGACAATTGGTCTTCACGGATGTAGACAAAATTACGTTTAAGGGGGTCGGTAATGCCTCGAACGCCGTGGTCGATACACTCACAGGAAAGATCGGTGTGGGGGTAGATTCCCCAGACGCGAATCTTCATGTCGTAGGTAATTCATACGTGAGCACAAACCTCGAACTCGGTGGAACGCTCATCATGGGAACGGTCAACGTGGAAGCGCAGCATTCTCTCGAGGCTGTGACGGCCACAGGGAATACGACGCCTTTAACCATAGAGTTTACGAATCCTACGACTTCTTTGGTTGCCAGTGGGAATGTGGAGGTGGGTGGGGACGTTGTATTGAGTGGGAACATCTACAACAACGCTAATCTCTCTGTCCAGTATACCACGATCTTCCCGACGTGGACCCAAGTGGGATCAGATATCGACGGCGAGGCTGCGGGCGACAGGTTCGGGTACTCGGTATCGATGTCCTCGGATGGGACGCGCATGGCGATCGGCGCTCCGTACAACGACGGCACCGCGTCCGACGCCGGCCACGTGCGTGTGTACGCTGAGAGCGGCGGGACGTGGACCCAGGTGGGCTTAGACATCGACGGCGAGGCTGCGTATGACTACTCCGGGTACTCAGTATCTATGTCCTCGGATGGGACGCGCGTGGCGATCGGCGCTCCGTTCAACGCCTTGTTCGACCGATCCCCCGACTCTAACGCCGGCCACGTGCGTGTGTACGCTGAGAGCGGCGGGACGTGGACCCAGGTGGGTACGGACATCGACGGCGAGGCTGCAGGCGACAGCTTCGGGCAGTCAGTATCTATGTCGTCGGACGGCACGCGCGTGGCGATCGGTGCTCGTATGGCTGACGACGACGCCGGCAATGCTGTCAGCCACGTGCGTGTGTACGCTGAGAGCGGTGGGACGTGGACCCAGGTTGGCTCTGATATCGACGGCGAGGCTGCGTATGATTACTTCGGGTGGTCGGTATCTATGTCCTCGGATGGGACGCGCGTAGCGATCGGCGCTTATGATAACGACGGCACCGGCTCCTCCGCCGGTCATGTGCGGGTGTACGCCGAGAGCGGCGGGACGTGGACCCAGGTGGGCTCTGATATCGATGGCGAGGCTGCGTATGACTATTCTGGGTGGTCGGTATCTATGTCCTCGGATGGGACGCGCGTAGCGATCGGCGCTAAGTACAACGACGGCAACGGCAGTGCTGCCGGTCATGTGCGCGTGTATGATTGGAACGGGTCTCAGTGGTCCAAGGTTGGCTCTGATATCGACGGCGAGGCTGCAGGCGACGAGTCCGGGTTCTCAGTATCTATATCGTCGGATGGGACGCGCGTGGCGATCGGTGCTCAATCGAACGACGGCACCGGCGATGCTGCCGGCCACGTGCGCGTGTACTCTGAGAGCGGCGGAACGTGGACCCAGGTTGGCCAAGATATCGACGGCGAGTCGGGTGGGGTCACGCTCCCCGGGTCACCAGCGCCGAGCGATCGGTCCGGGCACTCGGTATCTATATCGTCGGATGGGACGCGCGTAGCGATCGGCGCTCCGTACAACGACGGCAACGGCGGCGACGCCGGCCATGTGCGGGTTTTCGATTGGCCGATGATCAGATCCAAAAAAATCCTCAAGGATGACATCGTGGAAGTGGGTGGTGAATTGACGGTGAGTGGGAATGCGACCGTTAGTTCTAATTTGACCGTCAGTGGGAATGCGACCGTTAGTTCTAATTTGACCGTCAGTGGGAATGCGACCGTTAGTTCTAATTTGACCGTCAGTGGGAATGCGACCGTTAGTTCTAATTTGACGGTGAGTGGAGATGCGACCGTTTCTTCTAATTTGACGGTGGCTGGTCATATTCACCAAGAAGACGGTCGATGGAAGTTTGATTTCGAAAATAGACGACCTGAACGGTTAACACCCACAACAGAGTTTCGGTATGTAGTCGTAGAAGGAACATCCGATCTCCCGGTGTCGACGAACGCTAAATATGCAATTCCCGATTCTGGGACTACTGTATACCAATACGTTCCTAGTACAGATACGACGACGACCCTCATAAGCAGTACAAGCGCGGCCGATACGGTAGGAAGTATAGCTCTTACCACGGGTACAGAAATATACACGACAAGTGCAAAGCCTTTTGTATTAACAATACCCGGTTATAATTATGCCGTCATACCTTTCGTATGCAAAGGGTACTACTTAGGTTACACAAATAATAGGTATCGCCCAACAGTCGTATACCTGTATGCTCCATACGAAGACGTTACCGTAAACTTATATCTCGATAAGGCAATCACAGAAACGCCGACAGAAACGTTTACGCTCACGAAACAAACGGTCACAACCAGAAGTATAGACCCGGGTGCAGATAATTACAGTTACACGATAGAAGCCGTGAACGGAGTAATCATGGCATCTAAGTCCGGGGATTCTTCAATTGGAACCGATCCAACCGAACCCGACGGTGATCATGAAATTCTATACCCCGCGAGTACTTTAGGGTATAACATGACGACTTCTAGTGGATCGTATTACAACCACGACGTATTCAGTACGGGTGGCGGCTCATCCGATGAGGGTTCGGTGCACCGTTTTTCATCGGATGTGATACAAAACGGACCTACGTTTTATTCACCTTCGGGAATTCCTCACTTTTCGTCGGTCGGTGGTGACGGTGATGGCGGAGATACTACTGGTATCATTCCACACGAAATAGTCGGAGAAATATATTATATTCCACATATCATACCCGGGTATATGATCGGGTTTCTCACAAATAGACAGACTGTTACGAGTGAATATTATCACGGTGGTCAATGGTATACCGATACTGCCCATAACGCACCTAAATCCGGGGTTTCCGCGTATAATGCTATACCGAAGAGGGTATGGCAAGTAGGTGCTAAACTCGATGGTAATAGGTCCAATTTATCGGGTAATATGGCTTCATCTACACTTTGGAGGTTTACGAGTGACCACCCATTCGTTTTACGCGTTGAAAGTGAAGACAACGTGGCTTCTTCTTGGGATGAATACATGGCTGTAGGGTGGTTGAATCCTACCCGAACGACCCCTATTTATAAACCACCATGTTTTACTACACCGGTTATATATGAGGCGAATTTAAACTCCGGTGTAAATATAAACGCAGGTGCAAATGATGCATGGATTGAATATAATATTTTTGAAGCGGATAACGTGCCCGTAAACAGAGCGTACGGGGGTGGATTTTCTGCACGTTCTGGAGGACAGAGAATCATAGTACCCGCACCTGGTTTTTATAGGTGTACCGCGACTGTTTATCTATATAGGAGTGATGCCGTAGCTTCGCGTACATCGACCGAAGTTAGATTTTCTGCAAAAAATGGAACCGGTTCAGGTCCTATAGGAGAAGGGTATATACGTTTATACGATGGTCACGACCATGTGAGTATTGCTATTACTACCATAGTAGACCTTACTAATGTCGATTGGAACGTTACATCGACCGAATGTCCGCCGCATATAGGATTATTGTTCCGACGTGCGGGTACCATTACTGAGGCAGTTTATACCGATGGTACTAGTAAAGTTTTGCTCGAGCTTATTCGGTAAGAAAAAACCTCCCTTCATAATAGATATGTCCACCAGCGGTCATCTTAAGTTTCAGGGGACGAATAGAGCAACGTTCGTCGGTACGACTTCGAATATCATGTTCGACACGACCTCTACGAGTCTAGGGATCGGGGTCACGGGAACAGACCACCCCAGCTCAAATTTATACGTCACCGGAAACGCATACGTCTCTAGTAATATCGCCGTCGGTGGTGTATTAACCATGGGTACCGTAAATGTGGTCGCGCGGCACGATCTCGAGAGTGTGACAGCTACGGGGAATATAACGCCTTTAACGGTTGAGTTTACGAATCCTACGACGAGTATTGTCGCTTCAGGGAATGTTGAGGTGGGTGGTGAGTTGACGGTGAGTGGGAATGTGGAGGTGGGTGGTGAGTTGACGGTGAGTGGGAATGTTACAGACCTGAACGTGGTCTCAAACGTGAACATGCTCCACACAGGTAATACAGCCTCAATCAAACTGAATTCCAACGTCGTCGCGGAGTTTCCCAGGTCAAAGAAACTTATTAAGTACCCGAGGGTGGCTATGACTGGGCCTTCTGCACCGACAGGGTACGCGGCGAGTGCAAATGAGGAACAAGCTAATTTTGAAGCATATAAGGCATTTAACGATACAGTGAGTGCTATTGGAACTAATCTACATCATTGGACTTCTCCAAACTTAAATTACAATAATAACGGAGATTTTACGGCGGGTACTGCAGCGATTCATACTACGAATGTTGGGGGTACATCAAAATATGGTAATTGGTGTCAAATAGAATTACCACATACATTTAAATACAGTTATTCTAGAATTAGGGCACCATATCAACACATAGGTCGTCAGCCCCGCGAAGGATATATTGTGGGTAGTAATGATTTATCTGGTCAATGGACAATATTACACAAATTTTCGGGTGTGACAAGAAGTACTGCTACTGATTATAGTACTTACACACCATCCTCAGCACCGACACAATATTTCAGATATTTCAGAATTGTCATTGAAAAGTTGGGGTCGGGCGCAGGCTCGCTCGCGTACGCAGGAATTGATGAATGGGAACTCTACGGCACACCCGAATACGACCCCGAGGCGCACGGAACTGATGTGACCGTAAAGTCATACCCCAACGTTCCCAATACGGATTTCCTGGATGTATTTGTCGACGCGGGTAATGCGAGTGGGTTTACCTTATCAGGGTCTGACGTGACGGGTGTTACAGATTTAAGCACACCAGCTAATACCATGACTGTAAATGGAAACGTGACATATAATTCAGCGAATAAAGCATTTGTTTTCCCTGGAACTACGTCGAGTTATATGAGAGCGACTTTAGTGAATGGAAATGGAAATTACCCTCTGACCTTATCTGTCTGGTTTATGATGACTGATTATTCCGCTAGCTGGCGAAATATTATTACAGTAGGAACGAGTGGAACTGGTGCACAAGCTTCCATTGCATACGATCCCAACCAAGACCAATTATATTTTGGAACCATCGGTGGAGATATATACGTTCCACACACCCCCGAGTTAGGTAAATGGTACCATGTGGCGGCAACATTTACAGGTGGATCAACTACGAGTTCAACGATGAATGTTTACTTAAACGGTGTAAACATGGGAGGGGTCCCAAATGGAACTCAGACACCTTCATTCACAAATAACCAATTCGTGATAGGTGGAGCTATGAATTCAAATGGGACAACGGTAAATAACCCATTCAAGGGGCAAATTGGTAATACTAGATTTTATAGACGCGCGTATAGCCCCGACGAGATCTACCAACTCTATGCCTACCAGAAGGAAGACTTTGGACACGGGGACTTGTCCATGACCCTAAAGGCGGGGCGTTTGGGGATTGGGACCTCGGAGCCAAGGGCGGCTTTGGATGTGCGAGGAGCTTCTATCCGAGGTCCTTTATCGACATTTTTATCACATGATGATACACTTCAAGCATACGTCAACATGGCGACTGCTGGAACTCAGTATCTCATTAAATCTGCAGAATTCGAAATACCGGAAGTGTATAGATCTTTAGGTAATGTGAATTTGCAAGCCAATTCCACAGTTAAATGGATGGGAGAAATAGCTAATCCATGGAACACAGTGTTCAGATTATATATAGAGTACCCTAAAGGCGTGGATGGTGTGATAACTGTATCTACGGGGGCGTACTTGGGATGGAATTCGCGATTTGGACACGGTAATGCGGCTATCAGTTACGGGTTGGACAACCAATTTTCGAACACACCCGAAACCGCGACTATAGCAACGGGTCACATGCTTGAGGATTGTAGATGTAATATAGGTGATAAGTTAACGGTGAAATTATACGCAGCCACTCCAGATCAGGCGCCGATGGGAATTTATACAAACCAAACACAGCAGAGTGATAACATGGCATATAATGAAAGGGGTAATACTAATTTTTTTATTGCTCTTAAGGTAGTATAAATGAATATTCTAAGAACATTAGTATCACTTAGACCTGGTAATTCTATAACGTTCAAGAACGATTCTCCCGAAACACTTTCAAACGTCGTTTGGATGACACAAAAAATCTACACACCGTCAGAATACGAAGAGTTAGAAGATAAATCCAATCTACTATTTAACGAAGAAGCTGGTGTATACACGGAATCACCTTTTACTATCCCAACACAACAAGAGTGTGAAGATCATTGGAACAATACACTTAAAAACGAACTAGCACTAAAGGTATTACGTCGTCGACGTAATGCGGTTCTCGCAAATTGTGATTGGGTTACTCTCAAAGCGTATTCCACGGACACACCCGTTCCAGCTGAATGGAAAACCTATATGCAAGCCCTTAGGGATCTCCCCACAACGACGGAAGATCCCACTAACCCCGTTTGGCCCGTCGCCCCTCAATAAACAATTTCCTCCAAAGTGTAACCCACTTTGCAAGAACCCAAGTTCTAAGTGCGAAGCACTTGTCCCGTCCTCCGGACTTTTTCGTTTAAAAAAACCTCCCTAAATAATAGATATGTCGTATTACGTGACGAATGAGAACTCAGTTCTTAACATCAATAACGCGCACCTCAAAGTTTCGGGAAACATCCAGACGGACGTCATGAAACTCGGTGCGATTGAGTTCGCGCCACCAGCGTCCGATGTTCCCGGGACGGTAAATTTCACGAATGTTACGACGGGTGTGACTACGTCGTCTAACCTTAACGTAGGTGGGACTTTAATGCTCGGGTCAGTGGAATTGGTCACGGCCACGGCTGCACTCGAACAAACTGTAAACCTTGGAAATGTGACGTCTAATACCGTTCAGTTTACGAATGCGACGACGGGGATTGTGGCGACGGGGAACGTAGAAGCCTCTAAATTCATAGGGGATGGAAGTTTACTCACAGGTATCACGACGATTGAATCCAACGTTGATCTCACCCTGAATACCAATAATACAGCGTTCATTAATTTAAATTCGAATGTTGTTGTAGAGTTCCCTCGGTCCAAGAAGCTTATTAAGTATCCGAGGGTGGCTTTGACGAGTGCTTCAGATAACGCATATGAAAATGGGTACAAAGTTACGCACTCAAATCAACATTCTAGTTATAAAGCGTGGGAGGCTTTTGATCACACCGGTGACGTTATAGGGTGGTATTCGACTGAAGGTGCTGCGGTTGCATATAATGGTACGACACGACCTGGTTTATATAGTGGAAACACGCGATTAGCTACAGAAACAGAAGAGGGTGAATGGATTGGGTTAGAACTCCCGGAAGCTATCAAATTACAAAGTGTGAGAATGACATCACAAAGTTATTCTTCAACTGGGAATGCTGTAGATGAGTTTATCATATACGCGAAAAAACAGTCAGGGGATGTGTGGACCAGTTTAGGTTTATTTACCGGTGTAGCCGGAGCACAGAATTCGGCTGCCGGTGTAACAGTTAATGTAGATGCGATTGATTATTACAAATTTTTCAATCTCGTGGTAACAAAAAGACATGACGTAGCAACACCAAATTTATATGGTATAGCAATACGAGAACTTGAATACTATGGCACCCCCGAATACGACCCCGAGGCGCATGGAACTGATGTGACAGTCAAGTCTGTTCCCAACGTTCCCAACACGGATTGGTTGGAGGTTTACTATGATGCGAAAAATTATACGAGTGGGGTGGTTCAAGATGAATCATTGAATAGTTACGTAGGAACTCTCAATAGTGTTACACTCGATAATAGTGCAATACAATCATTCGATATCCCCGATGGAGGTAACATCAGTGCGACTTTAACGTCCATTCCATCAGCAGATTTTGTGCATTCGGTTAGCGTTTGGGTAAAGTTTGAAGGTGATACACTCACGACAAGTTATCCTTATTTATACTTTATGGGAGCTACCTCAAATTATAGTGGGTTTGGTTTATTTTGCGCAGGTGCCGCCCGTCCCAATCAATTACACGTATCTTGTTGGACTTTGGATTATCCAATAAATTTTACATTTTATAATGATACGTGGCACCACGTGACTTATACATACAGCGGGGGTGGTTGGAGTAGAAATAGTACTCTCAATGCGTATGTCGATGGAATTGAATATGGTTTTGGAACCAATTGGAGTTCGGGAACTGAAGGAACTACTCCCACAATAGCGACCTCGAACGTTCCGTTACGACTCGGTACGACAAGTACAGGTGGTGTATTTGATGGTAAAATCGCAAACTTCCGCCTCTTCAACCGAGCCCTAACCTCTGTCGAGGCGTACCAACTCTACGCCTACCAGAAGGAGTATTTCGGGCACGGGGACTTGTCCATGACCCTCAAGGCTGGGCGTTTGGGGATTGGGACTTCGGAACCAAAAGCCACACTTGATATACGAGGCGAAGTTTTGATAAACGGGTATCAGTTAACATCTATGTACCCTGGTTTTGCATCTGGTGGTGATGATGTATATGATATTGATGGATATCGTATTCACGTGTTTACAACAAGTGGAACATTTGTGGTACCCGGTACAAATATAAGTGCAGACGTCTTAGCTGTTGGTGGAGGAGGAGGTGGTGGTCAGGATAACGCAGGTGGTGCAGGTGCAGGTGGTTTAATTTTTAAGCCGGGTCATACATTTGAAGGAAGAGGTGCAAGCACTGGAAGAGATGGTGCCTACACTATCGTTATTGGGAGTGGTGGAACGGGTTCTACATATCAAAATAGTGATGCACCCGATCCGGGTGGGGATACGTATATAAGACCTCTCACTTGGAAATCTCAGAGTTCCACTTACGGTAGCACTGCAATTACACAAGGCACGTTTACCAATATTTTTACAGCAAAAGGTGGGGGACCTGGTAACAACGGTGGGACGGCAGCAGCTTCTACATTAAATGGTGGTTCGGGTGGTGGTCAAGATGCAGAGATTCGTACTGGTCAGGGTGGTGGTGTTGCTACACAACCCACTCAATCTGGAGATTCAGGTACGTATGGATATGGTAATAATGGTGGAAACAGTGCCTCTGAAGCAGGTGGTGGTGGAGGAGGAGCCGGAAAAGTGGGTGAGAGTGCTGGCTCGGGGGCAACCTTAGGATTATATTACGGTGGGTATGGAGGTGACGGTCTTAGTGGAGTAAGTGGATATGATTTTGCAGAAATATTTGGAACTAAATACGGTGAAGTGGTGGGTGAAGATGTATACTTTGCTGGTGGAGGTGCTGGTGCTAATAAAAACACACCGAGCAGTGGTTTCACTTCAGCTAATGGATATGCATTGGGTGGAAAAGGTGGTGGGGGTAGTGCAGGTGGAACTCCTGAAACAAACGAGGCTGGATTACCGGGAACTGGTGGAGGTGGTGCAGGAGCTACATGGGTTACTAACCCGACATACTATAATAACCTTGATGGTGGAAACGGTGGATCGGGGATTGTGATGATACGTTATAGATTATAATTTCTTCATTAATAGAAATGGTTCAGTGTGCCAGAATTGATGAAAATACAAACAGTGTATTAGAAGTTATCGAGTCTAAAACTCTTAAATGGTGTAAAAAACATTTAGAGGGGGTATGGGTAAAAAATGAAACCGATAAATCAGTTTCAGTTGGTTATACATATCATCCAGATGAAAATAAGTTTTCTTCACCTAGAGTGTTTGATTCATGGGTGTTAGATGATAATTTTATATGGCAACCTCCCACCCCTTTACCGAGCAATGATAAAAAATATTTATGGAATGAAGATACTCTAACGTGGATTGAAAAACAATAAATATTCTTCCTCCAAAGTGCAACCCACTTTGCAAGAACCGTTCAATTTTTCCCAAAAATTTTAACCTCCCCAAATAGTAGATACGATGCCCATCGCTACACCCCAAGGCACGCTCGATTTCAAGAGTGTCGATAAGGTGACCTTCGTCGGGGCTTCATCAAATACGGTGATCGACACAACCACAGGAAGCCTCGGTGTGGGTGTGGGTGTCGGTGGACCCACGTCTAATTTACATGTGGTGGGAAATACCCGCCTCGAAGGTGATATTAACATGCTCCATACGGCGAATACAGCCTCCATCAAACTCAATTCTAACGTCGTTGCAGAGTTTCCCAGGTCAAAGAAGCTTATTAAGTATCCGAGGGTGGCTATGACTGCTAACGATAATTCGGGTACGAGCGGGTACGTGGCCGATCAGACGAATACAGCGTCACACGGAAACGCAGATGCATATGCATACCGATTATTTGACAATACATCGGGAGCTTATCAATCTGGTTCAGCTTATTCTAGCGGAAATCCCACGGCATCTGCTCCAACGACAACAGCGAGTGATGGAAGTACACACCAAGGTGTCGCAATTACGTTGGATCTCGTCACAAAAATTAGACTTGATCATGTCGTAATTACGTCACATTCAAATTATGGAAGAACACCAGTTGACGGGACTTTTCTAGGGTCGCATAATTCTAGTACATGGGATGTTATCGGTACTTTCACGGGTTTATCTACTTTCGCAGACAACCAAAAACATACCATCACTATTACAAATTCTTCACAAAAGTTAGCGTATCGCTATATACGATTTGTAGTTACAAAAACTCATACTTCACCGGTATTTAACGCAGGTTCTTTGTTAGAATTTAGAGAACTTGAATACTTCGGCATCCCCGAATATGACCCCGAGGCCCACGGAACTGATGTGACCGTAAAGTCATACCCCAATGTTCCCAACACGGATTGGTTGGAGGTCTACTATGATGCGAAAAATTACACGAGTGGAGTGGTTCAGGATGAGACGGCGAATGGTAGGGATGGTGTTTTATATGGAGACACATCATTAACCAGTGCAGATGGAATACACAAGTTTGATTTTGACGGAAACGGAGATTACATAAAGACTACGTTAACTGGGTTTACCGGAACGACCGTAACC
>Ga0233438_10004667_pt1 | contig 11921 bp, 13 predicted proteins | sample SI_123_September_FD_182720 | JGI IMG/M metagenome (GOLD analysis project Ga0233438, IMG submission 182720) | Seawater microbial communities from Saanich Inlet, British Columbia, Canada - SI_123_September2016_10_MG | ecosystem: Environmental > Aquatic > Marine > Inlet | place: Canada: British...
ATAAGTGGTGTCGGCAGTAAAAAATGGCTTAAATATATATTTTAGTGAAGAACGTGACTTCCAGAGTCAGGAGATCGAGAGTATAATGTTTGAGGCTAGTGGATAAAAATAGAGAAAAAAAAAAAAAGAGATCATAAAATCAGTTCCGTCTATTTTGCTTTCTTTTCTAGTGCTTTCTTTTCTTTCTTCGATGCATTCTTTTCCTTTCGACGTAAAGCTGGCTTCCAGGTTTCACCATTTTTCGCTGCTCGTGCTTCGAAGAACTTGACGTAGTTCGCATGGACGTTCTGATTCAAGTGGACGTGAGACACTCTCGATAGGAGAGGATGTCCGCCGTATTCTGCGTAAGTAGAGCTCATCGCGTATTTTTGTTTCAATTCTATAAAAAAAAACGTTTTGCTATGATTATCATTTGCCAATTTACCCGCAAATTGATTGTTGCTGTGAACTAAAAAGTAATTCGCAAACTCGATGCTCTCTTCACATGGAATGTATTTTCTGAGAATAGAGTGATGCTTCCATGAGTATTTGTTTTCTTCGTCGCCCAAGAGTTTGTAATTTGGCGCAAGCGCAGTCAGGCCGAAATTTTTGTCGTTCTATAGAGTATTTAGCGGTACAAGTGCTGACCGGACTCACAAAAATGACAATCGCGCCGTCCTTGATCAAATGTGCCAAGTAAAATATATTCTCGATCGTCCCACTGAAGTCTTTGACGCAGACAAACTCCCAATATAATACTGGTTCTACATTCTCGAGTTGCGTTTTGTTTTGTCTAAAGCACTTTTCTTTCCACTGAAACTCTGCGAGAAAAGCCTTCAAGATCCGCAGCTGTTCCTTTTCATCATAAGTTGGTTCTGTTTCTCCCTGGGTAACCGTTTGTTCCTCACTGAATTAAGAGTCAGTGATGAGTATTGAAGGGTAAGATCTAAGTATTTTGACTAACCCATATCCATCGTCGACAATTTTTCGTCTCTTTCGCGTCTCGCTGCTGTCATTATCGTTAATATCTGTACAGGGTGCTTCATGTGCAGTGAGATACAAGCTGTCCATTCCTGCGCCATGTTCTTTGTCACCGCTGTAATTAGCATCCATTCTTAATTGATAATTTACGGTAAATTTAACATTTAGTAAGTATTGTTGATGATGTGTCGAAAAATTACAGATTTTCTCGATGATACAAGCAGTTTAAAAACATTATTATTTGTTAATAGATGATATATATGCAATATGATGCATTTATATGAATATGATCGTCGATACGCGCGACGATTTTTATGCGGACCAATGAGACAGCGTCCTTTGACGAAATACACTTTCGTAGAATTCTACATAATCATAATGCCGCGCTTTACTGAAAAAGAAAATCAGAGATTGCCTATATATAGATCAGAGAAATAAGCCAAAGTTAATTATTTTATGTTAGATTGCCGCGCGTATGGAAATGCAAAAGAACGAAAGAACGATGAATGGACGCACTAAAATTTACGCGAAAGTGGACCTGGATCTCCTTTCGCGAACAATTAAGGTTTGACCATATTTATTGTTTAATCATTATTTATATATAGGAAGTGGGAAACCGTGCGAGAGATGAAGGCCATCAAGAAATCGTCCTCTGTATCACTGATACATTGGTTGGCCGCACCAAGTCAAAAGCTGCACCACGTGCCGCCAAGAAGGACCAAGATGAGAAACCCGCCAAAAACATCGATGACACCGGCTTTGTTTCCGAAAGTGGGGGTGACGACGACGCCAGCGGTGACAACGAATCGCAGTCAGGCAAATCAAGCGCCACAGAGGCGAACCACAGTCAGGCAAATCAAACGCCAGAGACACCAGAAGCGAAACGCACACCAGATCAAGTAATTACTGCATCAGAAATATATTATAATTTATCAAATAGCAACCAAGTTCTGCTCAAATCATCGTCGACACAGAAGGAAGTAATTCGAGCGATACGAGCGCGCTACCCGAGCACGACAATGTAAGAGCTTCACTTATCTACACATTATTAAATTTTTTATATTGCAAAGAACGGAATGACTGATTGCTGGAAAGACGTCGAAGAGCGTGTACAAAACCCGAGCGATCCCGCGGATACTGAGCTTCTACGAAAAGCCCCGATGGTGAATCTGCCGGCTGAAAGACGAACCTTTGATTCATCATCAGTAAGAAGTCGTATTTATTGATCACATAGTCAGGCGCATCATTTTAGAAGGCGACGCCGAAAAGAAAGCGACCCAAGAGAAATACGAACGACCAGATTGGAACGCCGTCGAGATGGAATAACTACAAGCGCAAACCCACGCGAAAATCGAAGATTGATGATACTGACTTTTCTCACGTCATTTAGGCTGTATTTTTGCACTATAGACTATAGTGTATAGTCGACATAAACTTAGGATACAAGTAGTTTTTTTTTTGCATATACGCGCTATCTTTTTTTCTGCCACAAATGAGAATAAACTTGTTGTGACGCTGCATAATAAAATACCTTTTTTTTTTTGTACTGCAATGCAACTCAATGCAAGCCAATGATATATTTGCAATGATATATTTTTCACTGGTGACATGAATTTTGAAGATTCTCCACGCCGATCCGACAATCTCACTGTCGTCTCTAGAACCCTCAATGCGTTATCAGATTCAGTAAATCTAATAACTAAAAAAAAACATTTTTCAGAGAGAACACGCGAGGCAGCTCGATTGATAAATTGTTTGTTACTCACCCGGAGAACACCAAGGTTCGTTATCAAAAACTAAATGAGCCTCCGTACTCGTTTGATGGTCATATCGGCTTCAGCTTTCAAATCCCGGCTAGAGAAATGCCCGAAATACTTGAGGTCCATCAGGTTTCTAAAATGGGTTCACGAAAGGATATATTTGAAAAGTCTCTTAAAATATTTAATCCAAACGCTGATGATCTCTCCTTTGAAGAAAACTACAAGGTCCTGACGACCCTTTTCGTATTATATGTATGCGAGATAAATAAAGTTCTAGGGCCGATGGAGAACATGCAAATGACAATGTTTGCTGACGATATGTTATTGAGTCTGTCCGGAAAAAACCACACCGATCTCCACGCGAAAGCCTCTCGCTCAGTTGACAAGCTGTGTGAGATTGTTGCTGCCAGTGGAATGAGTCTTGTTGCTAAAAAATCAGTCGTCTCCATTTACGGTAAAGAATACAAAAAGAATCTTAATCCGAAAAAGCTCGCAATAATGGGAACAGAAATTGAGTACTCATCTGATATGAAATATCTGGGCAGCTATTTTACTAGTAAAAATGGGGAATTCTGTTTTGAAAAGATTGATGAAGTCTTGATTGGGAAATGCAGAGGAGTTGTGCAAAGACTCCGCTCGATAAACTCCTTTATGTTCGCGAAAGGGAATGCTTTAATATTACGATCATTATTAAAGTCCCTAATCAGATCGGTCATGCATGGGTGAAACTTATGAGCTGAAGTTACTTTTTACAGAACTTATTAGGCTTACAAAATCGGAGCTTTTTATGGATGAATCGCAATTGCTATAAAAGAGATCACTCTAACTCTCATACTTCAGAAATCCGCGTCTTCTCCCAAGTACTGACTGCGATAACTGAAGGAAAGAAACCTGGCAGCGTCGATCGTTTTCTCATCATGGAACATCAGACTAAAGCGTCCTACTACGTCAACGAAATAATGATAGCCAGTGGCTTCTGGCCAACGATTGCAGATAGATTTACCATCATTCCTTCGACTTTGATCATGCTTCTGGACTCAACTGCAGAAAACGAGAACAACTTGGAAATTGAGCGAATTCAGAACTTCGCGCGAAAGATTCCGCAAATTATCGGAGACAACACATGGGACTTATTTCGTGAAAAGCATTTTACGCCTGCGCATGGTATTGAGGACTGGCTGATCCCGAATACTGGCAATTGGAAAATGTCGATCGGAAATTGGCTTATCGTCCAGCTAGCTGGATCTTTACCGCTGAAAAATGGAGTGGGGGATGGAAAAACTAGCCAATTGCAAATTGAGCTTGCCCAGGAACGAAGTCAGTTTCTATTCAGTGTAAATCTCTGCCTCCAAACGATAGACATGGAAGCGAGCGACTTCTCAAAAGTACGACCTGCTATTCTCAGCTCGAACTTGGTCAAAAGCAACCAAGTAATCAACTCGATCCTGCGAAAAGCCTTTCTATGGGCCAAAGAAAACTGCATGTACAGAAGAAATGCATGGACCTCCTCAAACGACGAGATTTCTATCAGTGGCATGTCGCCGATAATTGGGGTTTTGATCTCCCTTCGATTCATGGACATCGTCAAGAACTCAAGATCTCGCCACAGCAAGAACATCATCAAACTAGCCGAAGAACGTAATAACGTTGCTCTTGACAGTAGAACTCGTCACTTTCACGACCTAGTCATGAACAAAAAATTTGTTGGCGACCTCATCACAAACGGATGCGTTGGAACGGCCTTCTCATTCATCACAAGTTTCCTGGCGCCTCTCGTTCTTCCGGCAAATCCTGCGTCAATTGATGAAGCCAAATCATTAATTGAAATTTTATCTGCAAATTATGATAACTAAAAAACCATTACGTAATCATGGCCTCTTGGCGAATAAGCATCTTCACACATATCTGCCAGTTATCTACTCTCGACTCAAACTCACATATTTCTTAGAGAACTGGGTTTTTAAGACCAGAAAAGTGAGAGAAGTCATTTTACACCCTTATCTATTTATAAACTTCCAAAGTTCATACATAAAATACAGAACTCTCAAAGAAAAACTCTCAAAAATAACGATTTGTAAATAAAAAAGGCTTAAAAACAAGCAATTAAATGCTTATTGTTCCTAGATCTGAAACTGAAATGGAAGAGAAGACACAATGCGCCTGGTCTAATGTTCCTGAAGATGAAGAACCAGCTACTCACGGTTGGCTAAGAAACATTAGCTTCACTATCGGAGGCAATTCCTACGTCGATGTGCTCGCCAGCATAAATTGGGCCAATGGTCGGCTTAAATCGGCTCTTGTCAATCTGGGACTCGCTTCCAGCCAGGAAACATTTTCTTCATACGAAACTAAGGAAATATAGAAAACTAGATGACAAAATCACAACCTGCCGAGAAACTAATAGTCACGCGCTAGAATCGTAATATGCACTGTCATGAATCAATTCCTGCAATACACAAAAACCAATTTTACTTCATGAGAGCCAGATTTTCACTTATGAAAAGATCAGTACTCTTGGATTTGCTGTTTCAATTGCAGAATTTTTATTACTTGCTTCTCCTTAAAAAGCAGGAAAGAATTTCACTTATTTTGAAGAAAAGATATTGCTTAAAGGGTTTCTTTTGCAGAAGTCTCCAAAGATGTATAGTGCTTGGTTGAATCCCGTGATCTTGAAGTCTCAGTCTCAGCTGCAAACTTGTAACCATGATCGTATCGTTGAACTTCTCCATCTCGTTCCTCAGGCATATAGATGAAGCGACCGGATTCATCAACACGGGCAATCATCTCGGCATCAAGAGCAGTTGGATACTCGTCGCTTGCAACTAAACTTGTTTAGTCTTCGGTCTCGCTAGTTAAGACTCAGACTTTAAGCTATTTGATAATAACTTTCACTTTGAATATATATAACTGCGTCATTACCGTATCGCCCGTCCGTGCGGGTAGTCATCATGGTTCCAGCTCGGTAGATAATGTCCTCATCGTCACACACCGAATAGAACAAGTTTTCCAAATCGACTCGCCAGGAGGATCCCGCAATTCGACTCACTAACGGGACCATGTCAGCCCAATCGCATGAAAGGCAGCCATGAGCAAAGGGACACGTGAAGGCCTCGGACTGGATCTTGGTTCTTCTGCTTCTGCATCTGGCTTCATACCTGATCTTCATGCTCTCACGGTTCTCGCTCATCCAGTAAGCAAGCCCGAATTCGGCTTGAAGCTAAATAAAATATAAAAAGATCCTGTGACACGAATCACGCTTACAATTTCCACTGGAACGTCGCTTGAGCGGGTAAACACGATTCGATGTCCGGTTTTCTTCTCGTTCTCGGAGAATCCGTGAAGGGAGAAATTATAACCAAGGCCGGGCCAATAAAGCCTGAAAGAAATGGTTAAAAAAAAAAACTATAACTCGTCTTACTTCTGATAACACACGCTTCCATCCTCTTTTGTCTGCTTCTCCCATTTTCCGACTCGAGAAGGAGGATTAAAATCTTGAGGGATGGTTTTAGCACCGGGCTCAGATCCAACTGATGTCACAGGTTCGGTGTATGGTGGCTCCTTGTCGTAAACTTCGGAGCTAATGCAGTCTGACTCGGAAAGACCCTTTGCTGCAAACTGAGCAGGTGTAAGCTGGATTCCGCCTCCACACAAGATCACAGTAAGAATCCTGCCTGACAATTTTACCGGCCAATTTTGTCGATGAGGTGAAGTGCGTCGACCACCACAACTCAACACGAAAGTACCTGTCGGACGACCCGGAAATGAGGAACGGAGGTATTGGCGGCCATTTTCTGTTTGATATTCTAGCCAGGATTGAGAAGTATATGAAACTTGCCCAATATATTGTAACCAAACGCTGACCGGTGAACCATGATGGCTTTCAAGATCGCAGAGGCGGAAGCTCCACGGGCGGTTAGAATTGCATGGAACATCTGTAGGCTCTTCCATATTGTAAGAAGTAAGCTTCAGACACAAAAGAGTCTCTTTACTTCTTCGAGCCTTTAAAATCTTCTTGGCTGCGGCTCGGCCAAAAGCTTGGGTGAGTTCATCCTCTGTTTTCTTCTTCTTTGGGACAGGCAACTTGGATCGGGAAATATCGTGTAAAATTCTAGACAAGGTCCCAAGTGGACAATATTCATAACCATCCTCTCTTCTCTTGACGTATCTCCTCTTCAATGAAGCCATGTCCAAATTCTCGGCGCTCCACTCGTCAGTATGATTGTCATTTAAAGGAGCCTGGTACAAAGCGGGAATCAGCTTGCTTTCATTACCGTCTGGCTGTTCGTAAATGGGATAACTCCGGCGTCCTTCAAGATGGCCATTCACGATCATCATGTCTGGTGGAATGACTGCCAAGCCCTGCACTGTTCGCAGATTGCAAAACGGTGAATCTGACGGAAGTGAACCTCCCGGCTCATTTGCTACAACGTCAGGTGACGCAGTATGTGCAACTATCTCGTCGGTAAGTGCCATCTCTTCCTTCTTTTTCTTTTTCTCTCCACTTGTGGATACCACCAATGATTGATTGCTGACAGCATTCAACTTGGTAGCGGCTGAACTTGCTTCGGAACTTTTTGACTTGGCGGTGCTGAAATCGGCTGCGAGACGAACTTTCTTACTTGACACGGGATCAGACTTCTTGCTTGCTTGTGGAAGGGCGCCTGTATTAGAGACTGAGCCGACACCTTGAGCAGCTTGCTCTTTTATTTTGTCATCATGTGATGATTGTCTTTCGGAAATAAATTCCTGGGCGGCTAATGTAAACTCCAACGCTTCTTCGACGCTAGTTTCAGGCTCGAAGCTCTCCAACTCGGTGAACATCAGTGGACCAGGCGGGTCTTGTGAGCTGGTTGCTGGACTATCATCACTTGGAAATAACGAAGATGGGACGCCCCAGCCTCGCCTTTTGCAATGACGAGAACCATCGGGTCGCTGCTTTTCGACGCGTTCGCGTGAGCTTGGTGGAGAATCGTAAGAGTCACCAGGCACGAAAGTTTGATCTGCTGCGCTAACGACAGACTCGTCCAGCTGCTCAGGAAGTACGGACTCATCGATTGATTCTGCTTCAAAATCAGATGCAAAACCCGACAAACTGGCCAAGCTTGGCTCAGGAGTTCCGAAATCAGGATTAGCAACTGTCGAAAGGTTACCAGGAGTTGAGGTTCCGGACTTAGCCACGGTATCGCCATAGAAATCACCTGCGAAAGTGTGATTCTCGAAGTGAGAGGGTTGTTCGCTGTAAAAATGGCATCGACACTCAGCAAATTCTTTGAAACACTGCTTGCAGGGTGAAGCCAACCCTCGCTTGCGAAGTCGCTCCAATTCCCGAGAGAGACTTGTGATTTGGTCGTGCTGACAGTCGCATATCTTCTCGTAGCAACGAAGTCCATGACAATATCCGCATGGTCCGTAATCATCCCACGTAATATAACCGGTTTCCAAAATCTGCTTCCAATAAGCGCGGATGCAAATACACGTCTTTGGCTGCTCCTTTCTGAAGCATTTTCGACAAGTGATGAAGTTCTTAGTTGACTTTACACGCAGCATGAAATGTTGGAACTCAGAAGAGTGACTCTGGACAAAGCCGAGGGCAGCGAGTTGATTCCGGATGCTGCTCTCGCGTTCCTTCAAGCGGTTCACCAGCTGGTTTTTGAAATCCACGTTGCAGTAGGCTTCTAGTTCTCGAAGGGGGAGCTGTGCCTTGACTTTTCCGGCCACGATATTGATAAAACCTGCTCTTGAGGTGGCTGTGTGATCGACTCTTATCGTAGAAAAATCTGGAATAGCGTTCAAAGATGGCACTGCTTGTCGTATAAGCACAGCCAGGTGAGCCTCCTCTTGTGCAAGCTGAGACATAACTTCGGCCAACTGCTCGTTGAAAATATTCAGCAAATTTCGACGATGAACAGGGTTAGGGAGCGATGATTCCTGGGCCAGCAACTTCTCATAATGATTAGTATTTTCGGCAATCTTCGCTATCTCAATCAGCACTTTTGCTCTTTCTTCTTCGCTTTTCATCTGACTCTCGCCCTGCTTCCTTTGCTTAGTCTGGTCAAAACGTAAGGTGGTATTCTTGAGAAGATGGCCGCGATCCAATGAATTGTTAACTGGCTCACAATAATGATCGGCAATCGTCAGTGCTGTTTCGCCAGGCTGCAGTGTCAGTTCGTGCGTATGCCCCGCGAAAGTGAGTGTGCCAACTGGAGTGCCCTCGTTGTAAAGCTCGAGACAGAAGGCAACTCGACGAAGCTTAGGAAGCAAAGCCCAAGTTCGTTGAAGATCAGCGTACTCTTCCAGCGATATCAGACAGCAATCGGATGGAAATGTAGCAGAGGTGACACCCAACAAACGCCTCACGTTTTCTCGTTCAGCAAAAGTGGTGAAGATGTTCTTGAACTTGCTTGTCTCGAGAATCAATTCTGGGAGGCGAAAAGTTCGACGATAATTCTCATGTCGCTTCGTAACAGCGTTCCAGCGTTGACATTGTTCAGGGTGCTTCAATTTTGTCTCGATGGTGTCAAATCCGACGAGGCCATCCTGTTTATTCATCGCAGATGAGTTCACGACCACCAAATCGCTGCGAAAAAGCTCAGAGTTGAAGTCGACTGACTCTCTGGCAGTCTTGAGGCCGAGCCGTATTTTCTCCAGCTCAGAATCTGGAAAATTTGCCTAAAAAGCACAAATTAGAAATTAGGGATCTTATGGATAATCTCAACTTACAGAAAAGGCCTTTCTATACATCGAAAACTGCGACTGTATTCCGTACATATCAAACAAGTTCTTCAGGCCAACTCCGGCTAAACTTGTATCGTGCTGAGTCAGAAAAGTAGGCTTTCCTACTCGCAAATGTCGCTTGCTTTTACTTGCTTTGCCGTCGGCAGATGAATATAACGAGATCTGGTTGTTGATATTATGCGAGTTGAAGTGAAGACTTGAATCGTATTTCGGTTTACGCTCCAGTGGCTGTTTCGGAGCCACCGCCTTTTCAATTTCAGTTGTAGGGACATATGTGGGACTGGCGGGGCGCACAGGTGTTCTAAAATACTTTTAGTACAAATACTCTCCGCCGGAAAACCAAAACTTGCAAACTCTTATTGTACAGCTAATAAGAGATCATCTATTGCTTTCTATAATAGGAAAACTTACGGATTTTGCATTCCACGCTTTATCATAAGCCGATCCTCACGATCTCTCCACATCTGCTCTATCTCGCTTGGGCTTGCACCATCGAGAAGTGGAATCCGGTCATTTACCACTGACATACTGAATTGGCGAACCTTCCTTTCGTTGTCTTCGTAAAAATCAGCAGGGGGTTCATAAGCTCCGTGACGACCGATTTCATCACGAAAAGACTGACTGAACTTGTAGAACGGAGTTAATGACATATTCTAGCTGCGTGTTAGCGCGCTTGGAATAATAGCAGGTCTTGCTTTTGGATAAATACTAAAATCCGAATACAATTTTCTTGAGGCCGAGCAAATTATTGACCAAATGAAATTAAAACAAGAAGAAGAATGGAGAATCAACATGAAGAAGAAATTAACACATGATTAACTTTGATTATTCTTAGTAAATGACGCGTCATAAGCACTAGTCATACATGAGCTATTTCTTTTTTATCCATTCATAAGATTGACTTGAACTGCAAACTGAACTTCAAATTAAAATCTCACAGATAAACAGTGATGTTCTAGAAAACCATAAAAACGACTCTTCATCTCTGGCTTCCTCATAACTCGGGTCCTGATTGGTCCAATCTTTATTAATTAATAAAAACAACAACTGGCATTCTGGAGAAATCTACAAACTGTCCACATGGCAGGATTTTCACAAGTAATCTTAACTTTGAAATCACGAATTTGTCTTGCATAATTATTATGCGCATAGCTCAAACCTCAGAGCCTACTCTTTGGAGGATAATTTCATGCACTCAATAATTAAATCAATCAATCAATCAAATAATCGGAAGTTGAACACTGTTGTATAAACTATATTTCTTTTTTATTATAATCTCGTGCAAATGTTGGCAGTCACTCTTTAATATCGCTACTTTCGTCGTATAGATCAATTTCTTTTTTTACTTGCTTTGGAATTGGTAATTTTTCTGCGTCTTTATATGTATCTAAAAGCACAAATTAATGTCAATTTTGACTATGTGTGATTTTTTTATGTAAACTTGAGAAAAATTTGGTACATTTACCTTCATTGTACACGTGATATTCCGCCAATCTTTGGCCATCATCCCTCTCCATCGCCTTGACCTTCGTTGAAGAAGAATATAGAGATATCGAGAAAGAAAACGGACATTACCTCCCTCTTTGCTTCGCTCTGCACAATAAATCTTCTCCAAGTCGTGAAAAGATTGTAATGCTCTTTGCACGGGAGAAGCCCTATATGCCGATTTAAACGATATAAGCGCATAATATTTTTACCTTCAAATGGCGGCAATTTTCCCAATAGTACCATCGGAGCATAGAATTGAGAGCAACAGGGCGTAAGGCGGCGCCTTATTGTTCCAGCAGCCGACGAAAATTGTACCTGACGAGCAATTTCGGCTTCGTAAAGCTTGTCAGGGAATACATTTTCGGGCTTTATTGGAACATCAGCGCCTCGTGTCGAACCATATGTACGTTGCAAAGAATCTAAGGCGGGTGCTCGAGTAGGCTCGTCTGGTACAAAATTTAAAGAAGTTGGTGGTTGATTTAGAAACGCAATATTAGCATTTTGATCAGATGCCTCGGGACACTCCCTTCTCTGTAGCGTCGGCGGCCATTCGACAGTTGACCGTGTAGGCATTTTACGCCTGAATCGTGATTTACCGGCTGGTTTCTGTCGCATACGCCTGGCTGCCACACCCGATGAAAGATTGGCTAGCTTTTTCTTCACTGGTAAATCTTTTTTATGTGCCACTGATTTATCATCGTCGTCACTATCGCTTTGTGACGTGAAAATGCAGTCGATGGCACGACGAATTCTAGCAACACGGCCTTCTCTACGCACCGCTCTCATTAAATACAATCTAAAACAATAAATTGAATTACAACTCAATGGAATTTATTCACCCAATCGGAGAAGAGATGCACAGTGTGATGACGAATATCGGAAACATTCAAGAAGAAAAATTATTTTACATAAAAAAAAAAGAAAATTGGCATTTTATTCACTATATAAAAAATCTAAATTTTTTTTTTTTGAAATATG
>Ga0233438_10004674_pt1 | contig 11910 bp, 13 predicted proteins | sample SI_123_September_FD_182720 | JGI IMG/M metagenome (GOLD analysis project Ga0233438, IMG submission 182720) | Seawater microbial communities from Saanich Inlet, British Columbia, Canada - SI_123_September2016_10_MG | ecosystem: Environmental > Aquatic > Marine > Inlet | place: Canada: British...
TGTTAGTAGAATTAAAATTTGTTTTAGCAATCTAACCGTAGAGTCTGGTGGCTCACCTGATAAACCTTATAATCCAGCTGATGATACATGGAAATTTTTAGCACGAGAACCTGTAACACAAAATCAAATTGATGAAGTTTTGTCTAATGTTCAATTAACAAAGTCCTGGTATGCCGGTATATTTGATGAAATAGGAAAAAAATTAGATGGCTATACAAGTGACGAAGTCACATTATCAGATGCGCGTGGATCTCTAGAATTTGTTACTGCAGTTTATGACTCTTCGCGACAAGAGAAAAATATCTATCTACCCATAAGTAAAGATAATCCTCTTTACAAATCTTGGGTTCCAGAAACTAAATAATGATTTTTAAATTTTTGGTATTTGACTACCAATTTTATAAAGATCGTATCCTTTAATTACTGCTTCACGATCTGCAATTTCTAAATACCATCTCGATAAATTTTGATAATTTTTTAATCCAATATCGTGCCATTCATGTCTTGCAAGCCAAGGCCATGTTGCAATATCAGCTATGGTGTAATTTTCTCCAGCTAGAAATTTAGATTGTTTTAATCTGTTATCTAATTCTTGATATATTCTCTTAGCAATTTTGAAATATCTCTCCTCACCAAATTCACTTTTTCCAGGATTATAATGATGAAATTGATGATGCTGACCTATCATTGGACCGATCGTTCCCATTTGAGCCATTAGCCACTGATTAATTTTAAGTCTTTCATTTTTATCATAAAACTTTCCACTTTTTTCAGCCAAGTAAATTAAAATTGCTCCAGACTCGAAGATGCTTTCATTATTTTCATGATCAATAATTACAGGAATTTTACTAAAAGGACTTATTTTTACAAATTCAGGTTTAAATTGTTCATCTTTACTTATATCAACTTTGGTTAATTTATATTCATAACCAATCTCTTCGAGCATAATTGAAATTTTTTTACCATTTGGGGTATCAGCAGTAAAAAGCTCTATCACTTTTTAACACCTAGTCTTTCTTGAGCAGCTTTTGATGTAGTTGAAAACTCAAATCTTAATTTCTCATCTGGTTTTGCGTATTTAAAACATCCACGTGCAGCTAATGCTCCTTCGTGAAAGCCTGACAAGATTAATTTTAGTTTACCTGGGTAAGAACAGATATCTCCAATTGCAAATATACCATCAATATTTGTCTCAAAATTTTCTGTATTAACTTCAACTGTTTTTTTATTAATATTTAATCCCCAATCTAATATTGGTCCAAGTTGCATAATTAAACCAAAGAAACCTAGAACAAAATCTGTTTTAAATTCTTTTACTTCTCCATCGTCATGTTTAATTTTTACTAAATTAATATTTTTATCTCCTGAAACTGAGTCTATTTGAAATTTAGTATGTAAATTTAATTTTCCTTGATCATTAAGCTCTTTAACTTTTTGAACACTAGACTCTGCGCCACTAAAACCATCTCTTCTATGAATTAAATTTACTTTAGAGGTATTTGATAATTCAATTGCCCAATCTAATGCTGAATCTCCACCACCAAAAATTGACACTGTTTTGTCTTTAAAAATTGATTTATCTTTAATTGAATAAAATAAAGAACTTCCTTCAAATTTTTCACATTCTTTTAGTGGAAATTTTCTAGGCTCAAATGATCCAACACCGCCAGCTATAACAATACTTGCTACATCAAATTCTTGGTTGCCACTTGTTTTAACATGCCATCTATTTTCAACTTTTTTAAGCTGTTCTACTCTTTCGTTTAAATGAAACTTAACGTTAAAAGGTTTTATTTGTTGTAATAAATTATTAGTTAACTCTTCCCCAGTACACTCGGGTATTGCTGGAATATCATAAATTGGTTTGTCTGGATAAAGTTCAATACACTGACCTCCCACTTTATCTAGATTGTCTACTATCTGACAACTTAATCCAATAATGCCTAATTGATGAGCACAAAACAAACCTGTTGGCCCTGCTCCAATTATTAATACATCTGTTTTATTCATTTAACCTTGTTTTGATGGAATGTTAACTACTAGACCATCTAATTCATCTGAAACAATTAGCTGACAACTTAATCTACTATTCTGTTTTGGCTCAAATGCCATATCCAACATGTCTTCTTCACCGTCTTCTTTTTCTGGAAGTTTATCAAGCCACTCTTCATTTACATAAACATGACATGTGGCACAAGCCATTCCACCCCCACAATCTGCATCAATTCCTGGAATATCATTTTGAACTGCACCTTCCATAACTGATAGTCCATTTTGAACATCAATGGTGTGAGTTTTACTATCGTGTGTGTAGTAAGTAATTTTTGCCATGCGTTATATATAGGTTTTTATCTAAATTGAGCAAGTAAGTAAAAACATACTTGGTCAGTTTTATGCATTTTGTAATTCAGGGACTTCTTTCTTAAAAAAATAGCTAGAGTCTTCCTTTTGTTTCATTATAGCTGGTAAAATTTCTTTGTAGGCTTCTATTAAACCATCGTTTGTTCTTGGTAATTGATCTTTAATATGGTGATGAAGTTTGTCTAAGTTATAAGATGGAACCGTTGGAAACATATGATGAGTTACATGATATTCCATTTTCCAATATAAAAAGCTTAATACTGGATTTAAATACATTTCTCTTGTCGTGTACCTATGATCTTTAATATTTCTTGCAAGTCCTGCATGTTGAGTAAAAGAAACAAGTTTGTGTAATGTTCTTCCGTAATATTTTGGTAATAAAAAAAATAAAACTGGTAACCAAGATAATGTAATTAAAGACCACAAAATAATTACAATCCAAATTGCTACAAAAATTCTAGAATTTAAAATAACTTTTGGTTGAGCATTTTCAGGAATGCATTCTTGCATTACTTTTGTTTTTATACCTAATGCATGTTGAATAATTTCGTAAGCTATACTTTTTTTAAAATAAAAAAGCTCCATAAAAGGAATTAAATTCATTAATAAATTTTTTGGAGTTTCTTTTAAATTATTTCCATATTCAATTTCATGATCAAATGGATTTTCTGTTGAATATGTATTCCCATGATGAACAAAATGTGAGTATCTCCATCTTACTGGTTCAAAATTAGAGAGATATGAAGAGATATAGTAAAAAAATTCATTTAAAGATTTTGACTGAAAAGCAGTTTTGTGACCTGTCTCATGCCATAATGGATTTGAAAAACCATAAATGTTTCCATAAACCAAAAACCAAAAAGCAGACCACCATGTGCCCCAAGTTATGTATGCCAAAATTCCTGTTACTAATAATAGCCCAAAAAAAACTGAAACATGTTGAAGCCCTTTGATGTCAGATTTTTTTGAAAGTTCTTTAAGAACTTCAATATCGACTTTACACTTGTGCCATTTGTCTAGCTTTACTTCCATAGCTTAAATTATTGCAGGTAAAAAAAAAGGGCAAGTACAAAAGTGTACCTGCCCTTTTAATTTAAATTTTAAGTAAAACTACTTAGCTCTACCAGGTTGTTGCATAGCTGCTGCCCAAATGATCAGACCGAAAGCGATCTTGTTCAAGAAGTCAGCTGCGTTGTAAATCACGTTAAGTGAGTTAGCGTCTACTCCACCTGTTAGGTAACCAAAAATGTAACCTAATGGGTAAATAGCCCAACCTACAGTAACGATCATTCTCATTGCACCAAAAGCAGTTACAAGTGCTTTATTACCACTCTTCGCCGCTCTCTTACCTGCTTCACCAGAGAATACTTCATAAAGAATGTATACCCAACCAGCCATACCGATAATGAAACCAAGTGTAGCGTTGATGTATCCTGCTTCTCCTAAGTATCCACCAACTAGCATAACTAGTGTACCAAGCATCAATCTCCAGAAAATTCCTGAATCTGCTTTGTTTACTGCTGATAGAACAAAATAGAATTCTAACATTAGTAATGGCACTGTAATTAACCAGTCAATGTATCTGTAAACAGTTGGTGAGTCACCAGTCATGATCCATACATCTCTCATGTACATGTAGTGTACGAATGCAATACCAGTTACTAGACCAGCAACAGTCATTGAAACTCTCCATCCAGCTGGAACCGAACTTCTTTCTAAGAAAAAGAATACAGTAGCAGCTAAACAAGCCATTGATACTAACCAAAATGAAATACCAACGAAATCATCCTGAGCTAACATAACGGTCTCTGCGTTTGCTACACCTGTAACACCCATTAGGGCAACAGCTGTAAGAGCAAACAATTTAAGTTTTTTCATAAAAAAACTCCCTCTTTAGTTAGTTTTTATTTTTTAGTTTATATAAACTAGGTTAAGGTTGCCCCTAACCAAGATAGGGCGTTAGATAACAAATAAATTAGGATTAATGAAGAGTTAATTACCGCTAATAAACATTGATTTTACTTATTTTTTAAAATTAAATACAATTATAAGGTTAAAAACCAACTTATTTAGTAAAAACGAATCAAAATTTAATGTCAGATAAACTTCAAAAAATATACGACCAATCCATTAATAATCCTGAAAAATTTTGGCAAGAAGCATCGAATGATATCTTTTGGTTTAAAAAACCAACTAAAATTCTAAATAAATCTAATCCTCCATTTTATAAATGGTTCGAAGATGGGGTAACCAATACATGTTACAACGCTTTAGATATCCATATTGATCAAGGAAGAGGAAAAAAGACTGCTTTAATTTATGACAGTCCTATTACAGGTAACAAAAGTCAGTTTACTTACGAAGAGCTCAGATCAAAAGTCTCAAAATTTGCAGGTGCTCTTAAAGATCAAGCTATTGTTAAAGGAGACAGGGTAATCATTTACATGCCAATGATCCCTGAGGCAGTTATTGCAATGCTAGCCTGTGCTAGAATTGGAGCTATTCACTCTGTAGTCTTTGGTGGCTTTGCATCAAATGAATTAGCAAGCAGAATAGATGACAGTAAAGCAAAATTATTAGTTACAGCTTCATGTGGTTTTGAACCAGGAAGAACAGTTGAATACAAACCACTTGTTGATGAGGCAGTTAAACTTGCTAATCATAAAATTGAGAAAATGATATTGTTTCAAAGATCAGGTCACGAGGTAAAATTAAATGCTCCAATTGAAGTAAGTTGGGATGAAGTTGTTTCAAAGGCATCAGACACTGATTGTGTCGAGATGAATTCAAATGAACTTGCCTATATTCTTTATACCTCTGGCACAACAGGTACTCCAAAAGGAATAGTTAGAGATATTGGAGGTCACATAGTTGCTCTTAAATGGACCATGAAAAATATATACAATATTGATAGTGATGATATTTGGTGGTCAGCAAGTGATATTGGTTGGATTGTTGGACACTCTTATATTGTTTATGCCCCACTATTTAAAGGATGTACCACTGTTCTATTTGAGGGAAAGCCAGTTGGCACTCCTGATGCTGGAGCTTTCTGGAAAATCATATCTGACTATAAAGTAAAATCTCTATTTACAGCCCCCACTGCTTTTAGAGCTATAAAAAAAGAAGATCCTGAAGGTAAGTTTTTTTCAAAATATGATCTAAGTAGTTTTGAGAGTTTATTCCTTGCTGGAGAAAGAGCAGATCCAGATACTATTAAATGGGCAGAAAATTTGCTTAAAGTTCCAGTAATTGATCATTGGTGGCAGACAGAGACTAGTTGGGCAATCAGCTCAAATTGTACTGGAATTGAAATGATGGAGACTAAATACGGTTCGGCTTGCAAAGCAGTACCTGGTTATGATGTAAAAATTATTAAACCAGATCAAACTTTAGCAAAACCTAATGAGATGGGAGATATTGTTGTAAAGCTTCCACTTCCTCCAGGCACCTTTCCAACATTATGGAATGCAGATCAGAGATATAAAGAAAATTATATGACAAATTATGAGGGTTATTACCAAACTTATGATGCAGGTCATATTGATGAAGATGGTTATATTTGGATTATGTCTAGAACAGATGACATTATAAATGTTGCAGGTCATAGATTATCAACTGGTGCTATTGAAGAAGTTTTATCAGAACATCAATCAGTTGCTGAATGTGCGGTACTTGGGATTGCAGATAAATTAAAAGGACAGCTCCCTATTGGTCTTGTTGTTTTAAAATCTGGAGTAGATAAAGATCATGAAACAATCTCGAAAGAATGTGTGCAAATGGTTAGAGATAAAATTGGACCTGTTGCAGCATTTAAAGTTGTAATAGTTATTAAAAGGTTGCCAAAAACAAGATCAGGAAAAATTTTAAGAGGAACTATTAGAAAAATTGCTGATAATGTTGAATACAAAATACCTCCAACTATTGATGATCCAGCAATTCTAACTGAGATAAAAGAGGATTTAGTTAAACATAAAATTTTAAACAATGATTAAAACATATCTATTTCTTGCAGGTGCAGTATTTTGTGAAGTTGCAGGAACAATGTTATTACCAGTTTCTCAAAACTTTACAAAACTTATACCAACAGCGGCTCTTTCATTTTTTTATCTTTGCGCATTCTATCTTTTAACTTTTGTTGTAAATAAACTTCCAATCGCTATCGTTTATGCAACATGGAGTGGACTTGGAATTTTTACAATTGCTATAATGGGGTATATATTTTTTAAACAGACTTTAGCATGGCAAGCAGTTTTTGGATTATTTTTAATTGTTGTTGGGGTAATTCTGGTAAACAGTTTTACTGGAAAAGTTAGCTAAATTTAAGAGGTGTGCCATCAGGATCACCTAAAATTTTACCATCTTTCATTTTAATATTTCCAGAAATTATTGTGTGGGTTGGGGTTCCTTTAAACTTATATCCATCAAATGGAGTCCATCCACATTTACTTTCAATATTTTCATTTTTAATTTCAATTGTTTTGTTCATATCTACAATTGTAAAGTCAGCATCATATCCTTCTTTAATAAAACCTTTATTTTGAATTCCAAAAATCTTAACTGGGTTTTCACATACTAATTTCATTAATTGGTTAAGAGTAAGTTTTTCATCATTTACATGATTAAGCATAACTGGCATTAAGGTTTGAACTCCTGGCATACCTGATGGAGAATTTGGATAAGTCTTTTCTTTATTTTCTTTTAAATGTGGAGCATGATCTGAGCCTATTGTATCGTTCATATTGTTTCTAACCCCATACCATAATCTATCATAATGAGACTTGTCTCTTAAAGGCGGATTCATTTGAGCATAAGTTCCAAGTTTATCATAACAATCTGGTGCATAAATTGTTAAATGCTGTGGAGTTATCTCAAAAGTAATATTGCCTTTATGTTGTGATAAAAAATCTATTTCTTCTTTTGTCGTTATATGAAGAACATGAGCTTTTTTCTTGTGTCTATTGGCTATTCTAACAATTCGTCTTGTAGATGATATTGCGCACTCTGCACTTCTCCATACTGGATGTGAGTGAACATCCCCATCTTTAATTAGTTTTTTATTAACATTTAAAATCGCCTCATCTTCAGAGTGAACTGCAACAACTTTTGATGCATTTTGAAAAACCTTATCTATATCATCTTCTTCAGCAACTAATAAATTTCCGGTTGATGATCCTGCAAAAAGTTTAATACCACAACAGCCTTCTAAATCTTTTAAACTAGCTAAATCATTTGCATTATCTGCAGTTGCTCCAAAATAAAAAGCATAATTGCAATACATTCTGTTTTTTGCGAGGTCTAATTTTCTTTGAAATTCTTTCATATTAGAAGTTGGTGGATTAGTGTTAGGCATTTCAAACACACTAGTAATACCTCCAGCAATTGCAGCTCTACTTCCTGAATTTAAATCTTCAGTATCAGTTGATCCTGGCTCCCTAAAATGAGTCTGGGTATCTATACATCCTGGCAATACAGTTTGACCTTCTGCGTTAACTGTCTCTTTTGCTTCCTCAGTTATTTCACCTATTTTATGAATTTTGCCATCTTTAACAGCAACATCAGCTTCTTTTAATTCACCATCGATGTAACATTGTCCGTTTTTAATTATAAGATCTAACATTTGAGAAAAAAGTAATTATATTAAAAATAACAACTAATCAATTATGAATATAAAAAATGTATATATTTTGGATGATAGAGCCATTCTTTATTTAAACGGTGAAGATACAAGAGAGTTTCTACAAAATCTGATTAGTAATGATATTAATAAAGTAAGTGATTCAAACACTTGTTTTACTTCTTTGTTGTCTCCTCAAGGAAAATTTTTATATGAATTCATAATAATCAAACATAAGTCTGGTTATTTAATTGACTGTGAAAAATCTCAAGCAGATGGTCTTTTCAAACAACTAAGTATTTATAAATTAAGATCAAAAGTTGAAATTCTCAATCTAAGCAATGAGTTTGTAGTAGCAGCTTTTAGTCATGAAAAATTTTTAACTTTTGATAAAGCTCAAGACAAAGCTGGCTTTACTTTAAAATATAGAGAAGATCCAATTCTACTAGATCCACGTAATAAACTTCTTGGAGCTAGACTAGTCATTAATCTTGAAAAACTTTATTTGTCTCTAAAAAAACTTGATCTACATGACTCAAAATTAGAAGAGTATTACTCATTCAGTCACAAAATCGGAATTGTTCCAAAAGATTTAAATAAATTACAAAATAAATTATTTGGCATTGAGTGTAATTATGAAGAGTTAAATGGAATTGATTTTAAAAAAGGTTGTTATGTTGGGCAAGAAAATACAGCTAGAATAAAACTAAAAAATAAACTTTCAAAAAGATTATTACCAATAAATGTTGTTAAAGGTAAATTAACCGAAGGTGAAAGTATTTATTACAATGAAAATGAAATTGGCAAAGTATTAATAGAAAATGAGTATCCATTTGCTTTAATAAAATACCTGGATGAAAATTATAATGGAAAATCTAATTTTAATACAAAAGAAGCCTCAATAAAAATTGAAAAACCTGATTGGATTAAAAACTAATTTATTACTTAAATAAATAGACAATCATTAAGATTATAAGAACTACAATAATCCAGATACTAAGATTTTTAAGAAATTGCTTTAATTGAGAATTTGATTGTAAAAAACCAGGAAGGACTAAAAGTAAAATCCCGACCATAAATATTACTGAAATAAATTTATCCATCAAAAAATTCCTATATAAAATTCATTTTGGTGCGGTCGGAGAGACTCGAACTCTCATGGACTAGGTCCACACGGCCCTCAACCGTGCCTGTCTACCAGTTTCAGCACGACCGCAGTATGTGTCATAATAAATGAATGACAACTATCTTTCAAATTGGTAAATAACATCATGGAATTTACACAAGAAGTGCAAAAAGCGACAGATCCTATTTATCAAAAAATTTCTAAAGTAATGCCTGAGATCGAGTGGTCTGTGCACGCTCCATATATTCACAAAATTAATAAACTTAAAAAAGAAAAGAATGCAGTAATACTTGCGCATAATTATCAAACCCCTGAAATTTATCACGGTGTTGCAGACTTTGCCGCAGACTCTCTAGCTTTAGCTATTGAAGCATCAAAAACTTCTGCAGATATAATATTAATGGCTGGCGTTCATTTTATGGCTGAGACAGCTAAACTTATGAGCCCTGATAAAAAAGTTATTTTACCAGATATGGATGCTGGATGTTCACTATCATCATCAATTACAGGCAAAGATGTAAGACTATTAAAAGAAAAATATCCAGGAGTTCCTGTTGTATCTTATGTAAATACATCAGCAGAAGTTAAAGCTGAAACTGATGTATGTTGCACGTCAGCTAATGCTGTAAAAATTGTAAAATCTCTTGGAGTTAAAAAAGTAATATTTTTACCCGATGATTATTTAGCAAAATATGTTGCTTCACAAACAGATGTCGAAATTATATCTTGGAAAGGAATTTGCATTGTTCATGACCAATTTAATGAAAAGGAAATTCACGATATTAGAAAAAATAATCCAGGAATAAAAATCATAGCTCACCCTGAATGTCCACCAGAGGTTATAAAAGCAAGTGACTTTGCGGGATCAACTTCTGGAATGATAAAATATGTTCAAGACAACCAGCCAAAGAAAGTAATGATGGTCACTGAATGTTCAATGAGTGATAACATTCAAGTAGAAAATCCAAATGTTGATTTTATAAAACCATGCAACATGTGTCCTCACATGAAAAAAATTACCCTTCCAAAAATATTAGATTGCCTTGAAAATGAAACTGGTGAGATAATTATGGATAAAGAGACAATTGAGAAAGCTAGGATATCAGTTGAAAAAATGGCAGCCATTGGCAGATAAATAAGTGTCAAAGATAAAACTTAGTAAAGATTTTATTCGCAATACAGTTAAGAGAGCCTTAAATGAAGATCTCTACCCTTCTGGTGATATTACTTCAAGTTTAGTTAAAAATAATAAAGTTATTAAAGTTAAACTTCTTGCAAATCAAAAAGCAATGGTTGGTGGTTTGTTATTTGCAAAACATGCTTTTGATTTAGTTGATAATAAAATCAAATTTATCATTAAAAAAAAAGATGGGTCTGTTGTTAAAAAAGGATCTTTAATTGCAGTAATTGAGGGTAATGCTCAAAATATATTAGTTGCTGAAAGAGTCGCTTTAAATTTTTTATCCCACATCTCAGGCATTGCTTCAAAAACAAATGAGTTTGTAAAACTTGCTGGTAAGAAATGTAAAATTTGTTGTACACGAAAAACTATTCCAAATATGAGAGTTATTCAAAAATACGCAGTTAAATTAGGTGGAGGTACTAATCATAGATTTAATCTTAGTGATGAATTTTTAATTAAAGATAATCATATTGCTTCATCAAATATTAAAAACTTAGTTTCTTTAGCTATTAAGAATAAAAAAGGAAGAAAAATTACAGTTGAAGTTGACAATCTAAAACAACTAAATGAAATAGTAGGTCTAAAGTTTAATACTGTTTTATTTGACAATATGTCTCTTAAAAATTTAAGAACAGGTGTGAAAATTGCCAAAAGGTATTACGAAACTGAAGCCTCGGGAAATATTAATCTAGAAACAGTTAAAGGAGTAGCAAAGACAGGAGTAAATAGAATTTCTGTTGGAAGCATAACTCATAGTGCTACTGCCATAGATTTTAAATTAGAAATTTAGGATACAAATTTTGATAAATCAGGTTTAAAATAATTTGGACCTTTCATTACTTTTCCAAACTCATTGTAGATTGGTTCACCATTTTTGCCTAATTTGCTCATATTAGAATTTTGAACTTCCTCAAAACACTTGTCTAAATCAATACCAAATGCATGTCCTGCTCCATAAGTTACATACAAAATATCTGTTAGCGCATCCGCTACTTCTAATAAATCATTGTTTTTCATTGCCTCTTGAAGTTCATCTAGCTCCTCTTTAATTAGATCTATTCTTAATTTATTGATTTTATCACTGCTAAATGAAGGTTTAGTTTTGACCTCTTGGCCAAAAGTTTTCATAAAAGTTCCAACTTTATTAAAATTCGTCATTTTGCTCCTGTAAGTTTTTTTAAAATTATTGTATGTTTATAATTATTTATTACTTACAAATTAATCAATGAAATTAAGAAAAGAATTTGACAGTATTGGAAGCGTTAATGTACCAAATGATAAATATTGGGGAGCATCCACTCAACGATCTAACAAATTTTTCAATATTGGTAAAATACTAGTAAATATTTCGATAATTAAATCTATAGCAATAATTAAAAGATCAGCTTCAATTGTTCATGCAAAAGATAAATTAATTACAAATAAAATTTCAAAGGCAATTATCAAGGCTTCAGATGAAGTTATTAAAGGTAAATTAGATGAAAATTTTCCTTTAAAAGTATGGCAAACAGGTTCGGGAACTCAAACAAACATGAATGTTAATGAGGTAATTGCTAATCGTGCGATAGAAATTTTAGGTGGAAAAAAGGGAACAAAAAAACCTGTACATCCAAATGATCATGT
>Ga0233438_10004701_pt1 | contig 11869 bp, 7 predicted proteins | sample SI_123_September_FD_182720 | JGI IMG/M metagenome (GOLD analysis project Ga0233438, IMG submission 182720) | Seawater microbial communities from Saanich Inlet, British Columbia, Canada - SI_123_September2016_10_MG | ecosystem: Environmental > Aquatic > Marine > Inlet | place: Canada: British...
TGGATTACAGAGGACTTGCCAAACTGAAAAGCACCTATGTAGATGCACTGCCCGAACAAGTGTTAGAGAGTACTGGACATATCCATACCGAGTACATGCAAACGGTGGCTGCCACAGGGCGTTTGAGCAGTAACAACCCCAACCTTCAAAACATTCCGATCCGAACCGAACGCGGGCGTCAAGTACGAAAAGCATTTGTTCCAAGAAATGAGGAGTACATCCTTTTGGCAGCGGATTATTCTCAAATTGAATTGCGGGTTATTGCAGCGATGAGCGAAGAAGAAACCATGATTGAGGCCTTTAAAAACGGTGAAGATATTCATGCCTCGACTGCGGCAAAAGTCTTTAATGTGCCATTGGAAGAAGTGACGAGAGAACAGCGTGGAAATGCCAAAACGGTCAACTTTGGGATTATTTATGGGGTGTCCGCTTTTGGACTGAGCAACCAAACGGATTTAAGCCGAACCGAAGCCAAAGAACTGATTGAAACTTATTATGAAACCTATCCGAAACTTCGTAAATACATGAGTTCTCAGGTCGATTTTGCAAGAGATCACGGCTATGTGACAACGGTTTCTAACCGCCGTCGTTACCTCAAAGACATCAACTCTCGAAATGCGATTGTCAGAGGAGCTGCAGAACGAAATGCGGTGAATGCTCCCATCCAAGGAAGCGCCGCGGATATCATTAAAATTGCAATGATTAACATCCATAACAAGCTGGAAGCCGGTGGCTTTAAAACCAAAATGCTTCTTCAGGTGCATGATGAATTGGTCTTTGATGTTTACAAACCCGAACTAGAAACCATGAAAACCTTGATCAAAGAAGCAATGGAAAACGCCTATTCCTTAAGTGTTCCCCTAGATGTGGAAATGGATAGGGGCGTCAATTGGCTCGAAGCGCATTAAGTTGAAACGTTAAAGTTTTTATTTTTTTTGGAACTTTTTACTTTTTTTTGCTAAATTTAAATCGATTTTGATCCCCAGATCTCAATCTTCAATAAGCAATTTAACCGACGTTTAAGATATTATTTTACTTAGTATAGACTGATGTGCTGTTTAAACATGTCCCTATTTGAAGAATTTTGAAGACAAGATTCTTTGAAATATTAATTAAAACAATATATATGATTAAAAAAAATCTTGCAAATATACAAAGCCCTTTGGGTTGTACAATCGAGTCATATAGTGTTGTAAATCAATCCTTAGCTGATATGGCGCTTGAGGCTAAAGAATTATTAGCCATTCCATTTATGAACACCTTATCAGACAAAGGGGATTCCACTGGATCGGAGATTCCTAAATGCAGCGAACATGGTATTACCACTTTTTCGTGTACTAAGGAACACTCCAGTCAGAAAAATGGACGCTTTATAGAACGTAACTTTTATCAAAATCATCTAGAAAAAAACAAAGCCAGAGTAGATGCCAATCCAGAGTCTTACAGACAGCGACAGCAGATTTCCGAACGTCAGTTTAGAACCCTCAAAAGGAAGTGGCATTTTACACACAACTTGGTTAAAGGGAAACAAAATGTATTGTCAGAAGTCTATCTCAACTTTAGTGCCTATTACCTCTTGCGTTGTGTTCGGATTATAGGGGTGAAAACCTTGAAAAACAGGCTCAAAGAGCTTGTCTTTAGTTTATCGACACAAATCAAGGTATTCTTAGCTGCTACTGGATGGAATTTAAAGAAAATGATGAAACAACTTAAAAAAGAAGTCATTTCTTGGCTTTATGGTGTCTTTCAATTTTTAAAAACTAAGCAATATATAACTGCTTGTTAAGGAGCGGCTAATTACGGATATGCAATTAAAAATCAACTATTTACATATAACAGAGCAAACGTCAAAAGCGTTAATTTATTTTGCATTTCATCCTTTTATTTGCACTTTATCTATTAACTAAAACTAAATTATTAACTAAATTATTTTATTATGAAAAAAATAACTCTTTGTGTTTTTACATTATTCACATTTGCATTTATTTTTCAAAGTGGTGCGCAAACATTAAATCAGAATGCCAGTTGGCCGAATGCAGAGTGGACTGTTACAGGAACATATAATAATAACCCAATAGCTTTTGAAGCAGACCCTACTACAAGTGCAAATTTTGCATTTGACGATAATGATGCAGGTGGTGCTAGTGATGATGATATTGCTGCAGAGTCTCCAGTAATAGACCTCACAGCGGCGCATACTGCTGGAGAAACCTGGTTAATGATTACTGTAGATTATACATATCATTTTTTATCAGATTCATTAACGCTAGAGTATTGGGATGCTGATTCTGCATCTTGGGTAACTTGGGAACAATTTTCAGGAAATGATGATTCTATTTATGGCAATTTCTGTAATGGAGCTAGAACTACTTTTACAAGTATTGTGTTAAATATTGTAGGTTTTACTGCTACACAACAATCTGGGTTTAGATACCGAATGTCATATCTTGATGATGGAGGTGCTGGTGGAGGTGGATGGAGATGGGGGTTCTGCTCTGATTCACCAACAATTACATCATCTACACCGCCTCCATGTCCAGATCCTTCTAATTTAATAGCTACAGCCATTATGGATACTACTGCTAGTTTAGGATGGACAGATAATGGAAGTGCCACCATGGGAGATATAGAATACGGTGCAACTGGTTTTACGCCAACAGAAACACCAACAGCAACTAATAAGGCTAACCCTTATATTGCAACTGGTTTTACAGCTGAAACCACTTATGATTTTTATGTAAGAGCTAATTGTGGAGTAGATGGAGTTTCAAATTGGGTAGGACCATTTACGTTTACAACAGCTTGCGTTGCAATAACGGCACCATATACAGAAGATTTTGAGACCTTTACTACTGGTTCATCTTCTTTTACATCTGAAAACTGTTGGACAGGTTCAGGCGGAACATATTTTTGGGAGTCCGCACTTGGTACAGATGTGGGTTCAGGAGGTACAGGTCCGGATCCATCAATAACTACAGGTAATTATTTTTATACTGAGTCCTCATCTGGTATTCCAGGTAATATGACAGATTTAGTATCTCGATTAGTAGATTTAACAGCGCTTACCGCACCAGCGTTAACCTTTAATTATCATATGTTTGGTGGTCAGATAGGAACCTTAGATGTCATAGTAAATGGAACGACTACAGAATGGACATTAAGTGGTGAACAACAAACAAGCGCTACAGATCCTTGAGGATCTGCAATAGTAGATTTAGCATCTTACGCTGGTCAATCTGTAACAATAACATTTAGAGCAACAGGTGCAGGTACATTTGAAGGAGATATCTCAATTGATAATGTGTCTTTTACAGAGTTGCCTCCAGTAAATGATGAATGTGTAAATGCCATTGGGTTAACATTAGGAACAGAAATTACAGCAGATAATACAGGAGCTACGGACTCTGGTGTAACATCTACTTGTGATTCAGGAGGTATAAGAGACCTTTGGTACTCATTTGTAGCACCTGCGTCTGAAGAAATAATTATTACTTGCTCTGCAGCTAATTATTCTTTATTTAATGATTGTGGAGGTACATCTGCATTAAGTTGTAATACTTCTGATATAACTACAGGTCTTACATCTGGAAATACATACTATGTTAGAGTAACTGATGATGGTACAAATTTTGCACCAGGTAGTTTTACACTTAAAGTAGAAGACAAGAGTTTGTCTACAACAGAATTTGACGTTGCCTCATTTACATATTTCCCTAACCCAGTTAAAAATACATTAACATTAAACGCTCAAAAAACCATTGAGAATGTTACAATGTATAATATGTTAGGTCAAGAAATATTAAGAGCAACTCCAAATACAACGGATAGTGAGTTAGATATGTCTAATTTACAATATGGAGCTTATTTTGTTAAAGTTACTATTGCTAACACTACTAAAACAATTAGAGTTATTAAGCAATAACTTTAAAGCTTATCTCAAATATCAAAAGCTACCAATTAGGTGGCTTTTGATATTTTTGTTTTTTTACCTTTGTACCTTATTAGCACTGTAACTTTAAAGCTCTAGTGCCTTTTTAACATCTTCATCCATCAAAAATTCTTGTGGATTTTCTAGCGCTTCTTTAACAGCGACAAGGAATCCAACCGATTCTCTACCGTCAATGATTCTATGGTCATAAGATAATGCAACATACATAATCGGGCGAATTTCTACCTTCCCATCAATGGCGACTGGACGTTCGACAATATTATGCATTCCAAGAATGGCACTTTGTGGTGGATTGATAATTGGCGTTGAAAGCATGCTTCCAAAAACACCCCCATTAGAAATGGTAAAGGTTCCACCTGTCATTTCATCGACGGTTATTTGTCCATCACGAGCCCGAATGGCCAAACGTTTCACCTCTGCTTCTACCCCTCTAAACGTTAAATCTTCCGCGTTTCTAATCACAGGCACCATGAGTCCTTTTGGCCCTGACACAGCGATGCTGATATCGCAGAAATCATAGGAAATCATTTCTTTACCATCAATCATAGAATTGACCGATGGGAATAATTTTAAGGCACGCACTACGGCGAGCGTAAAGAAACTCATAAATCCAAGTCCAACATCGTGTTTTTCTTTAAAGGTTTCTTTGTATTGTTTTCTCAATTCGAAAATTGGTGACATATCAACTTCGTTGAACGTCGTTAACATAGCCGTTTCGTTTTTGGCAGTCACCAAACGTTCTGCTACTTTTCGGCGTAACATAGAGAGTTTAGAACGTGACACACCACGTCCTTCTACGTTTGTTGGTTGTCCCATTGCTGGAACGGCCTTAACAGCATCTTCTTTTGTGATACGTCCATCTTTTCCGGTGCCTGTAATTGCGTTGGCTTCAATACCTTTTTCAGACAGTATTTTTTTGGCTGCAGGGCTTGCAGATCCTGTGGCATAAGTCGTATTTGCTACGGCTTCAACTTTTGGAGCTGCGACCACTTCTGGAGTGGGTGCCGCTACTTTGGTGGCATCGCCCCCTTCTGGTTTTGTTGCACTGGTGTCAATCAAACACACCACAGCACCCACTTCAACGGCATCGCCTACTTCCACTTTGAAGGTGACAGTTCCACTGGCTTCTGCTGGCAACTCTAAGGTTGCCTTATCGCTATCTACCTCCGCAATAGCTTGGTCTTTTTCTACATAATCCCCTTCTTGAACTAACCATTCTGCAATTTCTACTTCTGTGATGGATTCGCCTGGTGAGGGCACTTTCATTTCTAAAATCATTGTGTGTTTATTTTAGTTTTTTTCTTTGGTTATCTTTTGTTTTATCAAAAACAAAGTCGATGACTTCTTTATGTCTTATTTTGGATCGGGTAGAACTTCCAGCCGCGGGTGCACTGTAGCTTCGTCTTGAAGCCACACGCCAATGTTTAGCAGCGTCAATATGCATTAATATATGGGCATAAGCCCCCATATTTCTTGGTTCTTCTTGTGCCCAAACAATGTCATCAGCATTTTTATATTTTGAAATCACTGCCTCTATTTCGTCTTCTGGAAGTGGAAATAATTGTTCGATTCTAACTAAAGCAATATCGGTTCTACCTAAATTTTCTTGCAGTTCTAATAAGTCATAATAGAATTTACCGGTTACAAAAACCAAGGTTTTAATGGTTTCTGCTTGTGCTGATACATCGTCAATTAGCATTTGGAAACTTCCATTTGCAAATTCATCTACAGAAGATACTACTTTTGGATGTCGCAATAAGCTTTTAGGTGTAAATACAATTAATGGCTTTCTAAAATCAGCTTTAAGTTGGCGTCTTAATAGATGGTACATATTGGCCGGCGTGGTACAATCGGCAATAAACATATTGTCTTTTCCACAAAGTTGCAGGTAACGTTCCATTCGACCCGAAGAATGTTCGGCCCCTTGCCCTTCATATCCGTGAGGCAATAATATCACGATGCCGTTGGGTGTTTTCCATTTATCTTCTCCACATGAAATGTATTGATCGATCATAATTTGAGCACCATTACTAAAATCGCCAAATTGAGCTTCCCAAATCGTAAGTGTATTAGGACTTGCCATGGCATAGCCATAATCAAATCCAACTACTCCATATTCTGACAATAAGGAGTTATAAATATTAAATTGTCCTTGGTTTGGGCTTATATTTTTGAGAAGAATGACTTCTTCTTCACTGTCTTCAACTTTTACTACGGCATGACGGTGCGAAAAAGTCCCTCGCTCAACATCCTGTCCAGAAATACGTACATTAAAACCTTCTTCTAAAAGCGATCCATAGGCTAAATGTTCGGCCATGGACCAGTCGAGTTTATCACCCTCAAACATTTGTTTTCGAGCTTCGATCAAACGAGAAATCTTACGTATAAATTTTTTGTCTTCAGGGAGCGATGATATCCTCTTGGCAATGGAAACTAATTTCTCTTTTGGATATGTAGTATCTATTGTATTTCGCATTTTATTTGCTTTGGCTCTCGGGAAATCTTTCCAAGCCTCTTGCATAAATGGTGTTATTATCGTTTTATCTTCTTTTCTGGAAGTGACCAATTCCGTTTCTAAAGAAGCCTTATAATCTTGCTCAAGTTTTGAAACATAATTGGAATCAATAATGCCTTCCTCCATGAGTTTTTGTGCATAAATATCGCGAGGATTGTTATGGCTCGCGATGGCTTTATACAATTTTGGTTGTGTAAAACGTGGTTCATCTCCTTCATTATGACCATATTTTCGATAGCCTAATAAATCGATAAATACATCCCGTTTGAATTGCATTCTGAAATCTAACGCGAATAGAATGGAGTGTACAACAGCTTCGGCATCATCGGCATTGACATGTAGTACGGGTGACAGTGTCACTTTTGCAACATCTGTACAATAGGTAGAGGATCGAGCATCGAGATAATTTGTGGTAAATCCAATTTGGTTATTGACCACAATATGAATGGTTCCATTGGTTTTATAGCCATCTAGTTGTGCCATTTGAACGACTTCGTACACCAGGCCTTGGCCTGCGATGGCAGCATCGCCGTGTACCACAATTGGCAAAACTTTGATCGCATCTTCAGGATTCAGTTTGTCTTGTTTAGCTCTTGTAATTCCTTCAACTACGGCACCCACGGTTTCGAGGTGTGATGGGTTGGGCGCAATGCTTAAGTTAATTCGGTTGCCATTATCCGTCAAACGGTCACTGGTCCAACCAAGGTGGTATTTTACATCGCCATCAAAAACTTCTTCTTCGTAATCTTTTCCGTCAAATTCACTAAAAATATCACTGGCTGATTTTCCAAAAATATTAGTCAAGGTGCTCAAACGGCCTCGGTGGGCCATTCCCATGACAAATTCTTTGACACCATACGCAGCCGCTTTTTCGATAATGGCGTCAATTGCGGGGATTAAAGATTCGTTTCCTTCCAGAGAAAACCGTTTTTGCCCGACATATTTTGTGTGCAAAAAAGTTTCAAACGAAACGGCTTCGTTTAGTTTTTTGAGGATATGTTTTTTCTCATCAGCGTTAAAATTGCGCTTATTATCGTTATTGTTTAATTTATCTTGGATCCATTGACGTTCGTTCGGTCTTCGGATGTACATGTATTCTACGCCGATGGCATCGCAATAAATAGCTTCGAGATGGTGTCGAATTACCCGTAAACTTTGGGGGCCAATTCCAATAATATCACCCGCACTAAAAACGGTATCTAAGTCGGTATTTGACAAACCAAAGTTTTCTAGTTCAAGTGAAGGTGTGTATTGTCTTCGGTCTCTAACAGGGTTTGTTCTGGTAAATAAATGCCCTCGAGTTCGATAGCCATCAATTAGAGTTACAACTTGGAATTCTTTTTGGACATGCTCTGGAATTTGAGTCTTAACACCTTCGACAATATCTTCAGAAACTTCAAAGCTTTCACTTCCAAAATCATAGCCTTGAAAGAAAGCCTTCCAGCTTGGCTCTACGCTATCTGGATCTTGTTGGTATTGTTCGTACAGATCCGCAAAATAGGCGGTATGAGCGGCGTTTAAAAAAGAGTACTTGTCCATGAATAAATAATTCTATTTTTTCTTTAGAAAAATATAGACAAAAATACGATTTTTGAGTAATATGAGATGTGAAAATGATATAAATGTGAAGATATTTTATTGGAATTAACGATTATTGAATTAAAGCATGGTATTTAGACGTCTCGGGTCATGAGCTGCGTTCCAAAGTCCAAAAGGGTTTGTTTCTTTTTTTCTGATATATTCATGGTTTTTAAAACCTCAAAGGCTGTTTTGGTGTAGGATGTAATCGCCATTTTAGTCGCCTCAGATGCTCCTGAAACTGAGAAGATTTGCTTTACAATCTCCACCTTGTCTTTTGAATCATTGACTTCGGTACTGAACAATTGTTTCAATTGGTGTTGGTCCGACTCGGACGAAAACTCTAAAGCCTTTAAATATAAATACGTTTTTTTATTTTCTATAATATCGCCACCTACTTGTTTTCCAAATGTTTCAGGATCGCCAAAGGCATCTAAATAATCGTCTTGTAACTGAAAAGCAATGCCTAAATTTTTTCCAAATTCATAACACCTATTTTGATCCTCTGCAGATGCGCCAGCAATAATAGCACCCATTTTCATGGCCGCAGCAACCAATACAGCTGTTTTGTATTCAATCATTTTAAGATACTCTAAAATTGAAACATTATCACGTGTTTCAAAATCAATGTCATATTGTTGCCCTTCACAGACTTCTAAAGCAGTCTTACTAAATAATACAGTGAGGTTTTGAAACAGCTCCGGTGGATAATTTTCAAACAACTGATAGGCCATAATCAGCATCGCATCCCCAGATAAAATTCCGGTATTTAAATCCCATTTTTCATGCACCGTTTGATGTCCACGACGCAGCGGTGCAGCATCCATAATATCATCGTGAATGAGTGAAAAATTATGAAAAACCTCTACTGCCAAAGCAGCGTCTAGCGCACTCTTAACATTCCCTTCAAAGCAATCCGCAGTCATAAGAGTCAATACAGGTCGTAACCTTTTTCCTCCTAAATTTAATATATACTGAATGGGATCGTAAAGGTTCTTGGGCTCTTGTATTGTATTGTATTCTTCTAAATACGCTAGAAATTGTTTTTGATATGTTTCAATGGCTTTCATAGAGCAAAAATAAGTGAATTCCTAAAACTATGTTGCAAAGCGAAACTAATAAATGTTAAAAGTTTGCAAAACTTTGGAAACTTTAATTGTTTTTTAAGTTTCCTGTTGTAAATTTGCAGCCTATTATGAAAGAAAAAATCATATTAAAATCAGAAGAATTATTTTTATCCTTAGGGTTCAAGAGCGTTACTATGGATGACATCGCGAATGCAATGGGGATTTCGAAAAAAACAATTTACACGCACTTTTCAAACAAAACAGAACTTATAGAGGTCGTGATCTATTCTATCCTCGATCATATTTCCGAAGGAATCGACAGAATAAACGCAGCCTCCATCAACCCTATTGAGGAGTTGTATGACATCAAAATGTTTGTGATGAATTACTTCAAAAATGAAAGAGTATCCCCACAGTATCAACTCAAAAAATATTATCCCGAAATTTTTGAGCGTCTAAAAATAAAACAATTTGAAAAGATGCACTCCTGCTTTGAAAATAGTCTAAAACAGGGAATAACTACTGGATTGTTTAGGCCTGATATTGATATTAATTTTACATCGAGGTTGTATTTTAATGGGATGACTGCAATTCGGGATATTAGTGTTTTTCCAAAATCTGATTTCGACAAGAATTATCTTTTTGAAAGCTACCTCGAATACCATTTGAGAGCTATCACAACCACAAAAGGACTCAATCTACTTAACAATTTTAAAAAATCAAACCTAACTCTAAATGTTTCCTAAATTTATTCTCTTTTTCGTTATAACTACTTCCGTTTTTTCTCAACAGGAAATCAAACAGCTTTCGTTAAAAGAAGCCGTTGATTTTGCACTGCAAAATAATTCTTTGAGCAAAAATGCCGCTCGTGATGTAGAAATTGCGAAACTCCAAAAATGGGAAACAACATCCACGGGACTGCCACAAATTAAAGCCGCTGTTTCCTACAATAACTGGCTAAAACAACAAATTTCATTGATACCTGCAGAGTTTTTTGGTGGGAGTCCAGGTCAGTTTGCCGAAATCGCATTTGGAACCAAACAAACCATGAATGGAACCGTTACCATTTCGCAAAAAATATTTGACGGTTCCTACTTAGTGGGGCTTCAGGCTGCAAAAGTATTTCTAGAAATTTCAGAAAATGCCAAAGAAAAAACAGAAATAGAGCTTCGAAAGATGGTCGCTTATGCCTACGGAAATGTGTTGCTTTCTGAAGAAAATTTAAAGATTGTAAATTCTAACATCAAATTGTTAGAAAAAAATGTACAAGACCTCACAAAGGTGTATGAAAATGGCTTGGTTGAACAGGAAAGTGTCCAACAATTACAACTCACCTTGGCCAGTTTAAAAAGCAATCAAAGTTATGTCAAGCGCTTAAAAAAAATTGCATATAAAATGTTTAATAATACCCTTGGCCAAGATTTAGATGCTGCTGTAGAACTTACAAATAGCTTGGACCAATTGATCGCAATGTACACCTCCCTTGCTCCCTTAGAATCGATTCTTGAAGTTGAAAACGTCGTGGATTATAAAATTGCATCTAATGATGTGAAAGGCAAAGAACTCTTACTAAAATTAGAGAAGAGCAAAGCATTGCCCACGCTTGATGCGTTTTTGAACGGTAGTTATTCTGCAAATAGCGAAACATTTACTTTTTTAGATCATTCTCAAAATTGGTTTGGCGCCTCTCTATTTGGTATCTCAGTGAACATTCCGATTTTTAGCTCGTTTGGTCGCAGTGCATCAACAAAAAAAGCGTCTCTAAATTTCGAGAAATCTAAATCGCTTTTAAAAGACACTTCAGAAAAAATTAAGTTAGAGATTTCTAGTGCGAGAAGCGAATATGAGTTTGCTGTTGAAAATCTCGACATCAAAAAAGAAGCGCTCAAGTTATCAGAAAATATTGCCAAAAAAAATGAAATTAAGTTTTTTGAAGGGCTAACCACTAGTTTCGATTTATCCCAAGCACAACGTCAATTATATACTGCCCAACAAGACTATTTGCAGTCAATGCTTAACATTCTCATTAAAAGAATTGATTTAGAATCACTCATCAACCCACCTCTAAAAAATGAAAAAAAATGAAACACCTCCATAACTTTACCCCTATGAAAAACATACTTTTACTTGTTACTGCAGCCCTAGTGCTTTCCTGTAACACTTCGGTCAAAGAATCTCAATCGTTGACAGAATTAAAAACAAAAAAAGCAGCTCTTATAACAAAGATCGATCGTTTCAGTAAAGAACTGAAAGCTATTGAAAGCGCTATTTCAGAACTAGATACCTTACAAAAATTAATGACTGTCACTTCAATTAAAGCAGAGGTCAAGGGTTTTAATCATTATATAGAAGTGCAAGGCACGGTCAAAGCCGACCAAACTATTGAGCTTCATGCAGAGATGGGCGGTACAGTAACCGCTATTTTGGTGAAAGAAGGTCAAAATGTTTTAAAAGGACAGCTCCTAGCAACCTTGGATAGCGATGTTATAGACAGTTCTGTTTTACAACTAGAAACCCAACTGGCTTTAGCTACAACCACCTACGAACGTCAAAGCAGACTTTGGGAGCAAAATATTGGAAGTGAAATTCAGTACCTACAATCAAAAGCACAAAAAGAAAGTCTTGAAAACAATATGAAGAGTTTAAAAGCACAAGCCCGTAAAATGAAAATAACCGCCCCATTTTCAGGGATTATTGATCAGATTTTTGCAAAAACTGGAGAGCTCACCTCCCCACAAATGCCTTTTTTAAGACTTGTAA
>Ga0233438_10004704_pt1 | contig 11866 bp, 16 predicted proteins | sample SI_123_September_FD_182720 | JGI IMG/M metagenome (GOLD analysis project Ga0233438, IMG submission 182720) | Seawater microbial communities from Saanich Inlet, British Columbia, Canada - SI_123_September2016_10_MG | ecosystem: Environmental > Aquatic > Marine > Inlet | place: Canada: British...
CAAAGTATTATGATTGAAACAGCAGTAGCGTTATTACTTTTTGTAAATGGTGAAATAAAAGAACACCGAATACAAGACAGTATGGCAACCTGTTTAAAGAGACGTAGAGTTGCTGAAAGAGAAGAAAAAGCATCAACTTCATATAAATGTTTGTCAGCAAAAATGGAACTAGAAGTAAATATAGATGGTTCTAAGTCAATTAAGAAAATAATATTAGACTAATGAAAAAAATAATAGATTTTATAGAAAAGATAATTCTATGGATATTAGGATATAGATGAGCAAAGATAAATTATTAGAACTTCATTCGATACTAGCAGAACAGCTATTAAAAAAAGTAAAAGATGAAGATGTAAAAGCTAGTGACCTTAATGTTGCTAGACAGTTTCTAAAAGACAATGGTATTGATGGATTACCAACAAATGATAATCCACTAGGTCAATTAATAAATGAACTACCATTTGCTGAAAAGAAATTAGTTAAGAATAATTAATATAAGTTTATGCACGAAAAACTGAAAGACTTCAGGAATTTTCTCTACTTAGCATGGAAGCATTTAAGACTTCCTGCACCTTCTACCATGCAATATTCAATCGCTGACTATATTGCTAATGGAGATAAACGTACAATTATCAGTGCTTTTAGAGGGGTAGGCAAAAGTTGGATTACTTCAACTTATGTCTTATGGAGATTACTTCTTGACCCACAAATAAATATATTGGTTGTGTCTGCTTCTAAAAATAGAGCAGATGACTTTAGTACGTTTTGTTTAAGACTGCTATCTGAGATGCCTATACTACAGCATCTAAAACCAAAAGGAGACCAACGACAATCTAAGATAAGTTTTGATGTTGCACCTGCATTAGCAAGTCACCAACCTTCAGTTAAATCTTTAGGTATAACTTCTCAGCTAACTGGAAGTAGAGCAGACTTAATTATTGCAGATGATATAGAAACTTCAGGTAATACTCAAACTCAGTTTATGAGAGACAAGTTATCTGAAGCCATTAAAGAATTTGAAGCTATTGTAAAACCTGAAGGTTCTAGAACTATATTCTTAGGAACACCTCAAACAGAACAGTCTATTTATAACAAGTTGCAAGAGAGAGGTTATAAAATTAGATATTGGACAGCAAGGTATCCATCAGAGAAGCAACTAAAATCGTATGCTTCTAATCTTGCACCCATTATTGCAAATACTTGGGAGCATGAACTTGTAGGGAAAGCAACTGACCCACAAAGATTTGATGAAAAAGATTTATTAGAAAGAGAAGCTAGTTATGGTCGTATTGGCTTTAACATGCAGTTTCAATTAGACACTACTTTAAGTGATTTAGACAGATACCCACTTAAACTAAAAGACTTAATAGTATTAAATTTAAACCCCACTACTGCTCCTGAGAAGGTCGTATGGGCTAGTTCTCCTGAATTACAGTGGAATGACCTACCCAATGTAGGTTTACAAGGAGACGCATATTTCAGACCCATGCAGACACAAGGAGACTGGATAGACTACACTGGTTGTGTAATGTCTATTGACCCTTCAGGTAAAGGTAAAGATGAGACAGCTTACTGTGTAACTAAGATATTAAATGGTAATATTTATGTAGTTGCAACAGGTGGTTTTAACTCAGGTTATTCTGAGCATGTCTTAAATAAACTTGTAGGCATTGCTAAGAAGCATGAAGTTAAAAAGATACTTATTGAAGAAAACTTTGGTCAAGGTATGTTTGAAGCACTACTTAAACCTTACCTGACAAAAGAGTATCCCTGTACGACAGAGATGGTCAGACAGACCTCTAATAAGCATAGAAGGATACTAGACACCCTAGAACCTCTATTTGCACAGCATAGAATAGTCTTTGATGCTAATGCTATAAGAGAGGACTATGAGGGTACTAATAACCTATATCCACCTGAAACAGCATTAAGGTATCAACTGATGTATCAAATAAGTAGGTTACAGAAGGGTGCTAATACGTTATCGCAAGATGACCGAATAGATGCCTTACAGATGGCTTGTTATTACTGGATATTACAATTATCAAAAGACCAAGATATGTCAGTAAAGACAAGGAAAGAAGAACTATTTAACCAAGAATTAGACCAATTCTTTGGAAGACCTAATAAAGACAATACTTGGATAAAGATATAAGACATATCTAAGTGCCACTATTAGAGAATTAGAACTATTAGATAACTATTAGTTTAATAATAAGAGTAATCAGGTTCATGTATGCAATATAGGAACTGATGATGAATATAGTGTGACTAATAGAGATAACTTAATAACATGAACCATAATGATAAACTATTATATCTTAAAGCCTTATGTAAAACTAAGGGTGACAAGAAGGTAGCTAAAGAAATAGCTGATGGTATCAAGTATTTAAACAAGAAGACTGGCTTGGGGTATACTTATAGAGCAGACACAAAGCCTTTAAATCCAAAAGAAGACCAAATAGAAGGCAAGAAGTTTATCTTAAAGTTCTGCCAAGAGTTTTTAGACTATGCAGTTGATTACTCAATGATTGACAGAGTAGAAGACTTGTTGCACCCACAAGAATAATTTGGCATAAAAATGTGACAACCTCACGTATATGCCCAAATTTTTTTTGTCCCCCTATGGGTGTGATAAAAATGTCACAATAGGGGGTGGGTATATTTATTATAATGCAACGTCTGTAGCACAAAAAATAACTATTATTTATATTCTACAATAATAAACACTGGTTATTGCAACCAATGACACCAATTTTTATAGGAATTTCTAGTTGCGAATGATTCTCAATGCTTTTTTTAATTTGCTCTCATGTGTTACATTATCTGTTTTTCAACCTATTGACACTGGTTGCACTAATATAGTACAGTAGTGCATTAATAAATAAAAATAGGTAGGTAGATAATGATAAACAAAAAACAAACTGAAAAAGCATATTTAACTGTTTGTAATTTCGTGCACAAAGCTAGTTTTAATCTAGTAGACGGCATTGCGAAGCACAAACAGTTTAAAAAAGCTGGCACTGACATGTCAGGGTTTATTTATAATATTATAAGAATTTGTATAAATAGACTTCGATATGATGGTTATTGCAATCATGTAATAAAAGATATTTTACAAGATGCTTTAAAACATGAAATACAGCACGAGATAAAAGAACTTAAAGACGAAGCTAAAAGTATTAATTTGAAAGCAGGTAGAATATGAGTGCGTTCCAAGTAACTGATAAATGCTTATATGAAGTCATGTGCTTAATAAATAAAGTATATGGTTCAGGCGAGCATTATGAAGAAAACCAAAAAATAAAAGATACTTGCAGAAATAATCCTGAAGTATTTTTTAATCAATTAAGTAAATTAAATAATTGGTCACTGGTTGAAAGATACCCTGACTTAAAAGATAAACCTGAAGGAATGATTATTCCTTTAAAGTATAACGAGCAGGAATATCTTAAAGTTAAAACTGAAGGTAATTTTATTCAGTGGTTTAAATCAGGACAATCTTATACTTACCAAAGTTGTGAAGGTGATGCAGGTAAGTCGCAACTTTATAAAAGTATAGATTTCATGACCAACGAGATGGCAGGTGAAATAGTTTATACCTTGCCAAAATATGCCAGTGCAAATTGGTCATAATTAATTAAACAAAATTAAGCCCTTTAGAATTAAACTTTTAGAGGGCTTTTTTTGTGCCTATAGTTTACCTTTATGCGACAATCTGACCTATATATTACATGCACTAATATAATACACTGGTGCAATCGTTAATAAATAAATAGGTAGGTAGATAATGAAAAAAGCAAATGAAATAGTAAAGCATGTTACTGAGCATCTAATAAAACAGATGGAAAGTGATGACGGTGGCAAGTGGTTAAAAGGGTGGACTAATAAAGCCTTCCAAAATGTAGACGGTCATAATTACAGTGGCATGAATTTATTTTGGTTGTCTATGATAGCTGAAGGGTTTTTAGGTGAACCGAAGGAACGTAAAGTATATGGCACATACTTACAGTGGAAAAATAAAGGTTGTCAGGTTAAGAAGGGTTCGAAGTCTGTACAGCTTTTAAAACCAATAATTGGTTCTAAAGATGTAGAAGTAGAGACACCCACTGGAACTGAAACAGCAACTAGACACTATAAATTCTTTTCAACTTTCAATGTGTTTAATATTGAAGACGTTGAAGGCAACGTGTCTAGATGGGACAATGTAGACAACCCAACTGATAAAAGTGAAGTTGAAGTGTCTGAAGTTGCTGAAAGTTACGTTAAAAATACGGGTGCAATTATCAACCATATTGATGGTGGCAATGCTTATTATGTGCCTTCACATGATGAGATATTTATGCCTGATAAAAGTAACTTTATATCAACTAAGAATGCCAGTGCAACCGATGGATACTACGGCACTTTATTCCATGAACTAACGCACTGGACAGGTGACGCAGGTAGATGCAATCGTAATCTTAGTGGTTGGAAGGGTTCAACTAACTACGCATTCGAGGAATTAGTAGCCGAGATGGGTAGTGCCTTTTTATGCAATCAACTAGGCATCAGTGCAACGCCACGTGTAGACCATGCTAAATATTTGAAGTCATGGATAAGATGCTTAAAGGATAAGCCAACGGCTCTAATGAATGCAAGTGGCTTAGCCAATAAATCACTTATATACTTGAACGAGTTGCAACCTAAGGCACTCAAAAAAGTAGCATAGGTAAAAAAATAAAACTTAAAACCCTGCTAAAATTTTAGTGGGGTTTTTTGTATTTGTATAAATTTTAATGATAGTACATTGTCACTTTTATTATTGGTGATAGTACATTGTCACTTTGTTTTTATAGAGGGTGGGTGTAAATACATTATGCCTTACATTGGCACTGTGTCATTTTCTGTAGGTTTAGCAAATTCCATAAGGTTAAAAGGTAGAACTGCAACAAACTTAGACCATCTTAAATTATTTTTTTTAGGACAACTAAACAATTCTGCTTTAGTGAATGTATGAAAAAATTTAAATGTATCTTTTACTAAATGACACCAAGCATAAATTGGAGATTGGTCTTTAGGATAAATCATAACTAATCTATTATGACATTGTTGATTTATTGTTTCACTATTAATATTTTTTGTAGTAAAAACGTGAACACAACCATCATAATGACTTTTATCACTATAATAATAACCAAACACAGGTTGCCAACCAGTAATTAATTCAGTTGGAACTTTAAGTGCTGTGGGTTGAGCAGGGTTTAAAACTTGTATTTCACTTGCATTAATGATTTGACCAAGTATAGGTAAATCAGAGACATCAGGTTGAGGTTCAGGTCTAAAGGCATTTGGAAAAGCATTACGAATTTTTAAATAATTTTCTACAGTTACATTCTGTTTATTTTGTAGGCGATATAATACATTCTTATCTATACCTGCTTTATCAATAATATTTTTGGTTGAGTGTTCTTTAATTAAAATATCAATATAATAGGATAGGTCAGACAAAGTCTGTGGTGATTTATTCATATAATGTATCAGTGTATTATTTACCATATATCTACCTATAAAACAGAAGGTATTATACATTATCTTTTATATCAAGTTAATAATTTATTTATTGTAAAATATTCTCTTTTATGGGTTGCATTATTTTTTAAAATGATTAATGATTTGATTAACTGATTTGCGAGAAAAGTTCTCATTTATCAGGAAACATTAACTGTAAGGAGTGAATATGTTTAAAATAGGAAACCAACTAAACTTGATACGTATAGAAGTAACAAGATTAGTAGAAGCTGTATATTACTTAATCAAGTTATTACAGCATACAAACAGGGTGTTAGACCCAAATGATAGTAAAAATCCATATAAATTGAGAAGTAAACAACAAGATGGTGACTTCGGCTTAGACCCAGTGAATATGTGGAGATATAGGAGTAAAAAATAATGGCAAAACAATTACTTTTATTTAAACCACATGACATTCTCACTGACGAATTATTGAAAGTAGTGGCTAGAGTTAGAAATAGCTTAAAACCTACTGCTAAAATAATTCCATTTCCAAACCCAAGAAGACAGCTTTTTAGCTGTTCTAACGTAAGGAAACAACATGGCAGAAGTAAGCATAGTTGAAGGTGAAATACCAATACTGGAAACTGCTACGTCACCTAAAATGTTTAATCATTTAGGTAAGGCATTATTGAGTGCTGAGAAAACACTTAATAATAACAAAACTGACGTAAAAGAGTACAGTATTGTAGTTGTCACTGAGACCATTGAAGATTTGCTTTACTAGGTATATACAGTTTTATACCCAAGTAATTAAATTACAATGTTCTATAGTTGTTCTATTGGTATATCAATATGGTGTGCTATAATAGATACACAGGCACAAAATCTAGGTAGGGTTGATAAGCACAATATTGATTATCTATTTTTTCGAAAGTGTCTCACACTAATAATAAACACTTGTGCAAGTAAGGAATATAGTTAAGATGAATACAATAATAAATAAAATAATAATGGTAGTAGCAATGGTAGTATGTAGGGTAGTTCACAAAGTCAGATGTCGGTCTTTTTTAAGACGTGTTGATGACTTCAGTTATGAAGTTAAGACTTTAAAAAATACAAAAAATTTACCTTTCATTACAAAGAAAAACCTTGTCAGTAACGAATACGAAAAATCTAGAGCATTAAAAATAGGTGGTGTGTGTATCAGATATAGCTTTGATAAACTCATTAAATATCTTGATGTCAGAGACGTAGAACTTACTGAACCTGAGTTTCAAACTAATGTTGCAATAGCACTAGCTAAAGTAACTACAGAAACTCATACCTCTGCTAACATTATAAAACTAGAAAGTAGAGAGAGGAAACATGAAAGACCAATACAAAAAAGCAGTCTTTAGTTTAATGTTTACACAACACTTCTTAAATTACATTAAGAAGGTAGAACAACGTAAAGGCAAGACACTACATACTAATGGTGTACCAAATCATTACATTGCAGTGCTACAAATAATATTAATTTTAAAAGATAACGAGATGTCTACTGAAAGTATTTCTTATCATTTTAATAATATTTTAGGTAGAGGTATCAACCAGTCTTCTTTAAGTAGAACACTGACATACTTACATGAGACACTTAGTTTAATTAAATATACGGACAATCCATTCGCAGAAGATAAAAGATATACGTATGTTGAATTGACTGGTGAAGGTAAAAAACTACAAAAGTTCTTTTTAGGTTCAACGCAGGAAACTATACCGACAGTCTTTAGTAGTAATAAATTAATGACTGCGACTTAGGAGTTGAATGAATAAATTAAGTAGAGAAGCCATACTAAAATTACATGCAGGTATTTACTTACGAGGTGATACCCTTGCAGTACATACTAGAAAAAAGATGATAGTTGATGGCGAGTTAAAGAAGGACAGTGCTTATGATACTGTTAAGATAAACGATACAAGTGATACATCTTTTAAGAAGGCACTTGCAGAAGCGATTAAGCTAAAAGAAAAACATAATGAAGCATTAGTAAGTGCTAATTATCACAGTCGTAAACAAGGCAAAAAATCCATTACTAAAGGTACGTTACAAGAATGTTTAGACATGACGTATAAAAAGCAATGGGAGAATGGAAATAATCAAACTAATATAAAAATTTATATGAGAGATATATTAAATTATTTTCCACCTACGATTACATTGGCACAGATGCAAACTGATGCACACTACAATGGTTTTGTAACTTACATGAAGAAAACCATTGAAGAACGACCAACAAACAATCTAGCAACTTTTAATAATAGAACTACAAATCATAGACTTTCTGTATTGAGAGAAACTTTTAGAGAAGCCATATCTAAACGTATGTTAGAGCAATCCAAGTTACTCAATCCTGATGTAAGAGTTAGAGATATGGGTTGGAGTAATTTGCATGTCATAGAGAGTAAAAGCAAAAAGCCAATTAGTAGAGAAGATGAAGTTAGATTAATGGAATTAGCTTATGCAAATGATGACGTACAACATGCTGATGCAATGCAATTTTTAATTAATGGTTTGGGAATTAGATTACAGTTTGAATTTTTTGACCCTCAATTTAATATTGATTGTATTGATTATAAAAATAAAACTATTAATTTTTTTCGACACAAAACACAACAATGGTCAGGCGATTTACCTTTAAATAATACTGCCTATAACATTGCTGTTAAGTATAGAGAAACTGCAATAGCACATAAATCTAGAAAGTTATTTCCTAATGTTACTGTAAGAAGCATGAGAACTTTTTTTGAAAAATATGGAAAGTTGTTGGAGATAAAAAACTTTACACCTTATGCTACGAAACACACATTCATAACAAGATTATGTGAAACAAAAACACCTGTAAAAGTTATATCAAAACTGGCAGGTATCAGCATTGAAACAGTATTAAAATACTACGCACAGGAAACACCCCAAGCATTAAGGGAAGCTGTAAATAGTATTAATGATAGTAACATTGTTTCTTTTATTGGTCATAACTCAAAAGAGTTGATTAAATAAATGAACACTGCTAATTACATTCACAAAGTTGGGCGAGTGGTGGAATTGGTAGACACGCCAGTCTTAGGAACTGGTTTCGAAAGAAGTGAAGGTTCAAATCCTTTCTCGCCTACCAAAAGCAATTATTGGGTTAATTTAGTTGCACAAGGTGTTGCATTATGGGTGATATGTTGCATTGCAGTAAAAAGGAAGTACGTAATTAAGGACTTATTAAACAAAGATTGGTCTTAGGATACAGTGATAAGGGTCTTAGAAACTACTTCCATTAAATTTACATGCACTGCTGTAGTATTGTTCTTTAATAGCAACACCTTTTTTTAAAAACTAAGTATATGCAGTTGTGCATTGGTTTGGTAGCAAGTGCAACAAGACCAGTGCAACAGGCACAAGTGCATACAAAAAGTAAGGAGATGTTCACATTATGTCTAATACACAAGATAATTTACTACAACAACAGTTAGCTGAATTAGTTAAGGTTGGTGTAGGTGGTAAATTTAAGGATACAAAAGACTACACAAAGAAAATACAGGAAGAAATAGAATTTGAAGAAAAGATGATTAGAGGTGGTATCGACAGATATAAGCATTTAGTCAATGAAGCCAAAGCTAAGAAGCAAGAAAGTACGACCATGTATGGTCTATTTCACCAACAAAAATACATAGATAAACTCTCTAGTTTAATCCATTTGAAGGTAGAAAAAATAGATACAGGACAAGTAGGAACGCACCATATTGCTATTAAAAAAATAGTGCAGTGTTTACCAAGAAGTGCCTTTAATGAAGACACTAAAAAAATGTCTAATAATCAGACAATATTTGACACTTGTTCATTGATTATTTTAAAGAATGTAATTGATGGTATTTCCAGTGATTGCACCCTTAATAAATTATCAATTATTATAGGCAATGCGTTAATGCTTGAAGCTAGAATACTCTTATTTAAAGACCAAAAGAAGAAGGAATATGAGCAGGTAGCTAAACGATTAGAAGGCAAGAACGTACCTCAGAAAACTAATAGATGGCAGTATAAAAAGAATGTTTGGGTCTATTGTATGAATAGACATGAACTTCAATTTGACGATTGGACTAAAGAACATAGACTACATTTAGGTGTTCAGATGATACATTTATGTGAACTCTTAGGACTTGTTAAGGTAGGCAATATGAAACTTAATAAGACCAAGACAATCACATACGTACAACCAACACCAAAAATTATTAAAGAAATAAAAAACTTTAATATTAAAAATGAAGCATTGTTTCCTAAGTATTTACCTATGCTTATGCCACCTAGAAAATGGACTTCACCTTTTATTGGTGGGTACTACGGCAAGAAACATAATTTTGAAAACAAACCTGAGGAGATAGCAAATGCACTACAATCTAGTCAAAGCAAGTAATAGAAGATATTTAGAAGAATTAAATAACAAGGTACATGAGATGCCAGTTGTTTATGACAGTGTAAATATTATACAAGAAACGGAATGGGTTATTAATAAACCTGTTTATGATTTAATTAAAACATGTATGGATAATGATTTTAATTTAGGTCAGTTACCAGTCAATCCACAATCAACTGAGTTACCACCTAAACCATTTGACATTAAAACAAACAAAGAAGCATTAATTAAATGGAAGCGAGAAGCACAGCAAGTACATAAAGCTATAGGTCAATCTATGTCTAAATTTATTCAAGTTAGACTAATTATGGAAGAAGCAAGTATGTTGTTAGATAAAGGTGGTTTCTTTTATCCACATCAATTTGATTTTAGATTTCGTATTTATCCTAAACCTGCATTGCTTTCACCACAATCAGCAGATTATTCAAGAGCATTACTTAAATTTAAATTTGGTAAGCGAATGGGTAAAGGTGACAGTGTAAGTACATTTAACATTGCAGGTGCAAACTTGTATGGTGAAGTAGATAAAATGGAGTTGCCAGTTAGAGAACAATGGGTGCAGGATAATTCAAAAAAAATTATAGCATCAGCTAACAATCCACTAGAAAATACATGGTGGTGTGATGCAGATAAACCATATTGTTTTCTTGCATGGGCTATAGAATACAGAGATTTTGCAGAAAGCAATTACTCACCTGAGTTTATAACTACATTGCCTATACAAGCTGATTGTTCTAACTCAGGACTACAGCACTATTCAGCAATGATGAGAGACCCTATTGGTGGCAAAGCTACTAATTTAGTTCCATCTAATAAACCTAATGATGTTTATAATTTAGTTGCACAAAAACTAATTATGAAACTTAGAGATATAAAAGATAACCCACTAGCTAAGAAGTGGTTAGAGTATGGAATAGATAGGAAGCTATGTAAGAAACCAGTGATGTGTTTACCATATTCATTGACAAAGTTTTCATGCAGAAAATATATTGAAGACCACATGAAGAAACAATTAAATGAACGAAATGTATCTATAGATATATTCAAAGTATCAGACAGAGAAGATGGTATTTTTGAAGCAACAAACTGGCTAACACCTGTATTGTGGGAAAGTATTAATGAGATAATTGTTGGTGCTAAAGAAATAATGAAGTTCTTAAAAGATATAGCTAAACTGGTTGCATCAGAAAATTTACCAGTAAGTTGGACTTCACCATTAAATGCACCTATTCAAATGCTTTGTTATGAAAAAGAAAGTAAACGAGTAAAAACACAAATGGGTGATAGTATTGTTAAACTTTCAGTAGCACATGATACACCTAACATATCAAAAAGGGCTACAAGTCTAGGTATATGTCCTAACTTTATACATGCTAATGATGGAGCAGTATTACAATTAGCTGTAGTAAAAGCTAAAGAACTGGGTGTAGATAATTTTAGTATGATACATGACAGTTTTGGGTGTGTAGCTAGTGACAGTCATCTAATGGGTAAAGCATTAAGAGAAGCATTTTGTGAGATATATCAAAAAGATGTATTGAAGAATTTTGCTGATGAAATGTATGCAATGTTATCAGAGAAAAATCAGAAGAAATTTCCTAAAATGCCTAAAAAGGGAGACCTTAATTTAGACTTAGTAAAGCAATCTGTGTTTTTCTGTATATAAATACATGCACCTGTGCAACTAAGTGCCACTATTAGATAGACTAACATATAGGAGAATATCTATGCAAAAACTAACAACACACGTTAGTGTTGTGGGTGAAGCAGTCTACCCTCATCTTAATAAACCTGACGTTAAATTTAATGAAGCAGGTGAATATAAGGTGACCTTAAAAGTCGCTAAATCAGATGCTACCGACATGATTAAATTATTTAATGATGCACAGGCAGACAGTCTAAAAAAAGCGATTGCAGACAATAAAGGTAAAAAG
>Ga0233438_10004708_pt1 | contig 11861 bp, 10 predicted proteins | sample SI_123_September_FD_182720 | JGI IMG/M metagenome (GOLD analysis project Ga0233438, IMG submission 182720) | Seawater microbial communities from Saanich Inlet, British Columbia, Canada - SI_123_September2016_10_MG | ecosystem: Environmental > Aquatic > Marine > Inlet | place: Canada: British...
TATTCATAAGGCTCAGAAGTTCCTACAATATATTTTCCAATTATAGGTATAGTTTTTGAATATTGCTTATAAAAAAAATCAAGAATTTCGTTATTAATTTTAGAAAATTCTAAACACATAAATCTACCACCAGGTTTTAAAACTCTATATGCCTCTTTTAAAGTTTTATTAATATTAGTAACATTTCTTATTCCATAACTAATTGAATAATAATCATAGGTATCATTCTTTACGGGTATTTTTTCTGCTTGTGCTTTTACCCAGCTAATATTTTGATACTCTTTAAGGTTTTTTTTTCCTTCCATAAACATTTCAGTGTTGGGTTCAACACATGTAATTTTTGAAGTGTTATTAAATTGATTTGAAAATAATTTTGCAATATCACCAGTACCCGATGCAACATCGATTAATTTTGAATTAGCACTAGGATTCATCCAGTCAATAAACTTTTCTTTCCAAATTCGATGAACACCGAAAGAAATGATATCATTCATTAGATCATATTTTCTATGAACTTTAGAAAATACTGAATTGACTAATTTTGTTTTATCTTGAATACTGTTTTTCATATTAGAATTATATGCCAGAATTACCAGAAGTTGAAGTTGTTAAAAGGTCTCTTATAAGTAAAATTCAAAATTTAATTATAAAAGAGGTAAAAATAAATGATCATAGATTAAGATATCCTATAAATAAAAAAGAAATAAGAAAAATTGTCGGACTAAAGATAAAAAAAATTAAAAGAAGATCAAAATTTTTATTATTTTTTTTTAATAATGATATCATAATGCTAGTACATTTAGGAATGACAGGAAAATTTTTTTATATTAATAAAAAAAATACTAAATTTAAAACAAGTTTTTATTACGATATAAATAATAAAAAAGATACAAAACATGACCGTGTAGTTTTTTTTTTAAATAACAGTCAGAAACTAATTTACAATGATGTAAGAAAATTTGGTTTTATAAAGTTTTATAAAAATAATAATATAAGCAATACTTTTCACCTTAATAATTTAGGTCCAGAACCATTTGACCATAAATTTAATTACAACTATTTCAGGCAGTACATATCCGGTAAAAATAGGGTGATAAAAGATATTCTAATGGATCAGAAATTTGTGTCTGGAATAGGTAATATTTATGCAAATGAAGTTCTTTTTTTAAGTGAGGTAAAACCGACCCGTAAAGTCAAAACACTAAAAGATTTTGAATTAAAAAAGATTATTAAATTTACAAAACACATTTTAAAAACTTCTATAAAATTAGGAGGATCTTCAATAAAGGATTTTTCTAGTAGCAATGGAAAAAAAGGTTCATTTCAGCAACATTTCAACGTTTATGGAAAAAAAGACTATTTTTGTACCAAAAAAAATTGCAAAAATAAAATTGTTAAATCTATTATTTCTAACCGATCAACTTTTTTCTGCTCAAATTGTCAAAAATAATAAAGTTGACCCCCATAATTTGCCAATATATACAATTTAAAAATGCCTAATACTAAATCAGCCATCAGACGTGTAAGAAGGGTTAAAAAACAAACCCAAATCAACAGAATTAGAAAAAGCAAGTACAAGAACGCTGTCAAACAGATGGAACTTTTAATTAAGTCAAAAGAAAAAGAAAAAGCAAAGAAATATTTTGAAAAATTTCAATCAATTCTAATGCAGGTTGCTAAAGCCGGCACGATCAGTAAAAAAACAGCTTCTAGAAAAATATCTAAAATTTCAAAAAAAATTTAAATTAAAAATATCAATTTTTAGTTGATAAAAACTTTTAACAAAGTCTACATTTAGATTTATTAAACCAAATATAGTAACTTAAATTCGTAAGTTGTAATTAAAATTTTTAATTCTATCTTTACGTTAATTGCACAACCTAAGTACATTTATTTTTTAATTTTAAAATATACTTCTTGCAAGTTTTTTTAAAAGAAGGTTTATAAGAATTTCTAAGAAAAATTCTACATGGAAAACAATAATACAAAAAAACAAAATTCGTTTATTTCTGAAGAAGAAAAAACGTTGAATTGGTCTGAAATTCAAAATTCATTTAAAAAATCATTTGGAACTGAAGTTTATAATAGTTGGTTACAAAAAATTTCATTAGTTAAAGAGTATAATGATTATCTAGTGCTTGGAGTACCTACAAGATTTTTTAGAGATTGGATCGTTTCGAGATATTTGGATAAAATTTTAGAGCAGGTAAAAAGTCTAAAACTCACTCTTAATAGAATAGAATTTAAGATTATTGAGGAAGGCAAAAATAATCAAGAGTTTATTAAAATAGATGAATTAAATAAAGTCACAGAAATTAAAGATTCAATTTTAAATTATAATAGACTTAACCCTAAATTAAATTTCGAAAGCTTTATACAAGGAAAAAGTAATGATATAGCACTATCTTACTCAAAAAAAGTATGCGAACATGTATCTAGATATAATCCACTTTATATTTGTGGAGGAGTTGGTTTGGGCAAAACACATTTATTAAATTCCATTGGGCTAGAATTACAAAACGATAACAATGTGATGTTTATTTCTGCAGAGCGATTTATGTATCATTTTATCAAGTCTATAAAGAAAAATGATATGCTGAATTTTAAAGATTTTTTTAGAAAATCATCAGTATTTATTATTGACGATATTCAATTTATTAGCGGTAAAGAAAGTCTTCAAGAAGAGTTTTTTCATACCTTTAATAGTCTTATGGACAAAGGTTCTCAAATTATAATTTCTGCTGATAGAGCACCAATGAAATTAGACAGGGTACAAGATCGCATTAAATCTAGGTTAGCTGGTGGGTTAGTAGTTGATATAGATGTTCCAGACTTAGAACTAAAAGAGAAAATTATTAATAAAAAAATAGAAGAAATTCAAAGCCAATTTAAGGAAAGCATCAACTTAACCGATGAAGTCATTAGTTATATTGCAAACGAAAGTAAAACTAATATTAGAGAGCTTATAGGTGTTTTAAATAGAGTTATTGCATTTAGTAGAGTTCACAATAAAGTTTTGACAATAAATGATTGTAAAAATATTTTAAAAGATGTTTTTAATCAAATAAGAGTAATAACAGTAGATAAAATTCAAAATGTTGTTTCAAACTATTTTAACATAGCCTTAAGTGAAATGCTTTCCCAAAGAAGATCTAGACCACTAGCAAGGCCAAGACAGATAGCGATGTACTTAGCAAAAAAAATGACAACCAGGTCTTTACCGGAAATAGGAAGAAGATTTGCTAATCGTGATCACACAACAGTTATTCACGCTGTTAAAACTATTACCAGGCTTTCTGAGCAAGATGAGGAAATGAAAAAAAATATTAGTCAGATCAAAATTCTTTTATTAGAACAATAATTAAATGCAATTTGTAGTTAAAAGAGATGTTTTATTAAAATCTTTAAATTTTGTACAGGGTGTAGTCGAAAAAAAAAACACTTTACCAATTTTATCAAATGTACTGCTTCAACTTAAAGATAATAAATTTTCAATTATTGCAACAGATTTAGATATAATTTTTTATGATGAAATTAGTGATGTAAAAATCATTAAAGAGGGAAGCACAACTACATCAGCAGCAATACTATATGATATTTTAAGAAAAATTTCTTCCAATTCTGAATTAAATTTTGAATTAAAATCAGAAAATAAATTAAGTTTAAAAAGTGAAAATTCTGATTTTAACCTTTTATGTCTACCTACGGATAATTTTCCTACTTTTGCCGATGAGTTTGAAGATCAAGGAATTTCTCTAAATAATAATCGATTTTTAAAACTTCTAAATAAAACTAAAATTTCAATATCAAATGATGATACAAGACATTATTTAAATGGTATATTTCTTCATTTAACAGAAGCCCATGGAAGAAATTTTTTAACTGGTGTTGCAACAGATAGCCACAGATTATCTTCAAGTAGTTTAGAGATAGACAATATAAGCAATTTTAATTCACTAATTCTGCCAAGAAAAACAGTTTTTCAACTTTGCTCTTTATTAGCAGAGGCATCTGGATCGTTAAAAATGCAAACAGGCGAAAATAAGGTAAAGTTTACATTAGGAAAAATTAAATTAATTTCAAAAGTCATTGATGGAAAATTTCCTGATTATAAAAAAGTTGTTCCAACTACTAATGATAAAACTTTAATTGTTTCATCAAAAGATTTTATTAGCTCAATTGAAAGAGTCGCTAGTGTTTCATTAGATAGAAAAGAAGGAGTAAAATTAGTTATAAATAAAGATAATGTTCAGTTGTCTGTAAATAGTGCAAATTCAGGTGAGGGTAATGAAAAAATTAAAGCTGAATTTAGTTCAGAAAATCTGAATATAAGTTTTAACTCTAAATATCTAATAGACATTGCATCTGAGGTGGAAAATAAAGATTTAAAAATGAATCTAAAAGACTCAGTTTCACCGGTGTTGATAGAAGATGCTGCAGATAAAAACAGTTATTATGTCATAATGCCAATGAAAATCTAAATTTATTAAATTTTAGATTTTTTTTAATTTTTAGCTCTAAAGACGTTGATACTAAATAGTTTTACGCGATGAGGGCTTTAAGTAGTTTTATATTAGTGAAAAAAAATGATATAACATTTTAATTCTTAAAAAATAATGTCAAAAAATTCTGAACAAAAAAACAAAGCATCTTATGGTGCGGACTCAATTAAAGTCCTTAAAGGGCTTGATGCCGTAAGAAAAAGACCAGGAATGTATATCGGAGACACAGACGACGGCTCAGGATTGCATCACATGGTTTTTGAAGTTATTGATAATTCAATTGATGAGGCACTAGCGGGCCACTGTAAAAATATTAATGTATCCATTAATTCAGATAATACAGTTACTGTTGAAGACGATGGAAGAGGTATTCCAGTAGATATGCATAAGGGAGAAAAAATGTCCGCGGCAGAAGTTATTATGACCCAATTACATGCAGGAGGTAAATTTGATCATGATTCGTACAAAGTATCAGGAGGTTTGCATGGAGTTGGAGTTTCAGTCGTTAATGCATTGTCTGAAAAACTAGAATTAAACATTTTTAGAGATGGCAGTGAATATGAAGTTAAATTTAAAGATGGGAATTCACTTAAACCTTTAAAAAAAATTGGCAAAACAAAGAAAAATGGTACAAGAATTAGTTTTTTACCTTCAAAAGAAATATTTTCATCTACTAAATTTAGTGCATCAATACTTGAAAAAAGAATTAGAGAACTAGCCTTTTTAAACAAGGGGATAGCAATAAATTTAGTTGATAATACTTTAAAAAAAACAAAAGAATATATCCATAAATATGATGGTGGAATCGTAGAGTTTGTAAGGCACATAAACGCAAAGAAACCAATCCTAGTAAATAAAAATGAAAAAGAGGTATTCAAAAAACCAATTTTTGTAACTTCTACCAAGGATAACGTCATCGTAGAATGTTCATTTGAGTGGAATGCCGGATATTCAGAAGAGGTTTTACCTTTTACTAATAATATTCCTCAAAAAGACGGCGGGACACATATACTAGGGTTTAGAAGTGCTTTAACTAGAGTAATTAATAAATATACAGCTGACAGAAATAATAAAAAAAACAAATTAACTCTATCAGGTGAAGACATCAAAGAAGGGCTTACGGCAGTTTTATCGATCAAGATGCCTGATCCTAAATTTTCATCTCAAACTAAAGATAAGCTTGTTTCCTCAGAGATTAGAAATATTGTAGAACATATAATTAGTGAAAAAGTTTCTACTTGGTTTGATCAAAATCCATCGGTAGCCAAAACAGTAATAGAGAAAATAAGCCAAGCAGCTATGGCTAGAGATGTGGCTAGAAAAGCTAGAGATAGCGTAAGACGTAAAGGAACTTTCGAACTATCTGGCTTGCCTGGAAAACTTGCTGATTGTCAAATACAAAAAAGAGAAGGAACAGAATTATATATAGTTGAGGGAGACTCAGCTGGTGGTTCTGCAAAACAAGGAAGAGTCAGGGAGTATCAAGCTGTTTTACCATTAAGAGGAAAAATTTTAAACACCTATGTAAATGTTAAAACAAATGGAGAAGATCTTTCTACAAAAGCTTTATCTAAAATGATGTCCTCCAATGAAATTGTTACTTTAATAAATGCATTAGGAACAGGCTCAAAAGATTTTAATATTGAAAATTTACGTTATGATAAAATTGTTATAATGACCGATGCTGATGTAGACGGATCTCACATCAGAACTTTATTGCTTACTTTCTTTAATAATTATCCGTTTAATCAATTAATTGAAAATGGTCACATCTATTTAGCTCAACCACCATTGTTTAAGGTTACAAAAGCAAATAAAAGTATTTATATCAAAGATGAAAAAGCCCTAGAGGATTATATTATTAAATCTGGAAATATAGATAAAAAAATTAAAAAAGGAACCTCGGCATTTAAAGATTTTATCCAACAACAGAGAGAAAAATTATCTATTCAACGTTTTAAAGGATTAGGTGAAATGAACCCAGAAGAACTTTGGGAAACTACTTTAAATCCTAACAACAGGACAATGTTAAGAGTTCAATACTCGAAGGAAACTAAAGAAAAATCAAAAGATGATCAAAAAATGATAAAAATTTTAATGGGCGATGAAGTTGCACCAAGAAAAGAATTTATTACAAATAACGCCTTGAATGTCGCCAATTTGGACATTTAATTTAAATGGATTTAGCTACCCTCTTTAGAACAAAAGAGAATTTAAATTTAGACAAAAATACCCTTACAATACTTAGATACATTGCTATTTTTGGTCAATTCATTGCAGTAAATATTGTTTTTTATTTTCTAGAACTCGAGTTTCCTATCATCAAAAGTTACGTAGTGATTTTCATTGGCTTACTTACAAATATTTATTTACAATTTAGAGTCAAAGTAAATCAACTTAAGGACACCTATGCTTCATTTTTTCTTTTAAGTGACTTGATACAGTTGAGTTTACTTCTATACTTAACAGGAGGAATTCTTAATCCATTTTCTTTCTTATTAATTATACCAGCTATAGTTTCTTCAACATTTCTTAGTATGGGCACAACTATAATACTTGGTGTAATAACTTCATTTATGTTATTTTTGCTTACTCATTTTTACTTGCAGTTACCTGGAATGGATCCAAGTAAATTTATTGTTCCAAACTTTTATAAGTTTGGCGTCCTTACTTCAATTTTAATTGGTTTAATATTTCTAAGTTATTTTGGTATTAGATTTTCTGGAGAGACAAAAAAAAGATCTGAAGCATTAAATAAACTACAAGAAGTAATAGCAAAAGAATATGAATTAGAGTCACTCGGGGGCCAAGCCGCAGCTGCAGCACATTCGCTAGGAACACCTTTAGCAACAATAAGTGTAGTAGCTAAGGAATTAAAAAAAGAACTAGGAAATGACAAAGAGATTTCTAAAGATATAGATCTACTTATTAGCCAAACAAAGAGGTGTAGTGAAATTTTAAAAAAAATTTCTAAAAAACAAATAGAAGAGGATAGTTTTATTAATTTAATAAAGTTAGAAGACTTATTAGAGGAAATTATTACCTCATTCGAAGAAACATCTTCAAAAAAAATATATCTACTCAATAAAAATGATCAAAACAAAATTAGCATACAAAGAACTCCTGAAATAATTTATGGACTCAGAAATTTTATCGGTAATGCTGTAAAATTTTCTAAAAGTAAAATTGAGGTAAATTTGAAAAGTGATGAAAAAATGATTAAAATCGAAATAAATGATGATGGGCCAGGGATTCCTGAAGATATAATAAATAAAATTGGAGAACCGTATATTAAATCAAAATCAAAAGAATTAAGCCCTAATTCAGGCTTAGGACTAGGTACATTTTTAGGCAAGACTTTATTAGAAAGACAGGGAGCAAATTTACAATTTAAAAGAAATAGTAAATTAGGAGGAGCGTTAGTAGTTATAAGCTGGAGTCCGAATAGTTTTACTAACGTCTAAATTCAAATGTATAAGAAAGTATTTTGTAAGCGAGTTTGGCAACTAAAAAATTATAAGTATTAAAGCCTTTAATCGGCGCTAATTCATTTATATCAGCACCAACAATATTAGAATTTTTTGCTGCAATTTTAATTATGCTCAAAGTTTCATCCCATAGTAACCCTCCTGGTTCAGGCGTGCCAGTAGCCGGCATAATACTCGAGTCTAGTCCATCAACGTCAAAAGTTATATAAACTGTTTTATTTTTAATCATTTTTTTAAATTTTTTTAAGTTCCAATTTAATTTATCTTTGGCCCAAAAAATATCAATTCTTGATTTATTTTTTTTTAAAAAAGGTATTTCACTCGCAGAAATATTTCTTATACCAAAAGAGATAACAGAAACATTTTTATGATCTAGACATCTTTTTATTGCTGATGCATGTGAAAATTTTTGACCATTGTAACTTTCTCTTAAGTCCGCATGTGCATCAAAGTGCAATAAGCAAATTTTTTTATGCTTTTTTACAAATGGTTCAATACAACCGGGGGTAATAGAGTGTTCACCTCCAAAAGTCATTGGAAAAAGTTTCTTATCTAAAATTTCTTGATTTATTTTAGACATATTATTAAGAGCTTTTTTAATGTCTCTATCAATTTTAAATGGCTTTAATGTTTTGATACCTATCTTTTTATACGGCTCATATTTTAATTCTTCATCATAAAGCTCTACCTGATGAGAAGCTTTAATGATCTCTCTAGGGCCATTTTTAGTTCCACCACCATAACTAACAGTTTTCTCTAGACCGAAAGGTACAACTACGACTTTTTCTTTAAAGTTAAATTTATTATCAATCCCTAAAAACCCATCTTTATTTGTAAGATATTTCACTTTTTTTATTTAAATATTTTTGAGAAATTTTTTCTATTTCTATTTTTCCAGTTGGCTCGGTGATAGGCATCACTTGCTATTAAAGGCAAAACACTTGTTGCTTCAGCAAATACCATTTGTTCTTTTGTTATGTCTACCTTGCCCCACGAACTTGCTTCTTTTAAAGTCGAGCTGCTACAGGCTCCATCACGAGTATCGGCAACTGTAATTTGAACGGCATACTTATGCATGTCCACTTTTTTACCCAGTAACTCCGCACATACAACAGTATCTTGGATAAAGTTTTTTGGTACACCTCCGCCAACCATTAACAAACCAGATTGCTTAGATTGTAATTTAATTTCAGTCAGTTCTCTAAATTCTCTAATAGAATCTATAGTCATATGTTTATCTGGATTTTGTTCTTGGTGCATTACAAGGCCAAATCCTGCAGAGCTGTCAGTGAAAGCAGGACAGAAAATTGGAACATTGTTGTCATAAGCAGTTTCAATGAGCGAACCTTTCTTTTTTCCATTGGTTTTTAAGTATTTTCCCAATTCCTTAATGAACTCTCTTGATGTATACGACCTTGGTTCTAGGGTATTTGCTATGTTACAAATAGCTTTATCGCATGCTTGAAGTTCTTCTTCGTCAATATATGTATCGTAAATTCTATCAATATAATTGTTTCTTAATTCTTTATCATCATGGAACTGGGATCCTTGATAATGTTTAAAACCCAAAGCTTCAAAAAAATCCATATCAATAATAGATGCTCCAGTTGCAACAATTGCGTCAATCATATTATTTTTTACAAGATCAGTATATAGATCCATACATCCACCAGCAGAAGTTGACCCAGCTAATGTTAAAAAAATCGAACAATCTTTATCAGCAAGCATTTCATTATAAATTTTAGCAGCCCTAGCCGTGTCTCTTGAAGTGAAGGACATTTTACTCATACCGTCGATTATATTTCTTGCATCAAACGATTTAATATCAATGTGTTCGACCGGGTTGTTGAGAAGTTTTTTTTTATTATGTCCTATATTTGAACTATTTTTTTTGTCCATTAAGCAACTAAAGAATCAACTTTTTCATTTGACTCTTCAAATAGGGACATGATTGGTTTATCGTTAACTTCATAAATTTCATTTGAGTAGAAACCATTAAAATTAGTTCTAAAAGTAAGACCATAAGCACCTAACTGTCCTAATTCTATGTAGTCACCTTCTTTAATATTATTTGGCAATAAGAATGGACCCTTCATATAGTCTAAACTATCACAAGTAGGACCAAAGAAACTAAAAGAAGTCAATTTTTTTGATTGAATTCTTCCGTTTGTAATCATTTTAGATGGAAAAATAAAATTAGGAACCCCAGCATCAAATAAAGATCCATAGGTACCATCATTAATATATAAATTTTGTTTTTTTCTTAAAATTACTTTTACAACAGACGATCCACTTTCAGCTACAATAGCTCTACCAGGTTCACATATTATTTCTGGTAGTTTATTTAATTTTAAATTATTAATTCCTTTTTTTATTTCTTCCATATATTTAATAAGTGGTTCAGGTTTTAAGTCTGGATAAATTGCAGGAAAGCCTCCACCAATATTAATAATATCTGGAATAATTTTTGTTTTTTTAATAATATTTCCCACTTCACGTATACCTTTAGAATAAGAAATTTTTTCCATACATTGCGAACCAACATGGAAGCTTATTCCTAGTTTTTTTGAATGTTCTTTACACAATCTTACAAGTCCTAAAGCCTCTGAAGGCAATGCACCAAATTTTCTAGATAGATCTATTTCAGCATGTTCATTTGAAATTGCTATCCTCACAAACAGTTTTAAATCTTTAGCTTGGTTAGTCGCTTCTAGAATTTTTCTTAATTCATCTTTGTTATCAAGAGAGAAACTTTTTACGCCATAATCAAAATAAGCTGACGAGATGCTTTGTTTGCTTTTAATAGTATGCATAAAATGCAAATTCACTTCCGAACTTATCTTTTTAATTAATTTGATTTCACTTAATGAAGCCACATCAAAGTCCTTAACACCGTTAGATATAATTTGTTTTATTATCTTTTCGTGAGGATTAGTTTTTACTGCGTACAAAATCTTACCAGGAAAGTTCTCTTTAAAAAAAGTAACCGATTTTTTCACCTGCTCAGTCCGTATACAGTATACGGGAGAATCTGGTTTTAATGAGTTAACTAATTCGTTAACTGATTTAAATTTTCGCATTTCATGTGTCCCTCGTTATATTACACAAATATTTTTTAAAAAATTTAATAAAAAAAATCTTATATAATTTGCGTTTAAGGTTTTTTTTACTTTATGTAAAGAAAAAAAAGTCATACTAGCTGTTGTAATTGTATCCACAATGCCCATATGTAAGCTACATGAGATCTCAAAAAAATATACCCGAACAATTAAAATTGTCTGACTTTGAAGACAAATCTCTGCTTATTTTGGATGATGACGATCCTTTAAGAGGCAGACTGGCTAGAGCCATGGAAAAGAAAGGTTTTCAAGTAAAAGAGGCCAAAACAGTTGCTGAAGGACTGAATATAGTAAAAGCTACACCTCCAGGTTTTGCTTGTGTAGATCTTCGACTGGAGGATGGAAATGGCCTTGATGTTATTAAAGAGCTTACTAAGATCAAAAAAGATAGCAGAATTGTAATGTTAACCGGATACGGGAATCTACCTACAGCAGTAGCAGCAGTAAAAGCGGGAGCAATAGATTATATTGCAAAACCAGTTGATGCAGATGACGTAGAGTCAGCTTTACTTGCCTCGCCAGAGTCTAAAGCTCAACCACCAGAAAACCCTATGTCAGCTGATAGAGTTAAGTGGGAACATATTCATCGAGTTTTTGAACTTTGTAACCGGAATGTTTCTGAGACTGCAAGAAGATTAAAAATGCACAGAAGAACTTTACAAAGAATATTATCTAAAAGATCTCCGAGATAATTTATATTAATTTTTTTATTTTTTTTATCTGATTTACAGAAACAGTTACGATTAATATCT
>Ga0233438_10004717_pt1 | contig 11843 bp, 15 predicted proteins | sample SI_123_September_FD_182720 | JGI IMG/M metagenome (GOLD analysis project Ga0233438, IMG submission 182720) | Seawater microbial communities from Saanich Inlet, British Columbia, Canada - SI_123_September2016_10_MG | ecosystem: Environmental > Aquatic > Marine > Inlet | place: Canada: British...
ACACGACATTAACCATATTCATATACTTCTCAATTCAACCCCAACGGTAGGAAGAGATAGTATAGCTAAAGGATTAGGTAAGTATAGTAAATCGGTTTCATACTTTGATACGGTTAAAAGCAATACAGCAATCTCTTGGTACTGCTCAAAACAGTTAAATCAAAACATACCTTATGATTTAAAGTTTAAGGAACAATACTATCTAAAGTAGAAATATTTAGATGCCAAACATATACCATCGTAATACCAAATTTATACCACCGAATTACCAAACGCATTAAAATAATATGGCATTTAACAGACAAGAAGTAATCAATAAATTGATGAGGTTAAAAACCACAGAAATAAACAAGAACACAGGTGTTGAAGAAACACACAACCAATTAGAGTGGATGTTAATTTACCAACCACAGTTTAAAAGTAAAAAAACCGATTTATGGCTAAAGGATTTAAAACAGGAGGACGAGAGTTAGGCACTCCGAATAAAACAACAAGTGAATTAAGGAAAGTATTAAAGCATATGGTAGATAATGAACTTCAAAATCTTCAAGAGAACATCAATGAACTTGAGCCTAAAGAAAGAATAGAATTACTTATTAAACTACTCCCCTATGTAATGCCAAAAGTACAAACAGTTAGCGCTAGAGATGGAGAACCTATTGGACTAGATTGGATAAATGAATTTTAAAATTTATAAACTGTTTTAAAGCCTGTTTTCATTATCTGACGTCTTTTGATGATGTTGACAGTATTTAAAAGAAATTAAATATGGCATTCTATTGAGATAAATTATTATACTTCTGTTTGATTAGAAATTTCACATAATCCACATCAAAGTTTTTGTTTAGTGGAACTTTATAAGTGTGTCCAGTATTTCCATTTTTCCATTTCCATGAACCTTCTTTCGAAATTTGTTTTGGATCATCTAATGTAAAAAAGTTTTTTGATTTTGAACCGTCGGTTTTCATATTCCCTCTTTGAAAATCCATTCTTATTTTATCTTTCTGAAAATTAAAATAACACACTGTTTTGTGTCCAAACATTAAACTGATGTAATCTTTTTTTGTAACTAATTCAACATCATTGAGATTAATTACATATTCTTTTAATTCCTCCCATTTTTGAACAAGTTGTTCATTGGTTTTTAAAATCCATTTATTATCATCATAAACTTTGACCTCTTTACTTACAGAACTAATTATATTTTTATTTTTAGTATTGGTTAAAGATTCAATACTTTCCTTTGAAATAGATTTATGTTTATTGAAAACAATAGTATCATTTGAAAAACGTTTTATTTCCCAAAGTTCAAATGGAAGATTTTTGAAGTTAACACTGTCTTTTTGGTAAGAATTAAAAGATGGAGACACGAAGATTATTTTTGATTGTGACCAATCTATATCTTCTAATCGAAGTACTTTATTGAAATATTGAGAGAGGGTTAAAAGAAAATCTGATTTATTGTTAAGTAATAGTTGAAGGTAAGTATAACCCTGATCAATTACTGAGTAACTATTACCTTTTTTATATTCTATAATTACAAATGAATTATTCTCATTATCGTAACAAAGAGAATCAATTCTATAATTTCCAACTGTTAATTCTGAATATATAAATTCCAGTTGAAAGAATGTTTCTGTATTCTTTTCAACTAAATTTTGAATATCTCTTTCAAGTTTAAAAGGTTTTAATTCCACCTCTTCTACTTTGTCTTTTTTTAGATTAAATACTTCCATTGTTGGAAAATGTTTTGTTTAAGTCTGTAAAATACTCATTTCAGTTAATTCAATCAAGTTTTACACTCGGCAATACTTTGAATAAGAGAAATGAACTTCAAAATCTTCAAGATAACATCAATGAACTTGAGCCTAAAGAAAGAATAGAATTACTTATTAAACTACTCCCCTATGTAATGCCAAAAGTACAGGCGGTTAGCGCTAGAGATGGAGAACCTATTGGACTAGATTGGATGAATGAATTTTAAGATTTCCCCAATTTAGGGTTTCCTTAAAGCGATCATTCACAATTATCTTCTAGTTTAATTTTAAAATTTTAATTGCCTCTAGATACAAAACTGGTCAATATAAAAAAGTAGTGTGGATTACTAGCTAATAAGAGAAGAAAAAAATACGTTGGTTACTGATTGTATTTTCGTTGAGGACATTCAAAGAATATTGAACGTATCCGAGCGAACAGTTTACAGATGGACAAAAGAAGGGATACTCCCCCTACTCTAAGCCCACAGGTGGAAGATTATACTTTTCACGCACCGATGTAGACAATCTGATACGTAGCCGTATGACCGACAATACCATAAGGTCAAAACCTAAACAAGACCAAAGAGAAAGTCTTCAATAATTTATAAAAATTCTACTTCATTAACATCGCAAACTTCCTCATCAATAACGATTACATTACTATCATATGAACAAAATTCATCTTTAAGTATTAATATTTCAGAGTAGTTATATATATAACAGTAGGTTCTAATTATAATATCATTTGAACCATAGCAATCTTTTAGTATAATTGTGTTATTATTAACTAGCTGGTAGGTCTGACATTGTTTAGCATTATACACACAGTCAGCTCTAGTCAAAAAAAAACAAAAAAATAAAAGTACAGAAAAAGCAGTTTTCATAATATCTAATTTTTTTTCAATTTACAACTATTTAAACAAGGTTTCAGAAACAGATTTTATGAGTTTAGTTGTGGTTTAAAATAAAATAAAGGGACAGACAAATTTAGTAGCCATCATATTTTGTCATTACACATATAAGAAACTATTTAGGGTTTTTAATTAAAAAAATTACCAGTCGCAATCAATTCTCCCTGATGACCCTCTGAGCCTTCCGTTGTAATCATATTCTATATCCATATTGCCAATACTTACAATTCTCCCTTGATAATCATAATCAATATCAACATCACCAATACTTCTAACCCTCCCTTGATAATCATAATCAATATCTAAATCACCAATATTACTAACCCTTCCTTGATAATCATAATCAATATCATCACCTGCCATAAAATTGAATTTTAGTGGGGTATCGTCTTCGTATACAGTAAATTTATAATTCTTGCACTCAAAAGAAATTTGCCCAAAAGAAACGACAGGAACTAACAGTAATAAAAGAATTAGCTTTTTCATAATATCTAATTTATCATTCATAATTATATTCTAGTTTAATTTTAAAAATTTTAATTGCCTCTTGTGTGGCTTCATAATCCTTAAAAAACTCAATTTGCTCTTTGTTGTTAAGCATATCAAATAAAAACGAGCCTTTTATAATGCCTCCTTTAAACTACTTGACTTAGGTTTGAAGTTTCCATAGGTAACTTGGGTTAGAGTGTAAGTCATAATTTGACCATCGAGAGTAATTGGGGAGTCTTTTGATACTGACTCATTTTCCATAAATCCACCGTAAACTCTAGAACATTCATCTGAATTTATTTTTTTATTACCATTCCACTTCTTTCCCCAATAGAAAAAAAGTTGGTATGTGCCATCGGAAACATCAAATGAATAAGTTCTTCCAGAGGAAATATAAGCATGCTTTAAAACCTTGCCATATCTTTTTACAATAGCCACAACAGCAGATGATTTTGACGCAATGACTTTTATTGTTGAGCACCCAACTAAATATCCATCCTGAGGATATGTTTTACATGAAGCATTGATACCAAAACAATTTTCCCATGGAGTTGAACCTGTATACTGTGAGTAACTTAAAAATGGGATTAAACATAAAGAAAATATTAGAAATCGAATCATATTACAATATACAAATTTAATTTGAAAAGTAGGGTGACTAATTTGAGTTTTAGGTTTTAAGCTTTTTAGATAATTGAGCCTGCAACAACAAAAAAGGTTTGTTGCCAATATGTTGCCAAGTAGGCAATAAAAAACGCAACATCTTGTTTATAAATACATTAGAATTATTACAAATTCATCCTTATCAATTTCACCTGAACCCCAATTATAAAATTTAGTTTCTAGTGGACGTTTTTTTTAAAAGGTCACTAATGGCATATCTACAAGAATTCTATTCCTACGTATATTATCCTAGCGCCATACATTATTACTTCTGTATAAAAGGGCACCTAATATTTTTTTTCTAGTTTAGTACATGTATCGTAGCTAAATTTGCCGTACATTTTTTCTGCTAGTTGATCCAGTCCTTAGTTACATTTTTCTTTGATTAATTCTTTTAATGATTGATCTCCTAAACTTGCTCCTTTTTTCCAATCAGCACAAGCTTGTATATAGTTTGTAATTTAATTTAAATTAGGTATCGATGGATAAGGTACTATTGAGTCTAAAATTAAATACAAACTATCCTTGACCATTAAAGAAATAGATATTACTATCACAGAGGTAATAATACTTACGGCTATATTATTATTTTTAATTTCTTTGAGTTCATCAATCTCTTTAGTCATAAGAGTAAACAAATTAATAGAGACGATTATTACTAAAGTTATGATTATTGAACTTATTCCGATAAAAACTCCACTATATCTTAAGCTCTCTAACCAAATAGAACCATCAAAATTAACTTGATTTTCTATTAATTCAATTGAATTAGATATGACCTGATTTAAGCCATTAAAAAGGTAGCCAACTGAGAATAAAATTGAGGAACATAAAATAGCATAAGCTATGTTATCATTACCCATTTCATATTTCTTTTGGATGTATTTGTCAACCATTTTATAAGTAGAATATAAAATTATTATTCCTACTAAAAGTGAAATCCCCATTTGTATTAATCCATTGTATAAAAGATCTAAGTTCATATTATTATTATTTTAAATTACTACATACCATTTTGAAATATCACCGATATTTTTTGGAATTACTCCGATTTCAAATCCAGGTGCCGTAGTTTCCCAAACATAATATTTTTTCCCATTATGTATTTTAAATTTCCCATAAGAGGGTAGGTTGATTCCCAAAATAGAGTGTTCATATTGTAAACTATTTAAAATTACTGCATCGTAATTGAATTTTTTTAAAAGAGTATAAAGAAAAACAGTTCGAGTATCACAATCTCCCTTAAAATTCCCTATAAACTCTAAAGGAGAATACATGCCAAATTTTATATTACTCTCACATGTAAAACCTGCTTTAACAAGCTTATTTACCATATCATTACTTTCATATAAAACCGTGCAATCACCTGAAAGTTGAAGTCCATATGGGATGTTTTGAACCATAGTTACCATGACATCTGCAAACTCTTTTCTTGAAATATTAGGGATAGATGACTTTATTTTTTTTAATGAACTGTATATGTTTGATAATTTTTCATAATCTCTTTTAGATATATCCGAATATATAACAGGCATGTTTTTAAGTCGTAAATCAAGCTGTAAATTATCCTTAAATTCTTTTGATTTGAAATACTCGTTTGAATTAACGCTTAGTGTAGTAGAATGTTTTCGGTTATTATTGTCATTCCAATCAATTTTGTAAGATATTAAAAAATTTTCTCCAGACTTGAGACTTTCATCATATATATTTTTTTCATAATAAACTTTCTTTTCTTTTATTGAATTAGTGAAAAATAAAGATCCTAATCCATAAAAAACTAATAACAAGAAAAAGAAATAAGTATATTTAAAAATATAATTAAATAATCTAAATATATATTTTGAAAAAAAGTAAAGTAATGCTAAAACCGAAGCTATAATTAATGTTTCTAATGCACCTAAAATATTTGCAAAACAAACAATCAAGAAAGCATAAAAAACATATGTTATGTAGGGTAAGAGGTTTAATTTAACCTTGTCTTTAAAAATAGTTAATTTTGGTTTAGCCTTAGAAATAACATATTCTGGTTTTATTTTTTTTGTTTTAACAATCTCGATCTCATCTTGATTATACAATGCTCCATAAATATTTCCTGAGATAGTTCCGAAAGTCATATCACCCTCTCTAATAATTTCTGAAAATTCTATATTATAAATAATAACATCACTTAAATCTTCATTAAACTGATGGTTTTTAATTGATTTTTTTGGGTTAATTTTAACATCATTCAAGCTACTTAAATGAAGAGATATAGAATTAGCTCCCACATACTCTAAATAAGAAGATTTAACAGCGCTTTCTATGTTCGCCTCAACAATGTTTATTTTTGATAAATTAACGCCAGAAATCGAACTAATCGAAGATTCAGCATAGTACTTTCCTGTGAAAGATCCTTTTATATATAGATTGTTGTTGACTTTAATTTTCAATTTGAATTATTTGTATTTAACCATTCTATTAAACTTCCTTTCTTGAAATTTTTAATATTGTTTTTAATAGGTGTCAAATTAAAAGGAGGGTCAGAAAATTTTGTTGATATTACTCTTATACTCCCCGTTGACTCAACAAACAACTGATCCCTTAATTCAACAAATTTCGTGTATTTATCCTCAACTAAACTTCGGTTAATTTTATTTTTTAAATTAAAATATTCAATAAACTCATTATTCAATAGAAGTAGCAGTAGAGGATAATAAAATAAAGCAATCATTAAAATAGTAAAAAGATAAGATGTTGGAATTTTCTTATTGAGAATATTTATTTTTTGAGCAAAAAATGATGACTTATTAACCACTTTTCTGTACTCTTTTATATCTAAATTAATTTGATTTTCAATCAACACAATTTTTTTTTCTAATTCTTTTACATCTACAATTTTATCAGGCTCGTTTATTAATATTAAAAATTCATTTTCATTTTCATAAGCAGTGGTCATCTCTTCAATGTTTTTTAACTGAATTTTCTCAATAGTTCTAGAGTAATCTTTAACTAATTCTAACCTATATTTCACTAAATGAGGATTAATTTTATTTTTAAAAATCAGGACTTCAAGAGGATAAGAAATCATTAGTGCCAGGATTAATAAGGAAATAAACTTAATTAAATGAGGAAATAATTTTTGGAAATTAGTTCCGGATTCATATTTAACATCACCCCTTTTGAGGGAGGACAAGATCAATCTGTAAAGATTCAAAATAAATAAAGAGAAAAAAGTTGCAATAATGATCATTACATAATTATTTTTCGAAATTTCTGATGCAGCCTTAAGTAATGAAACAAATGATAAAATGAAAATTAAAATTAAAAGAAAAAAATACAAAACAAAGTTGTTTCGTTTTATTCTATTCAATATAAATAAGTCAAATCCACAAAATATTTTTAATAGTTTATTCATCAAGCCTTATCTATGTAATCATCTGGTTTTTTTTCTATTTTTATCATTTCCTCTCCCTTCCATTTATCAATTATAAAATCACTTAATTCACTTTGGGTTTGAATCAGTTTAATTTTTTCTTTTATGAGTTTTTCAGATTGGTGATTTACTACAAGGTCTCGTTTTAACCCATCTTTATCTTTATAAAAATCATACTGAACTTCTATACCGTGTTCCGCTTGAATTAAAGCCTTTAAATTATCATTCATAAAATCATAAGGACTTTTAATTAGCATCATCTTAAAAAATATAGGAGTTAGCTCAATAGTCATGAAAAGAAGTGTAATAAATAGTGTAAGTAAGGGATCTACAATTTCATGAAGAATATTAATTCTTTCAGAAAGTCCATTTAGCTTATTTGATATGTCTCCTTTTTCAGATATCAAAAGCTTTTGTTCTTTCTTTAATTCATCAATCTCGTCTTGAAAATCATTAATCCTTGGCTTGAGTTCATTTTTTAAATTTTCAAATTCTCTCATTATTCTTTGCCTAGTACTATCTTTTTCTCTTGCCACAGGACCAAAACCTCTGTTTCCTGTACCTCCATCACCATCAATTTCTAGGCTGTACGAAAGCTCGGCTGAAATCTTTTCCTTTTCTTTTTCTTTTATAACACTTCTAAGTTCAGCGATTTCTTCTCTTAACTCAGAAATTTTCGGATCAAAATCAGCATTAATACCTTCTGTGAATTCTATTTTTTGCGCTTGTTGTCTATTTACCAATTCCACATCAATCTCAGTAGAAAACATTTTAAGTTCCATTGGCTTTGAAATTGTAAAAGCAATAATAATACCCATTAACATTCTAGGCAAAGCAGATTTTATTTCGTCAAATGTAATGGCCTCTGTTCCATCACCTTTACCAGTGCTAGCTACTATAAAACGATCTATATTAAATATAATTAATCCCCAAATAAACCCAAATACTATCGACAATGATATTGCTACATAGTCAATAGGCATGTTTACTGCTCCACTTCCTCTTGGACCAAAAATCACGTAAAAAGCATAACCACCTGCCATAGCTGCCATAAATCCAGTTGCTACAACAATTCCACCTAAACATGCATATTTTACGTGATCAGTATAAGTGCTTCGCTCTAAGATATAACTATCAGCTCCGCATGCCTTCCAAAGTTGTTTCATTAAGAAACTTGGCTTGGGTGATTGATAAAATGAATTTTCCATATTTAATATAATTTTAAGTTTTTCATGTCAATTTTTATATTTACAGTTGAATTTTTTATAGAAACACTAGAAGATCTAATTTGGGGTTGTCTTTTCTTGATGACTGTTTTTGAGTTGTCTGTTAATTTGTTTTCTATTGGTAACAATATCTTTTTGTCACTCTTAAAATTTCCTTTTAGAACACTGGATTTTGCAAAAGAATGGATGTTCATTTTTATTTTTGATGAGACTATACCAGTCCAGCCAAAAGCGTAAAGAGTTATATAACGATTAGTTTTTTCAGCCTCAATAAAGGCCTTATTAGTGTTACAAAACCATCCTTTTAACCAAGAACCTTGATGAACTTTTACTAAAAAACAATCTTGAACCTTCCAAGTAATTTCGACAAGAGCTCCTTCTAATACATATTTAGAATTAACTTTAAAAAATTCAATTTTAGTATTTAAATCAATCATTTAAAAATTCATCAAGAGTTATAATTTCTGCATCACTGTTACCCCCTTCAATTCCAAATGTAATTTCCCATTCTGTTTTCTTGTTAAAAATCCATAAATCATTATTTCGCAAAGCTTGATCATTTTTTAAAAATCCGCCCATTACATCATCAAGTTTAGTGTTCTTATTACGTTCGTCTAAAACTTTTGAAAAAGACCAAGCGTTTCCTCTATAGTATTTCAAACTATATGTTCCATTAGGTATATCATCCATAGTCAAAACTTCATTTTTTCTAATGAATTGTGCTCTATATATTTTTTTATTATAAGTGTTATAAATTACCATTACATAATCTTTTGAATCAGCATTAATTTTCAAAGAATTCTCATGAGAAACATTAAATATACCTCTCCCAAAAACTTTTTCATAAGGCTTGAATCCAGTTTTTGGATAACATGTTTCATAATATTCATTGCATGCTAGTTTATATCCTAAATCACATGCAGCAATAAAATCATCACACCCCACAAGACCCATTTTGTTTTTAACAAGTCCTTTATAATAAAAAGCTTCAGCGTTTACTAATGTTGAGTTTAATTTTATTGATTCTTCAAAATCCTCTAAAGCTTTCTTGTAGGCTCTACTAAATTTAGATTTCCCCTTTTTATAATAACTTTTTCCTCTTAAAAAATAGACTAGCCAATCATCGTCTTCACTACTAGCATCAATGGCGTCATCAAAGTCAGAAATTGCATCATCGTAATTTTCATTTTCATAATAAATAGTTCCTCTTTTAATTAGAGGATCGATATTAAACCGATCTTCATCAATGGCATATTCGTAATTTTCAAGTGCTGACTCTACATTATCACTTTCATAAGCAGTATTACCTTTTTCATAATACCAATTCGAATCTCTTTCCTTGCAAGATTTGAATAAAATAAATATAAGAAGTAGTATTCCTAAAATTGTCAATAGTGGCCATAAGTTAAACCCTTTTTTAGAAGGTTCTTTGTACTCATCTTTAATGACAACAGCATCTTTTAAAAATTTTTCTTTTTCTTTATCATCATCAATCTTTTTTTCTTCAACCTTAACTTCTTTTTTAATTGAAGAGTTTTTTAACGGAATTTTAGTGTCATAGATTAAAGGTTTTAAATCAATTTTTTTACTAAAGACAGTATTTGGAGTTATATTTTCTAATTCTTTGGAATTTTCAAAATCCCATGAAGTTCCAAATCCACCAGGCGGATATATATTTAACCTATAAAATTCATTTCCTTTAGAAAGATGAATACAAAATTGATTTTTTACATCAAGCTCAACAAATTCTTCAGGATTATCATCAAGCCACTCTTTTATACTTTTTTTCTTTATTGAAAAAATTTGGTCTTTATCATTATATCTATGAACTATGTCTGTAAACTTTTCAATAGCATCATCAGCATTATTCCAAAAAGAAGTTATCAATGTTGCACCGCTAGTACTAGTAAAAAATCTTCCATCAGGAACACCACCATCTGATCCATTTAAAATAGGAGAATCTAAGCCTTTAACAATACTATTTATTTCCTGAGAGTTCTGATTAATACCGTCAAAATTTTCTAAATCAGAAATAAACTCCATGGGTTTAGGTAATCTATTAAGTCTAACAAAAACCCCCTCTTTTTGATAACCTATAACAAACAAATACCCTTTAAATAAATATTCCCAACTTTCAGGCTTCTCCTCAACTATTTGGTTAAAAATCTTTATCCCTCCATTTTTTTGAATAATCTCATCAATTAAAAATTTAGCGATTTCAAATGTTTGAACTTTAATCAAAATATAATCATTACCTTCTTCATCTTTAAATAATAGAGGGACGTTTATGAAGTTTGAAAAATCTTTTTTGTCATTTTCTATTGATTCTCCATCATAAATTTCATTAAGTCCTAATACCCAATTTGATTTAACTTTATCTTTTGCGTATTGTGTTGTTAAAATTTCTGTTGCATTACTAGGGGCAACATCAGCATTTGAAATAACAATAACTTGAGAGTCTTTTATTCCAGCTTTTTCAATTTTAAAGCCTTTCCCATTCCAAAAAGTAATATCATCATAACCTTCTTTGTAGCCACTATCAATATCGATATCGTTATTTATAAGTAGTTGATTTAAAGTTTTATCAATGTTTTTTTTAGAGCAAGGTTTCATCAACATAGTCATCGAACCTGTAGCAAAACGCCAATCTCCGTCAACATCAGACGTCATATATTCTAAAGGGTTTTTAATATTTAATTCATGATTATAAACTACTTTATCAAATTCAAGCCCTTTAAGATTTTTAAAAACTGAAAAAACTACTGATTCTAATCCATTTTCATTTATTAAGTCTAAAATATTCATATAATTAAGTTAGTTTCCACTTCCCCACTTGACCTCTACAAAAGCACCAAACAATATAATTATGATAAATATATTCTTCATTCAGTTAAATTTTAAAAAATTAGCTTTTGTATTTTTTTTATATTTAAATATACAAAAAAACGTTGATATAGTTTAATGTATAAGTCAAAATCTGTTTTTTAAGACCTATTAGTTTTTTTTATAAATAAAAATTAAGCTAAACAAATTGATTGTTTTATACAAGGGCTACATGATTTACTAAAAACAAGCCTTGAAACCGAAATATGAATATTTTTTTCCTTCGCTTTAGCATTTGCTCTAGCTAGGGTATTATTTGTACCCCATTGTTGAGGAAAAACTAAAGGTTTATTATCCCTTATTTTCATTTATTTGCAGTGAAGGTTTACGAAAACATGTACGAAAAATAGCTAAGACTTTATAAACATTGTGTTTGTCACATTCTGTATTGGAAAGTAACATACTATTCTTTTAGTTTTTTATACCTAGATATAAGTACATCTTGTTTGTTTTTCTGCTTCACATGTTTTACTCCGCAGATTTTACGTCTTTTATTACAGGA
>Ga0233438_10004723_pt1 | contig 11834 bp, 12 predicted proteins | sample SI_123_September_FD_182720 | JGI IMG/M metagenome (GOLD analysis project Ga0233438, IMG submission 182720) | Seawater microbial communities from Saanich Inlet, British Columbia, Canada - SI_123_September2016_10_MG | ecosystem: Environmental > Aquatic > Marine > Inlet | place: Canada: British...
ATGCAAGACCCCGCGCACGGGTACGAACAGACGGGTTCCAGGAACTTGACGTGCAGCGGTAACACCAGCGGGTGGCTGAAACAGGGCTACCTCCCGAAAAGGGACGGTAAGGCTCCGTCCTTCACAGCGGGTGGCTTCAAAAACATCGATACCCTCTACGGTGAGTACCTGAAACAAGGTGCGCAGATTTGTAACTCCGACGACGAGTGTAAGTACGTCTCGGTATTCTTAGACGGCGTGTACAGGACCTACAACGCCGACGCGTGCGAGACGAAACCCATGTCAGGGATGGCCGACGTCAAGACGTGGAAGAAGGTGGACCCCAGCGTCGCGGGTAAGGCTGTGGTCGATTGCGGGGGAACTTGGTCGAAGTGGACCGAGTGCTCGAAACCGTGTAACGGAGGGACCCAGGAGAGGACGTTCACCAAAACGCGTGCACCCGAGCGCGGGGGTAAGGCGTGCCCGAACCCCACGCAGACGCAGGCGTGTAACACACAGAAGTGTCCCCCGGTCGACTGTAAAGGGGTGTGGAGCGAATGGAGTTCGTGTTCGAAGGTGTGCGGCGGCGGGACCCAGAGCATGACCCTCGAGCAAACGGTCGCACCCGAGAACGGTGGCAGACCGTGTCCGCCCCCGAAAACGCGACCGTGCAACACTCAAGCGTGTCCACCCCCCGAACCGCCGAAGTGGGCGTGCGGGGGTGACGAGAACTCAAAGATCCTGTTCAGTCAGTTGAACGATAACACGTGCGATTGCCAACCGGGGTTCGACGACGAACCCAAGACGGGTAAGTGCGACGTTCCAAAGAAGGTGGCGAAACTGAACGATCCATCGAAGATTTGGGCTGCAGAGAACGACCGCGGGAATATGTACCTTCGGGGTAAACCATCCCTCCTTCGCAAAGACAAAAGTGGTTGGGAATACAAAGACCACGATTTCATAAATAAAACAGGAACAAACAGTGAGTTTGGGTGGGGGAACGCGCGATACGACAAGGTCGCGGACGCGTGTGCTAAGAAAATCAACTCAAATTCCCCTGGGTTTTCGGTGTGGAGACTTAAGAGGAGTTACCCCGATCCCGAAAAGTGGAAGTGCCGCGAGTACACGAAAAATAATGGATCAGCTACCGACGAGCAGTGCGTCAATGCTCCGTGGTTGAGGAAGGGTTGCATGGAAACGTCGCCAGGTGGTCCAAAATCTGATGAAGATAACAAATTAAACCAGTATGCAGGTAACGGCCTGTACTGGCGACGCACTTATGACAGTGCGTACGGAATAGATGACGAATGGATAATAAAGAAACCTAAAGCCATTCCAAAATCGACCAACAATTATTGTGCGAGCAGGGCGGATCCGAGTCCGGGGTACTGCAAGAACGCTGATAAGTGTTGTAGCGACACGGGGTGGTGCTCTCCGTATTATTATAATAACGGGAAAAGTTGTTCTAAGGGCCACGGAAACCGAAAATACGATGGTAAAAATGTCAAGTCGTCAGGGGCGTTTCCACATTTGGGCAACGATTATAAGTAGTGATTAAAAATCTAGGCAAATTGTAATGATCGCGTTCCTCGTGCTATCGATCTGTTTGTACGTGTCCATACTATGTTCGTCGATCGCGAGTGTCATGGTCGTGCCGGCTCAGGCGGTCGTCGACGATGCAGAGGAGCCTTCGGTCGCCTCGGATCCGGAGATGATGCCAGCACCGCCTTCGGTCGCCTCGGATCCGGAGATGATGCCAGCACCGCCATCGGTCGCCTCGGATCCGGAGATGATGCCAGCACCAGCACCGTCGGTCGCCCCAGAGCCGGAACCGGTCGCTTTCGAAGTGGTCCCCTTCGAAGTGGAGGAGGAACCCGCGCCGAAAAAGGAGACGTTCAAACTGATACGAGATGTCGATTACTTCACGGCGGATGTGTACCACCACGACCCAGGCGAGAAGGAAAAGTGTCTCGCCGATTGTTCGTCGAACCCTTCGTGTAAGGCGGTGGTGTTCGACGGGTCCATGTCGATGTGCTGGGGAAAATCCATGGCCGAATTCGAGATGCCGCTCCATCAACCGAACGCCGACAGGCTGACTTACGTCAAAAAAGATTCCTACGACGCTGCAAAAATAAAATATGGATAGAGAGTATAAAACAACATGACCGTCTGCAAGACCGCCACTCGTAAGGGGGCCGGTATCAAAAAGGTACTCTCCCGCAAGACTGCGAAGCACCCCCAGGGCATGGTGTTCCAGTCCAGGTGCAAGGCCGGTAAGGTGCTCCAGAAGATGGACGCCGTCAAGGCCTGGAGGAAGGCCCTCAAGGAAAAGCACGATTTCACCACCAAGGAGGGTAAGGTGCGTCTGATCCCCAAGAAGGGTACCAAGGCCTACAAGGCGATCAAGAAGCGCATGCAGGAACTCATGTGAACTGCGAAAAAATCTCAGGGTATAGTATAACAAAACAACATGACAATTCCTTGTACGGGAAACCCCGTGGTAAAAGTCTACACAAAGGTCACTGACAGGCACCCGGCCGGTCTCAAATACAGGTCCAGGGTTTGCGCTGGTCAGGTTCTCCAGAAGAACCCGAAGGTCATCGCGTGGAGGCAGGCTCTCGAGGAGATGCACGATTTCAAGAAGAAGGGTAAGGAGGGTACTTTCACGACACACAGGAAGAAGAAGGGGTTCAGCCGCCGCGACGCGGACAGGAAGGGCATTCTTAAGAAAGACATTAAACACACGAAGGGGAAGAAGGTCGCCCGCCCCAAGCTTCTTATCCCCAAGAAGGGCACCGCCGCCTACAAGAAGATCAAGGCTCGCATGGCTGTAATCCTCAGGGAGATGCCCGCGGCCAAGAAGAAGCCCGAATTTCTTTATAAACTTGCGCCCGCGGCCAAGAAGAAGGCCCCCAAGAAGCCCGAATTTCTTTATAAACTTGCGCCCGCGGCCAAGAAGAAGGCCCCCAAGAAGGTCGAATTTCTTTATAAACTTGCGCCCGCGGCCAAGAAGAAGGCCGCGCCCAAGAAGAAGGCCGCGCCCAAGAAGAAGGCCGCCCCCAAGCAGAAGTCCATTGGTCCTCGTAGGTCCTCCAGGATCGCCGCTCGCGCCGCTAAATAAATAATGTATACTTGTATGATCTTCTATTTCCTCTTTTTCGTGATAGTACTGTATCTCATGCACGAAAAACAGACATCCGTCTCTAACTTCTTCCACCTGAGCGACGGCCACTCGCAGGACGTTTACGATAAGATGCGTAAGAATGGTGTGAGCGGCGAGAAACTCAAAGATTTCGTAGTGATGGAGAACCACCTCCTCGGCCTCGAGCAAAAAGCCGTGCAAACCGGAATTCCGTATCCGCAGCAAGGAAACGCCATTTCGAAAAAGATCAAGGCGACATTTCCGAACTATAATTTCATGTACCACGGCATCCACCTGAAACAACTGTCCGAACCCAACAAGACGATCAACAGAAAACTAAAACAGCAGAGGAATTCATATGCGGCGGTGTGAGGCTGCATATCAATTCTGTCATGTGAATAGTAAATATAGAATCATCTCATTCTCTTCTGCTTCTTCCACTTCTTCACCAACCGTCGTTCTAGTTTAAGCACCGTGTACTTGAAGGGAAGACCTAACCTGTCTTTCTTCAAGGATTTCATGCCCCACTTCACGCGCTGAACGTCCGCGTTCAGGTTCGGCTTGTACTTTTTTATGAACCTCGATCCGTACATGCGTTTGAGTCGTTTTCGGATGGACTCGTCGTCCAGTTTTCGTTTCTTGATGCGTTTCCTCACGGGTGCGGTCTTCCTGTTGATCATGTTGTAGATCTGATGCTTTGTCGCGTTCGACGTTCGCTTGATGCCTAGGTTTTTCGCGACGTACATCATGCTGGCCCTCCTGATGCACGCGCACTTACCACGAGTCAGACGCGAGGCGTTCAGGAGCTGGTTAGGAGTACACTTCACGATTACATGTTTTCTCCTATATCTAGGTTGGTATGTCACTCGCGGGACGCATCTTCGGACCGGAGTGGGAACGCATCTGGGTACCGGAGCGGGGAGCACCGGCGCGCGGAACTCGTTGATGACTGGACGCGGGGGTGGCGGCTGTGGGCAAGAGGGAGCTGAGAGACGATTTCGAACGATCTCCTCCCTTCGACGCATGCGTTCGCGTCGCGCGGCTTCGTCCGCGGCGCTGTGTACGTTGACACCGGACTGTTTCACGAATTCGCGAACCTCTTGGTTCATCTTACTATTAGCAAAGATTTTTTTGGTTAATGGTTGTTACCGATCGAGAGTTCCTCCTCGACGACGTCCACGCCGTAGAAAACCGACTGGGCCGCGTAGGTTTTACCGTTGTACGTGACGGATTCGTTCCTGACGTCGATGCCGTACGTGCTGAACGGTCCCACGTAGAAGTCCGGGGACCACTGATCGGGCCTTTTCCCCTTGATCGATCTGGCGCAGTGTGAGTTGTACGCCTGCACGAAAACCTCCTCGGGGACGAACTTGTCGTCGCCCTTGATGACGCGAACTGAGTTCATGAAGTGATGGAGCGTGTTCGCAACCATGGCCACCTGGTCCTGGATCTTCTTGAAATATTTCGGCACGACGTTCCATATGTCGCGGCCGTTGTATCGCTCGCTGTAGTCGAGGTACGCGCGGACGCACTTGAGAAGGATCGCCGGTAACTCGTTCTCCAGCTTCTTGTCCAGGTGAGGATCCGCCTCCTGGACCTGCTTGGTGAAGTTCCAGGGGAGGATACGCCGAAGGACGGATCCTGATTTATCGTTCCAGTTCGGGACTTCGTTCCCGCCCAGGACGCCGGGGACCTTCCAATTCGGTAACGACACGGCCACCTTGTTCTTGACGTTGACGGCGATACCCTCACCAGAGACGAGCGACTGAAACTCCGCCTGCTCGAGCGCGAGGTCGCCCTTGACCTCTGGGGCGATGAAGAGGAGCGCCTCCATGATGGCGGACAGGCCGAACTTACGTTCGATGTTGTTACCGAGTGTGCGGACATCGGTCGTGTCGTAGAATTTTTGAAAGACGTTGTTGATCAGCGTAGACTTACCGGACCGAGCGATGCCTTTGAAGAAGGGAATCACCTGCCACTTATCGAGCTCGCCCACGTCGTAACACAGACGACCACCCATGACGTACGCCCACTTGCACACGTCCTTCTCGAAGTTCTGGTAGTTAAGGATCTTGTCGAAGTTGGGCGTGGGAATGTCGTACCAGTCCTCGACGTGAGAGTAGTCGACGAACTCCTGATCGAAGTACTTGCACGCGATGATGGTCGGATCCAGGGCGCGGAAATCCTGACTGTCGTAGGGGTAGAACTTACACGTCGGGTGACCCTTGACCTGGGGACCGTCCTCCTTGCCGATGAAAAGACCGTTCTTGAACGACCAGGCGTGTCGCCTCTTTTCGATCGCGGGAAACTGGGGATCGACACAGTTGGTCATGTGACTCGCGACGTCCCTGTAGCACCCACCTTTGCTGGTGAAGTTCCGCCAGTTCTCGAACTCTTCGTCTTTCGGTGCGAGTGAGTGCACGAAGGCGAGGATCTCGTACTTCGGACGCCAGGCGCGCGTGCCGTACCCGAAAGGCGATTTGATCTCTTCGTAGCAGTGGTCCCTGTACCGCCGGAACCCGCGTCTGTGCGCCTCCTCGAGGCTGTGGATGATGGACTTCTGGTAGGGCGTGCACTTCTCGATCTCGTCGTCGTCCATCGCGAGTGGATCGGAGAACTTCGTCACCAAGGGTTCGGCCGTGGGGTTCACCGTCCGCTCGAACACGTTCCAGTGCCTGCGCACGTTCTCGAATCCGTCCTTGACCTGCTTGCCGATGTTGTTCACCCGTTTCAGGAGCGTGAACCCGTCTTCGTTCGGTTTCGACTTGATCCCCAGGGCACCCATCCTTCCCCTGAGATTTATGAGGTAGCGGCGTTGCTTTTCTTTTATACATTTTATAGCCTTGATGTCGATACGTTCGGCGATCGGTCCGTTTCGGTCCCAGAAGTCCGGGTGTACGAACTGGCGGTAGCCGAGCTCGCGCGCATCCCGGTGATCGCACCGCCTGAGGTCCCAGGCATCTTCGAAAATTTCGACGACTTTACAAATCTCTTCCTCATTCATCGAATCGACCGACCGTTTCTCCAGTTCCAGTAAGGCTTCATACCGGTCCGGCGTCTTATCGATGAAGTGGGTGTCTTCCATGTTATTACATTTACAATTTTTATCTCTAAGCCTTGAGCTCGCTCAAGATCTTTATGAGGATTTTGTTTTGGGTCTGGAGTTGCTGACCGATCGCGACCAGGGCGGTACACACAGTGTCGCCGTCCTCGGTGGCCAGGAGGGAAGTCAACATATCGCCCATGTCCATTTCGTCCTCGAGGTCCATCATGATCTCGTCGTCCTCGTCGGTCAGGATCTCACCCTCCTCGATTTCTTCGTCTTTGATTTCCTCAGGCTGCGCGTGCGCGGGTGTAGACATTTACATGGGCTGAGAAATTTCGGTCCGAAAAATGCCGCGTTTCAGGGTGGTCGAAATTATTTTCTCTGTGTATAGTACAACAACTCTCAAAATGGCTGGCGGACTCATGCAGCTCGTCGCGTACGGCGCCCAGGACGTGTACCTTACCGGTAACCCTGAGGTCACATTCTACCAGGCTAAGTACAAGCGTCATACGAACTTCGCTATGGAGAACATCGAACAGACCCTCAACGGTAACCCCGCCAACTCCGGCCGCGTTTCCGTGACCATCGCTCGCAACGGTGATCTCGTCGGCGACATGTACGTCGAACTCAAGACCGCCGCGTCCGGCGTGTCCGGTCGCTCCCCCTTCTGGGCGGCTGAGCGCGCTATTACCTCCGTTGAGCTTTCCATCGGCGGTCAGCGCGTCGACAAGCAGTACCAGAAGTGGTGGAGGCTCTACTCCGAGCTCTACCTCGACGAGGCCAAGAAGGCCGTGTACGGTAAGATGACCTCCGCGGGTGCCGCGTCGCAGGTCTTCCTTCCCCTCCTCTTCTTCTTCAACCGCAACCCCGGTCTCTATCTTCCTTTGATCGCCCTTCAGTATCACGAAGTGCGCGTCGATTTCGATCTTTCTGGAACCTTCGAGACGCATCTGGACAAGAACGTTTTCAAGGTGTGGGCGAACTACATCTACCTCGATACCGAGGAGCGTAGGCGTTTCGCCCAGAAGGGCCACGAGTACCTCATCGAGCAGACGCAGCACACCGGCGTCGACACCGTCGACGGCACCACCGGCGGTACCAAGCAGATCCGCCTTTCCTACAACCACCCCGTCAAGGAGCTCGTGTGGTGCCTCTCCGGCACCGCCGTCAAGGACCACTGGCACTTCGGTAAGGGTTCGGGCGATGGTACCACCTTCCCCCAGCTCGCCATCGGCCCTGCGGATACCACCACCACTGTCGGTGCGCAGAACCTTCCCATCTCCGCGGCTACCGGCGCGCCCGTCTGCGCCACCGGTGGTGCGGCCGCTGTTGCCTGGACCGAGGAGTCCGAGGGTGCGATGACCGAGTTCAAGCTCGTCCTCAACGGCCAGGACCGCTTCAAGGGCCAGACCGGCAAGTACTTCAACCAGGTGCAGCCCTTCCAGCACCACACCGGATGCCCCTTCCCCGGCATTTACTCTTATTCCTTCGCACTCAAGCCTGAAGAACACCAGCCGACTGGGTCCTGTAACTTCAGCCGCATCGACAACGCGCAGGTCTCTATTACCACCGTCGGCACCTCCGACGCCACCAACCTTCACATGTTCGCGACCAACTACAACGTCCTGCGCATCCAAAGCGGCATGGGCGGTCTCGCGTTCTCCAACTAAGGCGTTAAGGTCTCTCGGTAGATAAAAAAATAAATTTTCACATTACAAAAACCTGCTCCTGTAAAACGCACTTTTACAGAAGCAGAAAGGAAATATCGTTAATCTTGTGAAGGAGGTTAAAAAACCGCGCGTCGGAGTCCACGTCCTTGGGCCTGATGATCTCGAGTTCGATCTGGTACGACGCCTCCTCCTCCGAATCCATGTCCGCGTTATCGCCGCTACTGATCGTCATGTCGATGCTCAGATTTTTACGGACGAACGAGTGTCGGGTCTTGGACCGTTTGCGGTCCATCTCGTACTCGCCCGTGGTGGGTATCTCCCGCGAGATACAGAAACGAACGTCGAGGGGTTGTTCGCTATTCACGAAATCCTCTTTGCGAACCTTGATCTTTTGGATCATCTCCTGGTCGCCGGTATCCTCGTCGTTAGTGATACGAACACTCTCGGCGTCGTTATAGTACACCTCGTACGATTTGGACTCCTTCTTTTCCCACCTGTCGTATTTCTGCAAACCCCGGAGGACCTTTTTCCACGCATCCTTTCCGACGTTCGTGTCGAAGAAGGAACCGTTCTGCCGGCCGAGGCGGATCTCGACCTCGATGTCGTCTTCGTTCTTGTGCGCTTCGAATAAAGGAAAGGTCGTGTCAACGATCTTCTGTATGTCCATTCATAGTACGAGCGCGCCTTTCCCTTAAGTGTTTTATGTGCGCTGAACGTATGAAAGGCATTCGTAACAAAGGAAACACGTGCTACTTCAACACGGCGCTCCAGTGCCTCCTGTACATTCCGGCGCTCTCCAATTACATGATCCGCAAACCGTACGCGGGTGAGTGTACATTCACCAGGGCGTACTCGGATCTTGTCAAGGTCTACTGGACCAAGGGTCGAGACCACGTGGGTGTGTCCAAACTACTCGAGGCTTTCATCGAGAAGTTCCCGCGGTTCGCGAACATGGACGAACAACACGACGTCCAGGAGGCGGTGCTCTGCATCGTCGACATTTTGGAACGGTCCGTCCCGGAAATCAAACCGTGGTTTTACGGTAAGAAGACGCAGGAGACGGTTTGGCCCACGGGGAAATCCACGAGTGAAGAGGATTTCAGCGTGCACTTGGTGACGTCGTCGAGGTCTAAGGATATGGGTCAGATTTTGGCAAAGAGTACCGACTGGAACGTCATAGAGAATTACGTCGACGACGACGGGAAGCGGCATAACCTGGCGACGACGCGCATGGTCTTCTCGGAGCTGCCCCGCGTGCTCATGATATCCTTCGATAAGAAGAGTCACGTCCAGATCCTCAAGAAACTCGTCATCGGGGACAGTCAGTACGATCTCATCTCCACGGCGGTGCACGTGGGCGAACAGGACGACGGGCACTACGTGTCCTTCGTCAAGAGGAAAAACAAGTGGCTGTTCATAAACGACGATCACGTGGAGGAATACGACCCGCCGGAACAGGCGTCGTATTATTTTATGGTCTACAATCTAAAAACTCCTTCATCTCAATGTTCTCCTTGATGTTGACGATCGTTCGGTAGAACGTTCGCCTGTTGTTCGGGTAGGTCTTATCCGTCCTTCGCTTCAGGGGCCGCCACCACATGGGCGATTCCCACGTGACGTACTCGCACTCCACGATCGCGCCGTCCTCCATCCACGGTTTCGCCTCGAACCGTCCGTGCGGTATTTCCGATTCGAAAAACAGTTTCCCCTTTTCCTGTACGTACAGACGCCAAGTCGGTTCTCCCTTTTGAAATCCCGGCGTTTCTCGCGACGGCTCCCACCGCGCGAGAAAGTCGACCGTGTTCTTATCGCGCGGTTTCCATTTAAACATCGTCTCGTGCGTCCCTATGCGTATCGGTTCGTAGACCGGCGTGAACACCAGGCCGTCCATCCTTTGCGTGACAGTCGGGAGGTACTCGTTCATGAACGTTTTGAATTCGCGCATCGGGTGGAACTTCTTACACTTGAGGCGGTACGGATCGGTTTTCATGCATATTATGCCCTTCATCATGGCTTTGGCGGCGTCCATGCGTTTGTGCAGATCGAGGTTCCACACCGACTCACCGCACACCCGAACCGCGTCGTATACCATGAGCACGTTCTCGTAGAGTTCACCGTCGAGGATCGTGCCCTCGTACGCGGCTTTCTTGAGGTTTAACGGAATCTCGGTAACCTTGAACGATCGGTTCACCAAGAGAGTCTTCTTCTTACCCTCGTACGTGATGGCGACCAGCATGTGTCGCTCTCCGTCGGTCTTTTCGCATACCACATATTCCCCATTTTTCAGGATCGGGAAGTGCTGTCTCTCGATCGAGATGGGTTGGGGACCGGGGAAGTACTCTTTGCTTCCCCAGACCTTGTGAATGTACGTCACAACGAACTGTTCCATGTCTTATGAGCGTTCAGTATCTTTATATATCGAAACAATCATACTCGTTGTTTTTGCACATGAAGATATTCTGCTTCGTGTCGTCTTCAATATTACCCAGGAGTTCGGTAAGCCAATCATACTTGTCTGACCAAACGTCTTCTTGCATTAATCGGATTATCCTAAAGCCATTCTCATTTGCATTCGTCTGTTTAAATATATCTCTTTCATGTTGTTCTTCAAAAGACGATTTAAAATGCTTGACATCTTCAAAATGTTGTCCTCCATCTAATTCAATTATCACAGCCTTTTCCCTGATACAAAAATCAAACCGAAGAAGTCTTCCACTTTTTACACCTCTACACCATTCTGCTGTAAATTCTCTCTTTAGTGTAGGGTAGTATTTAATGAGTTCATTATACACTTTTCTCTCGGTTTTTCTATAACAGGTGCTGCAGAAAGATCCTGCAGACAAACTACTTCCGGATATTTGAAAAGGAATATTACATTCCGGACATTTAAACCAATGCTTATTGTCTGTGCTACGACAGACATCATACGGTTTTAAATCACCATTCTTTTCGTAGTCCCAATATGCAGACTGTGGAAGTGAAGCTATACTACCCGCAATACAATGTTCACAATTACTGTCACCACAAAGTTTTTTACGGGGAATAGAACAATATCCACACCATTGATTATGTTTAGTTATATTTCCAATAATCATAGGCATATCTTTGTGTCCACAATCCGGACAATCAAATAGTCTCGTTTGTTTAGAAAACATACTCACGTCATCAGGTGTATCTTCGTTATTTTTACTCCAATGAATAGCTTTTGGGTGTGCAGAAAATTTCTTCTTACTGCAAATATTACAATTTGGATCCTTGCATCGTTCTTGGTTTGCGCAAAACCTACAACCACCATCACCTCTGACATTAATGGGTTTAACTTTAAATGTATGTTCACATGCACAACAATTAACTTCTACCGAATGATGGGCGTTCGTGAAAGTTTGCCGTGGGGTATTTTTATTGTTGGAACTCCAGGATTTTAACAACCATGGAATATTTGCACAACTATTATCATGGCAAAATTGACACGTATCATCATCACACAATTTCTGATGAGCACAATATGGACATCCCTTAGGTCCCTCATTTTTCCATCTTTTTTCTGATTCACTCCATACACGCTTTTTCTGTCTGGTCATCGCCTTTGGGTTTTGTATGTAATGATGAGGACAACAGTCACATTTCAAAGTGAGTGGTGTTTTTGAACCCCATGATATTTTCGTCAAATCGATTCCTTTGTTATTCGGGTGTTCCAAGTCTACAAGTTTAGCTTTAGGGTGGGATGCAAAACTCTTTTCGTATGGAAGATTATTACGTCTCGTTTCCCACGCTTTAGACAATACCATCTTTCATTGAAAACTCAACACCTACCTTTAAGCGTTTACTTTCACACTCGCGGCGTTCAGAATATTACTCACGCACTCATGCGCATAGGTTTGGATGAGCCTCGCGCCGGAGTAGGCAAACACCTTGACACCCTGTTCCTTGAAATCTTCGAACATGTTGGGTCGAAGTCGCCATTTCTTCTTCTTGATTTGTTTGACCACCGTTCGAG
>Ga0233438_10004724_pt1 | contig 11830 bp, 15 predicted proteins | sample SI_123_September_FD_182720 | JGI IMG/M metagenome (GOLD analysis project Ga0233438, IMG submission 182720) | Seawater microbial communities from Saanich Inlet, British Columbia, Canada - SI_123_September2016_10_MG | ecosystem: Environmental > Aquatic > Marine > Inlet | place: Canada: British...
AGCTTTGAGTTCAGACTTAATAGCGAAGTTGGTTTAAAGATGAAAACCCCTCGATTTCTCGAAGGGTTTTTGAAGGGTGGAAGACCGGTCTCGAACCGGCGACCTCTAGAACCACAATCTAGCGCTCTAACCAACTGAGCTACTCACAATCAGTGATTTAGACATGTAAATAATGTTTAACTGTCTGAACACTGCCAAATGAAACTCAATTTTCCAAAGGTTCACAAAGACCACAACAATAAATTCTTCATTTCTTTTTATGTAAATAATAAACGCTACAGGCTATACAATGGAAGTAGGATAGGCTCAAATTTTGACCCTAACTCCTTCCCTCCTATTGAGAGACACAACATGAGTAAAGTATTAGCTTCAGAGGTTTATAACTATCTAATTAATGGAGGAGTTCTTGAAGCTTATAGAAACAACTCTATGGTTTGTGGGAACCTTACTGACAAGAACTATCTTGACCGAGCTCTATCTAAAAAACTCAAAGATTCATATTCAAAGAAATACAAAAAGCTACTAACCAGTCTACATAGAGATTTGAGCAATCTGATTAGTAATGAAAATATCACTTATGAAGACTTAAATAAACTTTTAGATAGATATACTTCGTCAGTTACATACAACACAATGAGAAGACATCTTAAAGTGCTAATAAATGAAGCTATTAGTCTTGGAATGGCGCACAATCCTATGAAGAATATTGCAAGTAAAAGAGGAAAAGCTAAACTGCATAAGCCCATAAAAGATATTAGAAAGCTACTAGATGAGATAAAACAATATAGTTTCAACCTTTATTTATGCTGCTTAATGACCTATGGTTGCCTTTTAAGGCCTCACAGGGAGATTAGAGAGCTCACATGGTCAGACTTTTCAGAAGACCTTAAATACATTCATTTATCAGGAAATAGAAACAAATCAGGCAGAAATAGGATAGTGCCTGTTCCATCTTATGTTAGAGATATACTTGTAAAAGGTGAGTCTAATCATAATATCTTCTCTGGAAGCAACAAACCACTAAACCAGGACTATTTTAAGACCCTTTGGAGCCGTTTTAAGAGACAATCAGATATACTTGAACAAGGACAAACATTATATTCTTTTAGGCATTCAGGAGCTATAGAAATCTTTAAAAGAACAGGGTCTTTACACAAGCTTCAAAGAGCTATGGGGCATTCAAGTTTAAACGTATCTCTAACCTATTTAAGAGGTTTAGAAGTAGCTGAACTAAAAGAAGAAGTTATGCCTATGTTTTACTTAATAAGTTAATACTGAATTATTGTTTTCCAGGCGTCTACCTCTAATTGAAAATCTACACGTAATTCCCACCAATTACCGTCTAAATACCATTCATCTTCGGGATACCCACTATCTTGCCTTGCCTTCCAAAACCACTTTGGATCCAGAACCAGGTCAACAAAATGAGTAGTATCTCCATTCAATCCAATATAAAAAGAACTATCAAACTGATTTGTTTCAGGCTCGGAATAGTTATTTCTGTACCAAAATCCTCCATAACCAGAAAAATGTTCAAAATGCACAAACTCACCTGCTAAAAATTTTGTTCCAAACGGAACTTGAACTCCTTTTCCATTACCTAAGTCTGAGTCAATATCTTTGTAAATTCTTCCATCATTTCCACCAACTATACCAGCTGACATAATATAACAGTCCACTACTATTTGACCAGAATAGAAGTAAGTAGAATTACTGTTAGTAATATCTCCTGTTCCTGTCTGATATGATCCTGGAAATAACATTTTTCGATCGGAATTAAATGTATTGGGAACTTCAAGAAAAATATTAAGAGTTCTATTATCAGAATTATAGGCCAAATCTCCGTATGATGGATTTAAATTAGAAATTTCACTTGAATTCAAAATTGGAACTGATCCAATATTTGTGTTAGATTCACCAGCATCTCCTTGTGGCCCTTGCGGCCCAGTCAATGAGTCAAGAAAATCTTGTTGTGTTCCTGTATTCCCAAGTGCTAACCAGATGTCATATGCTGAATCTCCATCTGCTCCATTATTACCTGCTATACCTTGAGGTCCAGCAGGTCCGGTTTCACCTTGTGGCCCTTGTATTCCTTGGGGTCCAACATCACCTTGAGGTCCTTGATCCCCAGTATCACCTTTATCACCCTTAGGTCCTTGTAGTCCTTGATCTCCAGTGTCGCCTTTATCTCCCTTTGGTCCTTGTGGCCCTGTTGCTCCTTGTTCTCCAGCGGGTCCAGGCACTGTTGAGTCAGCTCCTGTTGCCCCTTGTGGTCCTGCAGGTCCAGTAGCACCAGCGGGGCCTTGTATACCTTGTAGTCCTTGATCTCCAGTATCTCCTTTATCACCCTTTGCCCCTTGTGGTCCTGTTGCTCCTTGTGGTCCAGTAGGTCCGGCTGGTCCAGTAGCACCAGCGGGGCCTTGTATCCCTTGCGGCCCTTGATCCCCAGTATCTCCTTTATCACCCTTTGCCCCTTGTGGTCCTGTTGCTCCTTGTGGTCCAGTAGGTCCGGCTGGTCCAGTAGCACCAGCGGGGCCTTGTATCCCTTGCGGCCCTTGATCCCCAGTATCTCCCTTATCACCCTTAGGTCCTTGTGCCCCCTGGTCTCCTTTATCACCCTTAGGTCCCTCAGGTCCTTCAGGGCCAGGAGCTCCTTCAACACTTGGTGCATAAAGAGCAAATGGAACAGCTGTTAACTCTTGTACACTTAATCCAACAAAATTGTCACAGCTAACTGTTTTCCCCCTTCCATAATCCACATCAACTTTTAAAGATTTAGACTCCGTAGTCCAAGCAATATTATCCCATGAATATCCAGCCTCAGGTGTGCCTGTGCCGATAACTAGGTTTACCATACCATAGCTGTCTGTAGTTGTTTGCTGAGTTTCTATATATTCAGTGTTTCCGTTAGAATCTAAAAAAGAAAACCGCAAACAAACATCTCTATCACGGTATGAAATGATTTTTTTATCCACCCCAGGAAGGCTGATTGTAATGCCATTGTCATTTACAGGACTTGTGATAAGTGCCTGATAAGAAATGCCATTTCTATTACTTTGTCCAAAAAGACTAAAGCTTAAACCAAGTGTAAACAATAACAGAATGGAGTTTTTCATAGTCCTAGTTTAATTGAAAGCTGATGAGACATAAAGGTTAGTGATTGATCAGTGGAGTTAGTTGGATTAAGACTATAAGATAGGTTGTAACCAACACCAACTGAAAGGCTACTGGATTCAACAGCCATAAAAGTCACCCCAAATCTTGGAGATACCCAAGCACCTGTGAACTCTTTTTCATCACCAAGTTTATAGACTTCCCCAAATGAAAATTGTTTTCCACTAAATAAAGTCAATAATTCAATGGCAGGGTTTATAAATAACCTTTCATCCAAAAGAGGCAGATTGTATTGAACAAAACCGCCAACATAATTTGTTTTCCACTCAAAGGTGTTTTCATATAGGTTTCCAAGGGAGTTAAACTGTTGGTAGCTAAAACCATAATTTAAGTTTTCAATAATCTCTCCAAGCCCTACTCGCAAAAAAATACCAGTTGATGAATCAAGCTCAAATTCATCACTTGAATAATCAGATGAAAATGTATAAGATGTGTTGTTAACACCCGCCTCAATGTATGATCCTTGTCCAAATGAGTAATACCCGCAAAGTAAAAGGAACAATAAAAATCTTTTAATCATTTTTAATAAGTTTTGCTGTAAATGTCTTACCATCAGCGTTTATAGTTACAATATAAGTTTGACCTGAATACCCAGAAAGATCAACCCTAATTGAGTTATTGTTTTGATAGTTTTTTCTAAAGACCATTTGACCAGAAAGCGTCTGTATCAAAACATTCATATTGTTATACTCTTTATCAAATGAGGCTTCAAACTCGTTTACAAATGGGTTTGGGTAAACAACCACATTAAAATTTGTGTTAATATCTTCAACGTAGTAAGAGTCAGAAAGAGGCTGAACAAACCCTTGGGTAATTAAAAACCCACCTGACATATTGTTACCAATAACCGAGCTCTGCCCAACAGAATATATGACTCCTGAGGATGTGCTACCACCCGCAATACCTAATGTTTGGTGATGTAATTGAGAGAATCCTAATAATGGTAATAGGAGCAGAAATATTTTCATGAATTTAAAAATAATAAAAAAAGTTGTAAGCTATGTAAATAATATACGGTGCTCAAAAAAATATTTGGCTAATTTTATAATGAATTTGACCTTTTTGGGCCTACCTCACAGGGGGTGACACACGTTCAGTTTCTAGCTGGGGAGCAGAATAATAGGACCCATACACCTTTTTAAACACACAATTTTTAGATGAACAAGCTGTTTAGATCTATTGATACTTTGAATGACAAGAGCCTTACAGTTCTTATGGACAACACTAGATCAAACCTTTGGATCCTTAGACACTTTAAAGATCTTACTATATCTAAAAAGAATATATGCTACCAAGTCAATAATGGGCATAGACAAAGAAAAAACACCAAGCATCCATACAGATGGATGAGAAAAAAATTTAGCAATACAGCTGAGTTTTTGGATTACCTAGACTCCAAAGCTTATGACATTCACCATATAGAGTTTGAGTTTACAAACGGATGGCATATTAAAGAAACTTCTAATGCTTTTTTAGACTTTCATACAAATTCAATTCAGGAGCGTAATAAATTATTGAAAAGATTAGAGTCAATTGCTGGGTAATTCACTATTATCCATATAAAATACTGTAAATAAGTGATTTATATTCCTCAGGGTTTTTGGATTTTAAAATTTGTTTTTGTTTTTCTAATTCAGCATCTTCTATAGCCTTTTTCTTGCTAAGAGACTGTCCTGATAACTTTGATTTTTTTAAATCTTTACTAATAAAATAGATTGCTATTCCTAAAATTAATAAAGAAAAAAAGCTAATGACTGTAATTTGTGATGTTTCCATTTGTAAATTTTAATATTGATTTAGTAAAAGTTTGGGTAAGATTAAATGCTTTGTTTCTATTTTAGTGTCAATAACTAAAACTCTTTCAGAATTTTTATATGAATCTTTAATCATAAAAGTTAAGCTTCAAACATTGATAAATACATAACTAAATATGATAAGTTTGGTTCAGAATCAGAATTTGAAAACAAAAGCAACAGGTCCTAAATAAACGCTTTAAAAGATTTGCTGAGTTTTTGTCAAATGAGTATTGAAATGTAGGTAATAGTTTTAACTTCTGCAGAATGTAGGTTATATACTATATTTCATTCTTTCACTGTCTAGGAAAAGTACTTTTTTTTGATGCCCGGGGGTGTCATTTAAGATGAAATTATTGGGATTTTTTTGAGAATTTGACTGTCTGAGGACTGCCTGAAATGAATGATTTTGGTATATTTGAGTGTCTAATTCATTGAAAAGAGTAGGTCATTTTAGATTCTGACTCTAAAGAAGAAAACCCCTCGATTTCTCGAAGGGTTTTTGAAGGGTGGAAGACCGGTCTCGAACCGGCGACCTCTAGAACCACAATCTAGCGCTCTAACCAACTGAGCTACAACCACCATTTTCGCACGCAAATGTACGAGTTTTTGTTTTCTGACTCAAAAGATTTTTGTGCTATATCAAATCTGAAATCTGAGCAACGGCCAATTGACGCTGTGTCGTGAAACCCTCTGCATAGGCAAAACCAATCATTCTCCCCAAATCCGCAGCTCTGTTCTGAATGCTATCCAAAAACTGCTGACTGCTGATTGGGGTTTTTGGTTCTTTCGACTTTTCATCGTAAAATTGGGAGGCGTAAGCAAGAATCGCTGCCATCTTCTTATCGATAAATTCACTGATATCGACAACGAAATCACAAGGGTCATTGTTCCATTGCATATAGTGGTATAACTGGCTGGGGCGCCATGGCGTCTGCGGCATATCATCTACAACAGTTTCAATCTTAAGCAGACCACTTAAAAAACAGGCGTCATGAACAAGCGATGCCGCACGTCCATGGTCGATATGACGATCCGTTTGCGCATTACACAGCACCACTTTTGGTCTGTATTTCCTAAGAATCTTGATGATTTCGAGTTGGTGTGCTTCATCGTTATTGAAAAACCCATCACGGAAACCAAGATTTTCTCTTATCGATACACCTAATATGGATGCTGCTTGTTTTGCCTCTCTATCTCGAAGATCAGCACTACCCCGAGTTCCCAGCTCACCTCGAGTCAAATCAACAATCCCTACTTTTTTGCCAGAAGACACTTCCTTAGCAATAGTACCTCCACAGCTAAGCTCAACATCATCGGGATGTGCGCCAAATGCCAATATGTCGAGTTGTTTTGCCATTAACTTTTAATCCAATCTACAATTCTAGGGTCGTCGGGTTGTGTTCGCGGAGATATTACATCAACAAGTTGACCTTCTTCATCAATCAGATATTTTTGAAAATTCCATGTGACTGATGAGCTTTTCACTCCATTTTTATTCGCATCGGTTAGAAAGGCATAAACGGGATGCTTTGATCTACCTTTAACCGTAATCTTTTCCATCACAGGAAAACTTACCCCGTAGTTTTTTTCGCAAAATACCTTGATTTCATTATTAGAGCCAGGTTCTTGCCACATAAAATTATTGGATGGAAATGCAACAATCACAAAATTGTTTCTTCCGTATTTATCATACAAGCTTTGAAGTTTTTTATACTGTGACGTCAAACCACATTTTGAAGCCGTATTGACTACCATAACCTTTTTCCCTTTTAAACTGTTAAAATGAAAAGGATTCCCATCGATATCTGTGACAACAAATTGGTGAATACTGTTATTTAGCTGGTCGGTCTGGGCATAAGCTATAGAGGCGCCAAACAGCAAAGCCAGTATGATTTTTTCTGTCTTCATGTGCATTCTTTTTTCCCAAAGGTAAGTAAACTCAAAAAAATGATAACCAAAAAGCCTTTTACACAATTTCAGCACTTAAGCCAGCATCGAGTAAGCGTGTACATTTCGGCTCGAGTTCTTTATAGCTTCCTGACTTCACCGCACATTTTCCGTTGTAGTGAACAATCATCGCACATTGTTCGGCTTGCTGTGGGGTATGCTCACACACCGTAATTAGTGTTTTGATGACATGGTCAAATGTGTTGACATCATCATTATACAAAATGATTTCATATTCACGCTCGGTTGCAACGAGAACGTCCTCATCTTGGCTCTCTTGTTCTTTATGTTGGTCAAATCGAATCTTCACAAGCTTGAATATACGTATTTTGCGCAAACCCAATCATCAAGTTTGGTATTTGACTGATAGGTTAAACCATTTGCTTTACACACTTGGGTAACTGCCAAAAAATCAGTTTGATAAAACCCACTGAGCAATAATACACCTTGACTTTGAAGTCGTTTTGCGTAGTGTGGAATATGGCGAATCAGTGTGTTGCGATTGATGTTAGCAAAAATCAAGTCATAGGTTTCTGCAACTATTTCAACATCTCCCCTGATTGCTTTCACAATATGATTACATTGATTTCGCTCTGCGTTTTCTTGGGTATTCTCTACACACCAAGATTCGATATCAATCGCCAGTACTGATTTTGCGCCGAGATCAGCAGCCAGTATTCCCAAAATTCCCGTACCACAACCCATATCAAGTACGCTTTTACCTCCCATGTCAATCTCCAATGCCTGCATCATCATTAGCTGCGTGGTCTGATGGTGAGCTGTTCCAAAAGACATTTTTGGTTCAATGATCAATTCATGAGTTGTCGTTTTTGGCGAATGAAAAGGGGCGCGAACCGTATAATCTCCTACGACAATGGGATGGAATGATGACTCCCAATGGGCATTCCAGTTTTCAATAGGAATTTGATTTATTTGGTGAGAAACAACAAACGCAGAGGGCATAAGGGACAACGCCTGCTGAACATCAATACGATTCCAATCTGCTTGTTTTATGTAAGCACGAAGACCAGTATTGGTCTCTAAAAAACTTTCAAACTTCTGTTCCGATAAGACGGCAAGAAGAATATCCCTTCCATCATCAGAAGGAGAAACATAAAAGTCAATCTCAATATAAATGTCATTAGAATCCATTGACAATGGCTGCAAAGTCCTCAGCTTGAAGGGAAGCACCACCTATCAGTCCTCCGTCCACATCAGCTTGTTCAAAAATTTCAGTTGCATTGGCTGGCTTTACACTACCTCCATAAAGAATGGACACTGCATCTGCACAAGTGCTATCATAGTTTTCGCGAATCAGGGAACGTGTAAAGGCATGCATTTCTTGTGCTTGTTCAGGCGATGCTGTTTCTCCAGTTCCAATTGCCCATACGGGTTCATATGCCAACACAATTTGTTGAAACTGTGTTGCATCTAAATCAAATAAGGCAGTAGATAACTGTTGTTTGACGACATCGAAATGTGTCTCTGATTTACGCTCTTTAAGTTCCTCTCCGAAACAAAAAATAACATGCAAACCTGCTTGCAAAGCAGCTTGTACCTTTTCTTTTAAAAGCTCATCGGTTTCATCAAAATAAGCTCGACGCTCTGAATGACCCAAAATCACATGTTGAACTCCAATATCAAGGAGCATAGTCGATGAGATTTCCCCTGTGAATGCACCACTAACCGATTGATGCATATTTTGAGCTGCAACATGAATCCCACTTCCTTTGGTAGCTTTGACTGCCGCAAATAGATTTACAAAAGTTGGGGCGACAAAGACCTCGACGCCGCTCTTTAAATCTTTTTGTTTGAGCTCTTCGATAAGCTGAGTCGTTTCCGATTCGGTTTTATTCATTTTCCAGTTACCTGCAACGATTTGTTTTCTCATAATTTAATTTAGTTTAATTGTACTTTGGGATCAAGATAAGCGTAGAGTAAATCTACAACTTGGTTAATCACAATAAATAAAAATGAAACGGTAAGTATCGACCCCATAAGGACTGGTATATCGAGAACATTCAAGGCGTTCACAATTTCCCTACCAATTCCGTTCCATCCAAAAATATATTCGACAAAAACTGCTCCTGCCAGCATGCTCGCAAACCATCCTGAAAGGGCTGTAATGACGGGATTTAATGCGTTTTTTAACATATGCTTCCAAATGATTACAGGCATTGACAACCCCTTTGCGCGAGCGGTTTTGACATAAGCACGATTCCATTCATCCAATAAGGCATTTCTCATCAATTGAGTAACAACAGCTAGAGGGCGAATACCCAATACAAATGCAGGGAGAATTAGGTTTTTCCAAGCAATGTGATAAGATTCCCCCATATCATCAAGAACATATAAACTTCCTGTCATATCAAATGATGTATATTGATGTAATAAAAACCCAAATATCCAAGCGACAAGAATCGCACTAAAAAAAGAAGGTAAGCTCATGCCCATCGTACTGACCAGTTGCAAAATGCGATCCATAGGGCTATGCACGTATATGGCTGACAAGATTCCAAATAAGAGCCCAAAGCATATCGCAATCAATAGCGCAGCCATTGCGAGTATTGCAGTATTTGGAAGGGTGTCCTTAATCACTTGATTGACCTGGACGCCACTCTTGTGATATGACTCTCTTAGGTAAGGCCATTTCAAGACAAGTGTTCTCTCTCCCAAATTGAAAATACTTATATAGCTGTATTGCTTCGTTGACAGGCCATAAAAATCATGAACTTGAGGGTGAATCGAAATTGGACTCAAATCATTCAAGTAGTTGGTATACTGCTTCAGGATTGGTTGATCAAAACCAAATTTTTGTTGGATCAAGATGAGTTCCTCGCTGTTTTCGTTTTGGCCCAACATCATTTGGGCAGGATCACCAGGAAGAACGCTAAACAAAAAGAAAACGACCGTGGCTACACCCCAAAGAGTGATCATTACAGAAGATATTCTTTTTATAAAATTCATGAATTTTCTAAATGTATAAGAGCAAAAATCGCGTAATTGATCATGTCTTGATAATTGGCAGCAAGGCCTTCGCTCACTAAAGTTTGCCCATCATTGTCCTCGATCTGTTTGACACGAAGTAATTTTTGAAGAATAAGATCGGTCAGTGAGCTTACCCGCATATCGCGCCAGGCCTCTCCATAATCATGGTTTTTGTTTTGCATCAAAGACTTCGCAATGCCAATTTGAGCGTTGTAATGAGACAATACCGTTTCCGCTGACATATCGGGCTGATCTGCTATCCCCTTTTCAATTTGAATCAAGGCCATCACACAATAATTCACAATGCCAATAAATTCTGAAAATTGACCTTCGTCTACTCGTTGCGTTTTGCTCTGCTGCAAGGTGCGAATTCGCTGGGCTTTGATGAAAATTTGATCGGTTAACGACGACACGCGAAGAATTCGCCATGCACAGCCATAATCATGCATTTTTTTTTCAAATAAATCCCTGCATATTAGCACTGCAGTATCATACTGCTTATCTGTAGTCGCCAAGATGAAAAACTTTTGTGTAAATTTCGTTCAAATTTTTTAAAAAATCTATTCTTTCTCAATTCATTTTTGAATGATTATCAACTGTAATTCAACATCAATTAACCTTTCACAAGGGCACGTAATGGGCGTGCTAAACATCACCCCGGATTCTTTTTATGACGGTGGAAAGTTCATGGAGGATGAGAAAGTTTTAACGCAGACAAAGCGCATGCTCGACGAAGGGGCAAGTTTTATCGATATTGGAGGAGCAAGTTCAAGACCAGGCTCAGATCCAGTATCTCCAAAAGAAGAAATCGAGCGTGTTGTTCCTGCCATTTCAACCATTTTAAAAAGTTTCCCCAAAGTTGTAATTTCGATCGATACCACCTCAAGCATAGTTGCTGAGAAAGCTGTTGAATCTGGGGCTGCAATTGTTAATGATATTTCTGCTGGAACGGCCGACAAACGAATGTTAGAGACCGTATCATCACTTGGTGTGCCTTACATTGCCATGCATATGCAAGGAACCTCAAAAACGATGCAAAACAACCCAACTTATCAAAATGTAGTGAGCGATGTATTTGCTGCTCTTGAACGCTTGTGCAATCGGGCATCGCAATTGGGAATTGAACAACTGATCCTAGATCCAGGTTTTGGATTTGGAAAAACCCTCTCCCACAATTATCAGCTTTTAAACCAACTTGAGAAATTTCATTCACTTGGTTGTCCCCTTTTAGTCGGTGTTTCTAGAAAGTCGATGATTCAAACAATTGTAGATGTAGATGCCGAAAACGCATTAAACGGCACAACAGCAATCCATACAATTGCTGCACAGAAAGGCGCCTCCATACTTCGTGTACATGACGTGAAAGAAGCCGTACAAGTTTTTCAACTTGTGAATTATTTGAACCAACAGGAATCGACCCCAACAACTTAAACTTGATGAATTTTACTTAATTTTATAAAAAAAATCATTTGAATCCACTCGATTTTCTGCAAGTCCGCATCATTGACATCCTCGACATTGTCCTTGTAGCCATACTTTTGTATTATATCTACCGACTTGTAAAAGGTACCGCCGCTATCAACATTTTCACTGGAATTGTAATTGTATATTTGATTTGGAAACTCACAGACATCCTTCAAATGAACGTGTTGAGTAATATTTTGGGAGGTTTTATCAGTGTAGGTGTGTTTGCGCTCATTGTCGTTTTCCAGCAAGAAATTCGAAAACTATTGCTTACTGTGGGATCAACTAACCTGGCAAACCCGAAGAACTTCAGACGCTATTGGAATATCTTAACCAATAATGAGCGCAGCAATCATTCGGAAGCCAAAATTGTGGTGAATGCCTGTTCAGAACTGAGCGCACAAAACATCGGAGCATTAATTGTTTTTGAACGCAACACTAGTCTGGACATTTTTAAAGAG
>Ga0233438_10004727_pt1 | contig 11822 bp, 11 predicted proteins | sample SI_123_September_FD_182720 | JGI IMG/M metagenome (GOLD analysis project Ga0233438, IMG submission 182720) | Seawater microbial communities from Saanich Inlet, British Columbia, Canada - SI_123_September2016_10_MG | ecosystem: Environmental > Aquatic > Marine > Inlet | place: Canada: British...
TTGCATCGTCTAATGGCGTTGTTACCACAAAAGCGAAAATTGCTGTGATGGGCAAAAGAAAGACAATTGTCAAAAAAATCGCAAGGCCATTACTGGCTATGATCGGGCTGAGGGCGCGCATCGCATGATCCTTAAATCATATCTGGTAATAGAGGTGCTTAGAAAAAGAGGAGCGCAAATACACTTTGCGCTCCTCAAGCTTATAGCCTTAGGTCCATCTTATTTGATGGCATCCCATGCGGCTTGGATGTTGTCACCTGTGGTTTTCGCATCCTGGCCATTTGCAAAAGCAGTCATCTCTGACCAGAAAGCACCGGCACCAATCGCCCCTGGCATCAAATCAGATGCGTCGAAACGGAATGTAGTGGCGTTGGACAGGATTTCACCCTGTTTGCGCAAAGCAGGTGTCGCATAGGCATTCAAGTCTGCACCTATGTGGGCGGTCAGGAATGTGCCTTGTGACATCCAAGCTTCATGTGCGGAAGCTTCGGTCATGTATTGGAAGAACGCCCGTGTTGCTGGGGAGTCTTTTGCCATGGTCCAAAGCGTACCCGCGCCCAAAACTGGGTTGCCGAGGTTTGCAGAGGCATAGGGCGGGAAGTAGAAGAAATCCGCTTCGCCATTTGCCACTTCTTCGCCTTTTTTCGGGAAAAACGCTGGGATGAAAGACGCTTGACGGTGCATCAGACAGCTGGCCGGCGATGAGAAAAGACCCTTCGGCGCGTCACCAAAGAATGTTGTTGCAACAGAGGAAGCGCCCCCGGCAACATAGTCATCATTGCGTGAGAACTGGCCGTAAACTTCCATCGCGTTCAGCACTTCAGGGCTGTTAAACGGCAGATCATTGGAAACCCAGCGGTCATAGTTTTCTGGCGACGTTGTGCGCAGCATCAGATCTTCCATCCAATCGGTCGCAGTCCAACCGGTCGCATTGCCCGATTCCACACCAATACACCATGGGGTGTTGCCATCGGCCACCATTTGATCGGACAGAGCAATCAGCTCTTCCATCGTGGCAGGGATTTCATAGCCGTTGTCTTCAAACTGTTCTGGAGAATACCAAACCAAGGATTTCAGATCCATTTTGAAGGCAAAACCATAAAAATCTTCCTTGCCATCGGCATCGGCATATGTGCCCAGATCAACCCATGAAGACCCAGCGCCGTAGTTATCGGACATCCAATTGGCCAAATCGTCACCCAGCGGCACCAAGTGACCTTCTTTGGCCATATCAGCAGCCAAACCGGGCTGCGGGAAAATCGCGATGTTTGGCGCGTTGTTGGACCGCAAGTCGGCAACGACAAGCGCAGCAAAATCGCGCGAACCAGAATATTGCACAACCGCGCCAGTTGCTTTTTCAAAGCAGCTCACGGTGTTCAGCAACATTTCTTCGTCCTTGCCCTCCATGGAGCCAGCAATGGTGATGACTTCACCCGCAAAATTGCCCAGGTCACCAAGCTTAGAGGGCGTATCACAAGCATCCGCTTGCGCCATTCCGGCGAAAGACATGGACAAAGCCGCCACGGCAGCTCCGCTCAAAAATTTATTCGAAAAAGACATTTATTCCTCCCAAAAGTCTATCCTATTCACAGTTTTTACCCCCTCAAAACGCGCCTCAAACATTTCGAAACGCCTCTCAAAACGGCACCCTAAAAACCAGCATGGTTTCCCGAAACACAACATAGATTTCGAGTCAAAACGCAAGTAATTTTTACGCCTTAAATTTATCAAAGCGCTTTGGATATTGTCTGGCTATTCTGCGATCTACGCGCTGTCAACTGACAAAAAAGCTCTCTAATGAAAAAATATATCTTTATTATTTTCAAAAAATGAGACAGAAATAGCACAAATTGGCCAAAATTTCTATAAAATTGGATTTTCGCCTGGTCGCCAAGAAAGTTTTGTAAAATATTGGAAGCGCTTTGACTAATTTAACAAATCTTAAATCTCTGTCCCAAGAGCTTGGCATGTCTCAGACCACAGTGAGTCGCGCGCTAAATGGCTTCCCAGAGGTCAGTGAAAAAACCCGCCAGGTGGTCCTGGAAGCAGCGGCAAAACACAACTACAAACCCAACACGCGCGCCCGTCGCTTGGCCACCGGGAAATCGATGACAATCGGGCATTTGGTCTCGGTTTCCAAAGAATATGAACTGGTCAATCCGATTTTTGCAGATTTCATCGCCGGCGCCAGTGCACGCTATGCGCAAAGCGGCTATGATTTGTTGCTCTCGCTGGTGCCCGATTAAGATGAATTTACCAGCTATAAGGAATTGGCCGCGCGGTCTACGGTGGATGGTGTGGTGGTGCACACACCGCGCGTCGACGAACAACGCATTGCCCAGCTCAATAGCCTCAATCTGCCTTTTGTTGTGCATGGGCGCTCAAGCAATACACTGGAGAAATACAATTGGGTGGACGTCAACAATGAGCGATCCTTTTTTCGAGCGACGCAATTGTTGATCGAATTGGGCCATACCACCATTGGTTTGATCAACGGTATTGCGGGTGTGGATTTTGCCGTGCGCCGAACGCAGGGCTATCTGCGTGCGCTCAAAGAAAACAACATCGAACTCGCTGATGCCTACGTAACCCATAGCGAAATGACCGAGCCAAATGGCTATAAAAATGCCCTTGCGCTTCTAGACTTGCCCGACCCGCCGACGGCCATCGTCACCTCTTCGATCATTATGGCCCATGGTATAAAGCGCGCGCTCGATGAACGGGAGTTGAAACTCGGACGGGATGTCTCTGTGATAACCCATGATGATGACTTGTCTTATTTTCGCGACGCCGCTGCCGTGCCCGTCTACACCGCCACCCGCTCGTCCGTGCGCGAAGCCGGCCGCCTGAGCGCGGATCTTTTGCTCAAAACCATCGCCGACCCCAGCCGGGACCCTGAAGGTATATTGCTGGATGCTGAGTTAATTCTCGGCTCCTCCACCAAACCACCGCGCCTGAGATAGCAAACCGCTATGGCACCTCGCAGCCATTAGCAGCTTCAAAAACCTCGAACCACCGTTCGCGGTCAAACGTAATGGCACAAACTGCATCCAATTTAGCGATGCACGAGAGATTTTTGGTGCCCAGCACAGGCATGATGCGCGCTGGATGCGCCAAGAGCCGAGCCACTGCAGCCACAGCCACATCACGAGCACCAATCATTTGAAACAAAATCAGAAGCTTGGGGCTCTCCCCCCGGAAAAATGCGCTGCCAGCCAGCGGGAACAAATCATGGGCGGCACACCAAATTCCTGCAAAAAAACCAAATCGCCATTGGTAAATGCGCTATTCTCCACAACGCTCATTTCGATCTGATTGGTGGCCAGAGGCGTTTTCATTATCGATTGCAACAAGGTCCAGTCATCGCATTTAAAGTTCGATACACCCACTGACGCCACTTTCCCAGAGGCCACCACAAAATCCAGAGCCGCTCCTGTCTAGTGAAGAGACATCATTGGATCTGGCCTGTCCACCAGTAAAAGGTCAATTTTTAATTGCCATGAGGCGTAATGAATGATCGATCAAAGCGGCAATAGGCGCCGCAGAGGTATCATAGTGCTTCACTCGTGTTCTGGCATATCGCCCAGCCCCACGCAGCATATTGCATTTCGTAACAATTTCAATATGGTCACGCAGTGCCGCTAAGCAGAATGGCGCAAATTATTGAGCGCATAGATATAAGCCCCACCAGTAATTCGATGCGAGTTCTCATTCGCCTGGCAGCAGCTGTATCACGTTTACGAGGCTGGATCTTAATCTAAACATAAACTATTCTTATAGATTAAAATGCGCCTAAAATCGGTTATCACAAACATTAATCAATCGACAATCCGCTTGGGACCTTATCAGGGATGCCGAGCCTGCCCAATTCAGCAGTTTTACCTGTCAAGCTTTCCAAAAATATAATAATATCAGATACATCATCATCACTTAGATCGATTTTACTAATATCAATTAGTCGCTTTTGGCGATTAATCTCTCTTTGATCAGATTGCACCACGAAATCAATGTCCTCAAGCCAAGGAGCTGGCGGCAGATTAGCCATATCACGTGTCCATTTAGCCCTCATTCCAATTGGATCCAAATGGTGACGCACAATTCCTTCCAGCGAGGGATATGCTCCGTTATGACCATACGGGGCTGTTAGTGCTACATTTCGCAAACTTGGCGTTTTAAATCTGTAAGCGTCTTCAAATTTATCACTTTCGCCCATGCGGCCAGTATCGCGCGCTGTTGGATCGAAAAGCCTGGTGCGGCCTGGTCCAAAAGCAGGTAAGGACAGTGCATAGAAATTTTGGTCAGTAAACAAGGGCCCACGATGACAACTATAACACTCACCACGACCAAAAAATATTTTTCTGCCACGTTCCGCGCCATCGCTTAAATCTATCCCATTGACGACCAATTCATCATAAGGACTGTCAAAACTCTGCCACTCAAAATTTATGAAATCACCCAAAGCGTTGGCTATTTCAACAATACTTACCTGCTCGGGTACATCAATATTGGAGAATGCTTTGACAAACATTTCGCCATATTCCGGTATTATCCTAACGCGCTTTGCTAAAATTGGCCATGCCGCATCAATTCGATCGTGAACAGCGCCAGCTATCTCATTTTCCTTCGGGTTTCCCGCCATCTCAAATTGAGCAACGAGAGGAAATAAAGCCTGAGCTGCGATGATCGTATCTAATCCGTCTGGGAGCCATTCTTGCGCGGGTGAGTTAAATCCATTTTCATAAATATCACTAATTTCAAGACGACCATCATGGAAAACGACTTTTATTGATTCATGTCCAAGATTCCATAGGGAACTTGAGTTCCTTGGTATTCGTTTTAAAATTTTACTATCGCCAGTACCAGCGGACCTTTTTGGTCCTAGACCTACGCCACCTTCACCAATACCCAAACTCAATCCATCTCCTCCACCATGTTTAGGATGGTGGCAGGTACTGCAGCTTATATTGCGGTTTCCAGATAAAATCTTATCATAGAACAATAGTTGTCCTATCTTTGCTCTTGCAATTTGCGTGGGAAGAAAGTGCTCTTGAGAAAGACTATATTTTTCCGCATAACTTGGATTTGAAGCAAGTAGATATAAGGTAAGACATTGAAATATTTTTGGCCACAATTTTTGAGTAGGGTAATTATTACCCAGATTTTTATATTTGTTAGTTTTATTGGATCTATGGCGCAGGCGGAACTTGAGGAAGCCCGTGATCTGATGGAGGCTGGAAAATTCATGGAGGCTCGTGCGGCTCTTTGGCCTGCTGCTCGTTCTGGAAACGCTGAAGCGGAAGAGCTCATTGGCATAATGTATGCGATGGGGCTTGGTGTTGAACAAGACTACGAACGCGCCTTTGAATGGTATTTGCGAGCAGCAATGAAAGGACATCCAGGAGCACAATCGGGAGTGGCATGGTATTATGAAGTCGGACTCGGAATGCCCTCTATAGATCTTACGAGAGCTTACATGTGGTATGTTTTGTCCGCAATTGGCAATGATCCTGATGCGATGATAAGTCAGGAGGAGGTCGTTAAAAAAATGTCCAGCGAGCAGATAGCTAAAGCACATCTTTTAATCGATGATTATAGAGTTTGGCTTTATCCATTTAAATAGGCTCCTTACCATTCAACATTTAGTTTTCATAGACGACTTTAATAGTTGTGCCGCGCGAACAAACTCGCGCGACACTTTCAAAAATGTTAGTTTATATCGCTTGCTCTACCGGAATTTAGTTCTGCTTCGGCTGCAGCTACGGCGGATGTTAGAGCGCCAAAAACCTCTTCGCCGCCATCAACATTAGCCTTAAACCAATCGTACACTGGTGCCGCGGCACTCTTGAACGCAGCTTTTTCTTCTGGAGTTGGAACATAGAGGTCGCCACCACCTGCAACAAAATCAGCATATGCTTGAATCGATTTACGCTTGGGTGAGGCAAAAGTTGCTTGCTGAAGTTGAGCAAAACCATCGACCACGATTGTGCGCATGTCATTTGGTAGTGACATAAACTTGTCGTTGGACATCCACCAAAGTGCACCCATGTACGCGTGACCGTCTAAAGTTACGTATTGCAGCCCTGCATCAGGAAATTTCATGCCCATGATGTCAGTAATGCCATTTTTAGATCCTTCAACAACTCCTGTTTGAAAGGACGTGAAAAGTTCAGGCCAAGGGATGGGCGTTGGAGAAGCACCAAGTGCCCGCACTAATTCTTGTGGCAAATCCGCTACAACAGTACGGATCTTAAGGCCTTCCATATCACTCGGGCTTTGCACACGACGTTTAGTATTGGCGAAGTTACGCCATCCACCCGTGTTACCGATTGTCATCAAGCGAATTTTGTCTCCAGAGTTTTCAAGAGCCATTTTGCGCACTGTGCGCGTAAATTCGCCCGATAAAACATGTTCTGCGACACGATCATCCGCCATTAAGTATGGTAAATCGAGTACTTGAACATATGGAAAAATCCCTGCCGCGCCACCCGAAGTGGAAATGTACACATCTATAGAGCCATCGGCTACACCTTGAAGACATTCAGCACCTTTTGAGCAAAGCTGCGTGCCAATAAATAATTCAACTTCTATAGCCCCGTTTGACGCGCTCTCGACATAATTTTTAAAAACGATAAGGCCGTCATAATCCTCGTCGTTTTCATTTGAATTTGCTGTAGCACGAATTGTGAAATCTGCAGCCTGAGCTGAGATTGCACCAGTTGCAAGTATTGCAGCAACAGTAAGTGACTTAATTGTACCTTTTAGCATGTTGTCCTCCCAAGTGTTTTGCTGTTTAGGTCTAGTTTAAAAACCCCGTCAAACGGGGGATGGTCATCGAGATGGCGGGAACATATGTGATTAGAAAGATCACTAATATTTCAACCAACAAGAATGGGATAATTGCTCTAGCGATCGCCTCAACACGCTCACCTGACACTGATGATGCCACAAAAAGGACTAACCCCATAGGCGGCGTTGCTAGGCCTACTGTGAGATTAACACTCATAATTATTGCAAAATGAATGGGATCTACGCCAAGGCTAACAAATATAGGTCCAAGTATTGGGCCCAAAATGATAATAGCAGGACCGGCGTCAAGAAACATTCCGACTATAAAAAGTAAAATGTTAATTAAAAACAGCAATACTAAAGGATTATTGGACAAAGAAACAATGTAGACAGCCAGAATTTCCGGCGCATGGCTAAGGCTAACAACAGTCTTAAAAGCCATTGCTGCTCCGACTAACAACAAAACTACCGACGACGTCATCGCAGCCTTTGTTAGTACATTTTGGAGGTCTTTTACACGCAAGGTCTTCAGGACAAATAGGCCAATAAATGTTGCATATCCAACTGCAACCGCCGCGGCTTCCGTGGGAGTAAACACGCCGCCGAGAATTCCACCTAAAATTATAATAGGCGTTAAAAGCGGAAAAAATGCTTTCAGGCTAGCTTTCCCTCTTTCATTCCAAGTGTACTTATTGCTGGCAACTGGAAAATCATATCGGTCAGCCATAAATTTCACAGTAAGCATCAATCCTAAACCGACTAAAATACCAGGGACAATTCCAGCCAAAAACAATGCAGCCACACTTTCCCCCATGACATATGCGTATATTATCATTATTCCAGATGGTGGTATAATTGGTCCAATGACAGAGCTGGCCGCAGTAATGGCCGCAGCAAAACGACGCGAGTAACCTTGCTTTTCCATAGCAGGTATTAGCATTGAACCTAATGCCGAAGTGTCGGCCACAGCTGAGCCCGACAAACCTGCAAACAACATAGAAGATAGAATGTTGACGTGTGCCAATCCGCCTCGCAAATGGCCAAGCATAGCTTGAGAAAATTCAACTAATCTTCCAGTAATACCACCCCGGTTCATTAGCTCTCCGGCAAGCATAAAAAAAGGTATTGCCATCAAAGGGAAGCTATCAATACCATTATACACATTTCTGTATAATAGACCAATGTCTCGTTCTTGGCCGTTCAACCACAACAATAATCCCGGTGCTGCAAGCAAGCCAAAAAACACAGGTAACCCTACGAGTAAAAACACTAAAAAGAGGGGGAGAAACCACAGTAAAATTAGTCTATCCTTTCAATTTCTAGGTTCGGGATAGGCCTAAGGCAGATATTTTTATCTGCAATTAGTAAAAGCTGGCGTAAAATCATCTCAATATTAACAAATATCATTAAAGTCACCCCTGTAAACAAAGACAGGTACATATAAAAAAGGCTCATTTTTATCGTTTTCAAGCCAACTAAATACAACGGTATTCTTAATGAGGCACTCGAAAACATCGATCCAGAACCGACATGTTTCCAGCCTAATTGAAAAGCTACTAAAAGTACACTTAAGGAGATTAATGATAATAATAAAGTAATTGCTGAAAATAAATGGCTTGAAAAATATCGATGAAGTGTATCAATTGCCACAAAGCCGCTTTGGCGCAGCGCAATTGGTGCCATCAGGCTGGTTAACCATAGCATGAGAAAACGTGCTGCTTCATCAGGCCATGGCAATGCATTGTTTAAAATATAACGACAAAATACCTGAAGCAAAATAACAAAAACCATCATCGCCAAGGCGATTACAGATATAAAACGTCCAATACGACCCGCTAAGTCATTAAAAAATTGAAATGGCTGCAGCAATAAAAAAAACAAAGTCATGATGCTAATACAAACTTTGTGAGCGCATTTCGAACTCTTAATATGTTTCGCTGTAATTTGCTTTTTAGGGTCATTACGCCACCTCTTGCCCAATGGCGCAGGTATAGATCTCGAACCAAGTTTCTCTGTTAATACAAATATTCAAGGCAGAACCAAGTTTTTTGATACGGTTTAGATTATTGGTGCCAAGCACTGGCACTATCTTGGACGGATGCGCTAAGAGCCATGCCACAGCTGCAGCGGCGGCGTCACCCTGCCCCAAATCGGACAGCAATGCCAAAAGTCGAGAATTTTCTCCAGCGAACAAAGCGCCACCTGTTAGTGGAGACCAAGCCATTGCCGGTACATTACGTTCTTGCAAAAAGGCTAAATCACCATTTGTAAAAGCACTATTTTCAAGCACGCTGATTTCAATTTGATTGGTGACCAAAGGGCTCTGCATTGCAGATTGCAGCAAAGTCCAATCATGCGGTTTGAAATTTGAAACCCCAACACTTCGCACCTTACCTGATTTCACTGCCATATCCAACGCAGCACCTGTCTCCCAGTGGTCCATCAGCGGGTCTGGACGATGAACCAATAAAAGATCGATGTGATCTACACCCATCAAACGCAGGGAGTGGTCGACAGAAGCCGCTATATGAGCCGCCGAAGTGTCGTAATGTTTGATACGTGTACTGGCATATCGCCCAGCCCCAATCAAAATATCGCATTTCGTAACAATTTCAATCTGGTCACGAAGCTGTGGCGCGGCGCGCAGAGCATTCCCTAATACCTCTTCCGCCTCATAACCACCATAAATATCGGCTTGATCCATCGTCGTGATACCCTGGATCAAACAGGCTTCAATTTTTGCCTGAACATGAGAAGGGCTGGTATTCTGGTCATCAGCAAGCCGCCACATTCCATAGACCAAGCGGCTCAGCGTGACGTTATCACTCAAAGAAATACGTTCCATTATTGTCGGGGTCCAATTCCAAGAGGTGTTGAAGGGGAGTCTGTGGGTACTCGACCATATTCATGTGGCAGAGAACAAGTTTTTAATTCGGGCAAAACCAACTTGCCGACATAGTCACATTCTTCCAAATGCGGATAGCCAGAAAAAATAAATGATCGCATGCCCATCTTTTGATAGGCTTCGAGCTCGGACAATATTTGATCGGCAGACCCCACAAGGGCGGCACCACAGCCCGAGCGCGCGCGCCCCACCCCGGTCCACAGATGCGGCTCGATAAACCCATCCATATCAGCCAAATCTCGATTCCGCGCTTGCCGCGAAACACCATAAGATCCACTATCTAAGGCCCGGTTGCGGATGACGCTGCCGGTTTCATCGTCGAGTTTCGAGACCAATTCCTGTGCAAACTCACGCGCTTCTTGCTCCGTATCGCGCACGATCAAGTGAACCCGCAGACCGTAATCCAACGTTCGACCATAAGTCTTTGCACGCGCATGTACCGCCTGCATCCTTTGGCTCAAATCTTCCCGAGACTCCGGCCACATCAGATAGACATCACAATGTTCGGCGCAAAGCTCGACCGCATCGGGAGAGTAACCGCCAAAGTAAAGCAGCGGGCCGCCGTTTTGTTGATAGGGCCGTGCCGGTTCCGCGCTGACCCCTTGGAAATTATAAATTTCACCTTCAAAATTGATCTCATCTGCCGTCCAGGCTTGCTTGAGGATCTGCACGACTTCCCGCGATCTTTGATAACGATAGGGACTCGGTTCCTTTTGACCCGGGAAATCCGATGAAATCACATTCAAGGTCAAACGCCCTTTGAGCATGTGATCCAAAGTTGCAACTGTTCGCGCCAACATGATCGGTTGCATCTCTCCACAGCGAATAGCCGCCAGCATATTGATGTTCTCGGTGATCGGTGCGCATCCAGCCACGAAAGACAAAGTATCCTGCCCAACCTGATAAGAGGATGGGCACAGAATATTGCGAAAGCCATTGGCCTCTGATTGCTGAACAATTTTGCTACAATGGGCCCAAGAGGAGCGCAATGCGCCATCAGGCACGCCCAGATATTGGTAGTCATCAGAACACAGGGCCGAAAACCAAGAGACTTCGGCCGCTTTCAGATCAGCGGATGTTATGGGAACGATGGTCATTGTGATCTCAAAAAGAAGGCTTGCATTTCACGTTTAAACCTCACATCAAGATGTAAATCAATAGTGGATCAATCTTCACGCACATGGCCAGTCCAACCCCCTCACCCGGCGCATTGCCAACCTATGTGCAGATCAGCGAAGCCATCGCGCGGCGCATCACCGCGGGGCAATGGCTTGATGGAGAACGCTTACCGCCGGAACGCACTATGGCGGCAGAATTTGGCGTGGCGGTTGGCACGCTGCGCAAAGCCTTGGGCCGTCTGCAAGATCAAAAGCTTTTGCGCCGTGTCCAAGGATCAGGAAATTACATTAATATCACCCCACAAACCGCAAATATTTATTCATTTTTTAGGTTAGAATCTCTGAGCGGAGCCGGCCTTCCCACCGCACAGCTTTTGTCGGTTGACCGGCTTCCAAAACCGCTAGATGCTCCCTATTTTGGGGCAAACCCAGCCGCTTTTCGGTTTCGACGCCTGCGGTTTTTGGATCACCAGCCCGCGGCTCTAGAAGAGATCTGGCTTGATGGTTCAGTGGCCGATCATTTAGCGCCCGAAGAAATTTCAGAATCGCTCTATCACAGCTATCAAACCCGTTTTGGACTGTGGATCGTCCGGGCCGAAGATCGCGTGTCTTTTGCCCCAACACCAACCTGGGGCGTAGATCAATTTGGTCTGCGCCCTGGCGAGACAGCCGGTTATGTTGAAAGAATCGCATGGGCCAATACAGGCGCGCGCCTCGAGTTTTCACGAAACTGGTATGATCCTTCCGTTTCACGCTATGTCGCACGTATCAAGTAAGGACAGATAATGACACTACGCTATGGATTAATTGGCTGCGGCATGATGGGCCAGGAGCATATTTGCAATATTGAGCTGTTAGACGACTCGCAGATAACCGTTGTCTTTGAACCAGACGCCCAGATGCGCGCACAGGCCGCGAAGGCTTTGCCGAATGCCACAATGGTTGACAGTCTGGACGCGCTCTTATCCTTCGAAGCCGTAGATTGCTTTGTCATCGTCAGCCCCAATCACTGC
>Ga0233438_10004729_pt1 | contig 11821 bp, 13 predicted proteins | sample SI_123_September_FD_182720 | JGI IMG/M metagenome (GOLD analysis project Ga0233438, IMG submission 182720) | Seawater microbial communities from Saanich Inlet, British Columbia, Canada - SI_123_September2016_10_MG | ecosystem: Environmental > Aquatic > Marine > Inlet | place: Canada: British...
TGTTGATATAATATTTAACTTCATCTTTAGGCACAACATTATAGATTTCAATAGCCTGTATCAAAGCTTTACGATATATCTTTTCATATGTTCCATTTTTCTTCATAATAATTAGTAGATTCATTTAGATTTGATAATATTTTATTGATAACTTCTACTGCTATACCTGATGGTTTATTTAGCTTATTATTATAAGCAAAAGGTGGTATATCTTCACTAAATATTTTTATATTACCATTTAGATAAATAATCGAGGATATTATTACTAATAATAATCTCATATTTTAGCTCCTTTAATTATATTAATCATCTCTTTTTTTAGACTTTCCCCCCACATTTTAGGAAAAAGACTTATACTTGTAAAAAGTGGGAATGTATTAATTTCATTAATATAAATTTTGTTATTAACAATAAAAAAATCTAATCTATAAAATCCTAATTTTAAATTTAGAGCATAATAAACTCTTTTAGCTATTTGTTTTATTTCTTCTTTTAACTTAATTGATAATTTAGCAGGACAAACTGTATTATTTTCATTAGAAATAAACTTCTCTTCAAAAGAGTAGAAAGATGAAGTGATCTCTGCTATGTGAGGTGAAATTACTATATGATTATCTTCTGCTATTATTCCTACCTCCATTTCTCTTCCTTTTATATATTTTTCTATGATAATTTTCTCATCAAATTTAAATGCTTCATTTAGTGCATCTAAAAACCCTTTTTCATCTTCAACTTTAGATACACCTGCAGAACATCCAAGCTGAGAAGGTTTGATAACGAATGGTAATCCAAGTTTATCTACTATTTCTTTAAATGAATATCTTATATTTTTAATTATTACCAAATATGGTACAACATTAAAACCACTATCTTTTAAAAGGCTTTTTGTAATCTCTTTATCAGCACAAATAACAGTTGTAAACATATCACTACCTACACAAGGTATATTAAGAAGTTTCAGCATACCAGGAAGAGATCCTTGGTTCCCATCTATACCATTTGTTATTATTAAAGCTTTATTAATTTTGTCAATTATTTTATTATTGTTATATAGTACATGTCCTTTATTTAATATTTCTACTTTTTTTGATTTAATAAAGTTAAAGTCTACATCTATAATTTTATTAGATAAAATAACATTCTCTTTATTACCATAAAACCACTCCCCATTTTTATTAATACATAAAATAGTGATTTTGTATTCATCTTCTAGTAAACTTGCCATATTAAAAGCTGAAGAAATAGATTGTGCATATTCAAAGCTTCTACCACCACAAATAATAGCAAGATTTAATTTATTTTTCATTTTGAATTCCTTTTAGTAATCTGTTGATATAATATTTAACTTCATCTTTAGGCACAACATTATAGATTTCAATAGCCTGTATCAAAGCTTTACGATATATCTTTTCATATGTTCCATTTTTCTTCATATTATCAAGTTCTTTTTGCCATTTGTTTATAATATGATTTGGTGTATTTTTAGAAAATGCGATATATTGCCCTTGTGAAAATGTTAATATCTTACTATTAACAAAATCATTATGTTTAAAGCCCATTTTTGCTACTCTAAATGGAAATAATAATTCTGCATTATTTACAAAATGAACTCTATCTATTCTCATAGAACTCATGGAATCATTAGTTCTACTAAATGTATAGAAGTTATTATATCCTAATTCTAGCATTTTAAGATGTGTAGGATAACCTTTTACTACTCCTATTTTAACTTTACTAGTATTCATTTGTTCAATAGATGTTATTTCTTTGATAAAATTTGGTGCATTTTTATGTCTGTAAAAGTATGCGTCTAGAGTTATTATAGGTCCGACCCATTTAAATAATTTTTCTCTACTTTTAGTTTTTAACATTGGGAAAAGTGCATAATTATCATTCTCTTGAATGAGCTTATAAGAAGTTTGCCATGACATTATATTGATACCCTGTTTTTTAGCATGAGCTTTATAGCTATGACCTACTTTTTTAGCTATATATCCTATAATATCAACACCAATACCAAATATCTCTTTTCTATTAGGACTTGAATAACTAATTGGAGGTAATGGTTCTGTTAAAAAATTGATTTTTTGGTGCTCGTTTACTTTTATATTTTTAGCATGTGATAGTGAAATAAATAAAATTATTAAAATATATAACTTATAAGATTTAAAAAACTTCATTATTAATCCCTTGTATTAAAATTTAATTTATAGGTTTTTTTCTGTCTATTATATAGTATCAAATTATAATCACTGTTTTGAACTATTTCTTTACTAATATTTAATTTAAATTTCAGATTATTAATTATTCCACGGAGTGCTAATTCTTCAGTCTTAGTATTATTTATATATAGCATATTCACAAGGTCTTTAAGACTAAAAGATTCTTCTTTGTTTGATAATACTAAAAAATTGATTAATGTTGTCTCTCTTAATGGAAGTCTAAATATTTCATCATTTTTGTATAGTAATAGTTTTTTATAATTGAATTTATATATTTGATTTATTTTTATAGTATATAATTCTTCTTTTAGAATTGGATTTTTAATTTTTTGAATTTTAGATATAAGTACTGTTAAATTTTTATTTATTAATTCATTTGATACAGGTTTTATCCAATAAGATTCTACACTTATATCAGCAGCTTTATTTATATAGTTTTTCTGATTATAGGCAGTTAATATAATTCTTTTTATATTAGGATAGACATCTTTAATGATTTTAAGTAATTCTAACCCATCAATACTATCAAGTTGTATATCTGTTATTAAAACATCTACCAAAATATCTTTATTAATTAGTATTGATAAAGCTTCACTAGCACTTGAAGTTGTGATTACTTTTGTAAAATATTTTTTGAATATTTTTATATATTGATTTGAGGTCTCTTTATCATCTTCAATATATAGTAAATTAATATCATTATTCATATAAAATCCTCTAACTAGTATATGATAGTAAACTTTGCACCATCTTGAATATTTTGAGCATATATATTTGCATCTTTCATACTCTCTTTTCTTTGATCTATTATTTTCTTTGCAATATATAGTCCAAGACCATTGTTTTTATTCTCTTTTTTTGTAGTAGTGTGGGCTTTAAAAATATCTTTTATTATATTTTGATCTATTCCACCTGCATTGTCTATTATTTCAATTTTAGATATATATTTTTTGTATTTCAAGATATTTATTGATATTTTAGGCTTATTTTCATTTTCTTTTATTTTTAATTCTTCTACTAACATTGCTATATCTTTTTTATTAATATTTCTAAGATTTGATAAGCTACTTTTGAATTTAATTTTAAATTGTTCTATTGCATTTGATAAAATAGTTAAAATGACTTGTTGAAATAAGTTTTTTTCACCATAAATAACAATATCTTCTTTACAATTAATTGATAATTCATAGTTAAAGTGCCTATGAGGTGATAATATATCTATACAAGATTGAATAGTATTTTTTACATTAAAATTTTGACTATCATTTTTTTCATCATAAAAAGAGATGAAATTAGACATTGTATTACTTAGCATCTGTAAATTATCTTCTATTTTTTGCATTGAATTATGAATATATTTACCATCATATGATTCTACATTTATACTTATGTTCCCCACTATTCCACTAATAGTACTTAGAGGTTGTCTCCATTGATGAGTTATTATTACTATTAGCTCCCCTAAAGATGCTAACTTTGATTGTTGGTATAATTTTTGATCTAAGTTTTGTATCTCTTTTTTTATCTTTTCTTCTTGTTCAAAAAGATTTTTTAATGCAACACGTGTTTTTTCAATTTCACGTCCTAGTTCTCCAATTTCATCCTTTTGTTCCCAAATAAAAGGTTTAGAGAGCTTTTTTTGACCCATTTTTTGTAAGTTTTCTAAAAGTTTGATAATAGGACTCAATAGTTTATATTTAATAAGTAGGAGTAGAATGATAATAGATAGTAAGATTTGTATTAAAATTATTGTATAAAAATTAAATTTCTTATCTTTAAGCTCTTTTTGAATTTGACAATCTGAAAAGTTGATTTTAATATAGCCAATATTTTCGTTTTTGTAAATATTATTTTTTATGTATAATATTTTTTTCAATTTATATATATTTTCTTTATTATCACATTTGTAAGTGATGTTTTTCTCTACAATAATTGAATCTTTTATATTGTCATAAATTTTAATTTTTCTTATATCTTTATCTTTTAGTATGTTTTTGACTATATCTTTTAATATATTGTCATAATTTTCCCACACGAGTTTTTCTAGTCCTACAGATAGACCATTGATAATATTTGTCTTATTTTTAATCATTTTTTTGATTTCATCATCTTTGTACTTAGTGTGTGTGTATGTACTAATTATTATAGTAGGTAGTGCTATTACTAAAAACATACTAAAACACATGCAATAAAATATTTTCATATTGAAAAATATTTCTTTCAACTTAAACAAATCTTCTATCCTTTTAATTTATTTAATTAAACCATGTATATATTTAATAATAGCTTAAAAATATAATTTAGGATAAATAACACTTAAAATAAACTTATAAATATTATTTTTTAATAAATAATATTTATAAGTTTATTTTAAGTATATAAATATTAATATTGACTTATATAAAATTTATAGATTTATTTTTAAACATATAAATTTTATAAGGAGTTTTTTAATGATCAAGTTTTTATATAAGAGTTTTTGTTATAAGAACGTAGTAGTATTTTGTTGGTTATTTATATCTCTTTTATTTGTTATTTTTTTGGAGATTTTAAATAAATGCAAGTAAAAAAAATCAATAAGAATGATATATCTAAATTAGAAATAGAGATTATTAAACAGAGATTAAGATTAAAAGAGATGTATAAAGATGCTTTTAAAATTATTTCTTTATCTAATGATATATTATCTTCAATAAAGAAAAATAAAAAAGATTATAGGAGTATATAGAATATGAATTTAATAAATAGTAGTTTTAAACTAAAGCTACGATGATATAAAAAACTTTAGAAAAGATGGATTTGTCATATTAAGAGGTTTTTTTGGTGAAGATTTTATGGAATATGCTCATAAATTATCATCTAGTAGTATAAAAAGACCAAGTAGTAATTATGGCTCAAATTTTAGTAGGTTTAGATATGATATTGGTAATCATGATGATATCATATTAGATTTAATAGCTAATAAAATATTTAATAAAACATTAAAAAGTTTAATTAATGAAGAGATATTTTTTCTTCAGGGTTTAGCATTTGAATTACAGAAGAATAAAAGTATAGGTTACCCTTCTCCAGAAGGGATACATCAAGATGGACATCATATAGTTGTTCAACATATGATAAAAAAATTTAACATAACAGGTGGTAAATCTTTGATTTATAATTTAAATAAAGAAAATATAGCAACAATTTCATTAGAGAATTTTTTAGACAGTTGTTATATTAAAGATAAAATGGTAATGCATAATGTATCACCTATCAGATCTATTTAATACAGAAGATATAGGTACTAGAGATATGTTAATCTTAGACTACAAGATAATAAATTAAATGAAAAATACTTTAAAAAAATCTTTAGAATCATCTTGGATTATAATACAACTTGTAGTACCAATTTATATAATTGCAGATGTTCTCTATTTTTACAATATTTTATCTTATGTGGCTTTTATTTTTGAGCCTTTCACTTCTATTTTAGATTTACCTCCAGAAGCAGCTCTTGCAATAATTAGTGGAGTATTTTTAAATCTATATGCAGCAGTTGCATTTGCAGCACCTCTTGACTTAACAGTTCAACAATGGTCAATTCTAGCAATATTTTTAGGTGTTTGTCACTCCTTAATTGTTGAAAATATAATTATAAGAAAATTAGGAATATCAAGTTTTTATTCATATTCTCTTAGATTATTTGGAGGTTTATTAATTGGATATAGTGCCACTTTTTTACCACATAATTGGTTTGAATCAACAATTACAACAGAGATATTTGAAAAAGAAACTTATAATTCATTTATTGCTTTATTGTTAGGTTCATTTTATAATGCTATTCTATTAACAATAAAGATTATAATATTAATTTCTATATTAATATTTATAATGGACTTTATTAAAAATCTTAGTTTTATTAAAAAATCTTCTAAAAATATAAGTAAAAGCTTTTCTATAATTGTTGGAATATTTTTAGGGATAACTTATGGAGCAGGTATATTAATAAAAGAATCAAATAATTTAAGTAAAAATGATGTATTTTATATTTCAACTTTTTTAATGATATGTCACGCCATAATAGAAGATACCTTATTGTTTGTTATTTTTGGAGCTGATTTTACTATTGTTGTAGCAATAAGAACAATATGGGCTATATTGTTATCTTATCTTTTATTAAAAATATATTGTATTAAGTCAAATAAGTTTTTTTCATCATAAATTAATTTTACAGATTAACTTATAATAATTTTATTTATTAATACCTTTTTATAATTTTTTAGATTTGTTATTTTGAATTACAGAAGAATAAAAGTATAGGATTTCCTTGGCATGTTGGTACACAAAGTTTTGGATTACAACGTAAAGAGGATTTAGGATATACTATTTGGATTCCATTTTGTAAGATTGATCCATTTAAACAAAGAGGAGGAATGAAATATATATCTAAATCTACTTTATCTGGTAGATTTATTTATGATTATATAAATCTTTTGCCCAATTTTCTAGATAGTCTTAAAGAAGATAAAACTAAATTCAGTTATGAATATTTTAATAAGATTAAAAATGATATTATCAATGCTAAGGAAATTAGTGAGTTATTAGATTTTAATTCTCAAGAAGATTTTTTTGATATAGGTGATATGATACTATTTGATAAAGATGTTTTACATAGAAGTGTTAGATTAGAAGAGGGACCAATTGATACAAGATTGGCTTTTGCACTAAGATTTATATCTACACAAAGTCATTATGATTTAAATAGAGTTAAAAAACTTAAATATGCAAAAGATAATTTTGATTATCAAGGTTCAAGTGATTTTAATGAAATAGTGTGTAAAAATGATAATGAAAAGATAATAGATAGTTGGATGTTTAAAAAAGATAGAGATAAAAGGATAATATTTTGATTTTAGAAAATTATATTTTATTTGTAACTATAGCTATTTTATATATAGCTTCACCAGGTCCAGCTGTTTTTTTAGCTATTAATTATGGAGCTTTATATGGATTTAAAAGAGTATTTATTACACTCTTAGGTAATAGTACAGGCTTGGCTATTTTAGCATTTTTGAGTGCTATAGGTATAGGTGCTATTATAGTGAATTCTATATTTTTAACTAATATTATTAAAATATTAGGTGCTATTTTTTTAGTTTATATTGGCATTAAGATGATACTGTCCTATTATAAAAATAAAGATAAAAGTAAAAATAGTCAAAATATAGATGATGTTATATCAAATCAAAATAATCTATCTTCATATAAAGAGGGGTTATTTTTAGCACTAAGTAATCCTAAACCAATAATATTTTTCACATCTATATATCCACAGTTTATTGTAAATAGTGGTGATGGTATTATTAAACAGTTTTTTATTATGGGGTTTACTTTTACATTTCTTTCTTTATTATGTCTTAGTTTATATGCTATTTTATCATTATCAGTTTTTAAAAAGTTTTTGAGTGTTAAGAGAGTAATATTATTGAATCTATTTTCAGGTGTTACTTTTATAATATTGGCATTTTTTTTAATTATTAATTAGATTTTATATATAAAATAATTTAAAAGTTTAATCAAATCATATTGTTTAAAAGTATTTCAAGAATGAATCAAATTGTCTAGAATATGTTTATTTATAGATGGAAGTGTAAATCCTCAATTAAGAATCGGATATGGTGCTTATTTTATACTATTTGATAAAGATTTATTATCAAATAGTATAAAGCCTAAAATATATACAAAAAAGTTTATAAACACCTCTTCAACTAAGTTAGAATTAGAAGTTTTACTTTGGGCACTTGAAGATAAAATAGTTCAAAAATATCCTATATTGATATATACAGATTGTCAAAATATACTTAGCCTTGAATCTAGAAGAGTTAGGTTTGAGAGTAATGATTATTATACTAGAAAAAATAAACAAATAACTAATCATAAATTATATAAAGAATTTTATAAAAAACTTGATGAATTGGATTGTGAATTTACAAAAGTCAAAGGACATAAAGTCATGTGTCAAAAAGATCAAATAGATAAGCTTTTCGCTCTTGTAGATAAAGCTTCCAGGAATGCATTAAGAACTCAATAAAATATATTTTATTATTATGATTATATTTTTAAATAATCAATCTATATCTTCTTATACCAAGAAATATTCAGATAGAATGAAATACAATAAATCATCTAATATTTTTTAGTGTATGCTTACTTTTTCTAGTAACATTTTAAAGTTATAATATAACAAGTTCCATTTAAAAATATCTTCATATCTTCAGGAAACTAATTGATAAAAATTGAAATAGTAACTACAGCAAATGAAAAATTAAAAGAGAGCGGATTTGGTAGTTTAAATTCGTGTAATAATATATTAGATTCTATTATAAAAATGTGATACAATGTCAAACTAAATATAGCTCTAATAGAAAATGATTTATATAAAATCGTACAAAGAAAACCTGACTTAGTAGTATTAGCTGTTAAATATATATCATGTAATAATGGTAATGATATTTGGTTAAGTAATTACTTTGATAAGTATTCTATTAACTATACAGGATCATCAGCAAATATATTAAAATTTGATTCAGATAAAGTCTATGCAAAAGAATATTTAAAAAATAGAGATATCAAAACAGCTGATTTTTTTACAGCTATTCCTAATGAATATAAATTTGTAAATGAATTACCTATTGCTTTTCCTTTATTTCTAAAACCAATAGACTCAGCAAATGGAAATGGTATTGATGATTTTTCATTTGTGACTAATTTTGTAGAGTTTAATAGTAAAGTATCATCATTATACGATACTTTTAAATTACCAATATTAGTAGAAGATTATTTAGATGGAAGAGAGTTCACAGTATCTATTATAGAAACAACTAATAAAGAATTAATAATATCTCCTATTGAAATAATACCATTGATGTCAACCAATGGACTTAGGATTTTAGGAGAAAAAGCAAAAAAAGATGATGATGAAGAACTTATTGAAATAATTGATACTAATATAAAATTAGAACTCATAAAATTATCATCAAAATGTTTTAAGGAGTTAGGTGTAAGGGATTATGGAAGAATAGATATTAAAACAAATAAAAAAGGTGAATATTTTTTTATGGAAGCTAATCTAATCCCAGGTATGAATAAAGGATCGAGTTATTTTTCACAAGCCTATAAGATTAATAATAGTTTAACTTATGATAAAGTTGTTGAACTATTAATATCTAAAGGTTTAGATCGTATATCCTGATATATTAATAATTTTAGAATTTAGATTATATGATTTTATTAGTAGAAATATCTTTCAAGTTAGTTATTTCTTATAATTTATTTTTCTAAATTTTCTTTAATATCTTCTTCAGAATTATTTTCTACTATTATTCCACCATTTTCTATTATGATTTCTTGTACTCGTTTACCTTCAAGGACTTCTATTTCTAATAGTTCTTTAGTCATTTGTTCAATTGCTTTTGCATTCTCTTTTAGAGATTTTATGACTATTTTATATCTAGTTGCTAGAGTATCTTTTATATAGTTATCTAGTGTTTTAGCCATATCATCAGAGAAGTCTTTATGGGATTGACCTCCTATGAATTGATTAGTTCTTTTTTCTAGTACCATTAGTCCAGCTACATCACTCATACCATATGCACATACCATAGACTTTATTATATCAGTTGCTCGCTCCAAGTCATTGCCAGCTCCTGTAGATATCTCACCTATGAATACCTCTTCTGCTGCTCTTCCACCAAGAAGAGTATCTATTTGTGCTATTAATTCATGTTTTTGCATTAAGTATTTATTCTCTTCTGGTGTATTTAGTGTATATCCAAGCGCGGCTAGCCCTCTTGGGATTATTGATACTTTATTTACTTTATTTGCACCTTTTGTAATTTCTGCTATTAGGGCATGACCACTTTCATGATATGCTACTATTTTTCTTTCTTTTGGAGATATCCTTCTACTTTTTTTCTCTAGACCTGCTATTTGTCTTTCAACGGCTTCTTTGAAGTCTTCAGGAGATACAGATTTTTTATTGGCTCTTCCTGCTAATAGTGCTGCTTCATTTATAATATTAGCTAAGTCAGCTCCTGCTAATCCAGCAGTCATTTTTGCTATATCTTTTAGATCTACATTTTTACTTATTTTTATATCTTTTATATGTACATTTAGTATTTCTACTCTACCTTCAAAGTCTGGTTTATCAACTAACACTTGTCTATCAAATCTCCCAGGTCTTAGTAGTGCTGGGTCTAATATTTCAGGTCTATTTGTAGCTGCTAGTACTATTACAGGGGCATTATTAGAAGAAAATCCATCCATTTCAGCTAATAGTTGATTAAGTGTTTGTTCTCTTTCATCATTTCCTCCCATTGGTCCACCACTTGCTCTACTTTTACCAATAGTATCTATTTCATCTATGAATATTATAGCAGGAGCTGCTTTTTTAGCTTGCTCAAATAAGTCTCTTACTCTACTGGCACCAACTCCAACAAACATCTCAATAAAAGATGATCCAGATACAGAAAAGAACTGTACATCAGCCTCTCCGGCAACAGCTTTTGCTAGAAGAGTCTTACCTGTACCAGGAGGTCCTACCAATAGTACACCTTTTGGTATTTGGGCTCCTAGATTTATATATTTATCAGGTGATCTTAGAAATTCTACTATTTCACTAACTTCTTCTTTTGCTTCTTTATTTCCTGCCATATCATCAAATTTTGTTTTTGGTTTTTCACTATCTACCATTTTTTTAGAGCTACCCATACCAAGGATACCTCCACCACCTCCACCCATATTTTTTTGTACTCTTTTTACTAAAAACATCCATATCCCAAAAAATATAAATATAGGTAAAATCCAACTAAATAACATATCAGCTAATATATTCTCTTCATTTACTGAAGTATATTCAATATTATATTGTTCTAATAAAGGAATTAAAGTATCATCTGGTACCACTCTTCTTGCTTTATATTTAATTACTTGTGTAGTAGTAGATTTTGATAGAGCTTTTATATAAGTATTTCCTACTGTTACATATCCTATTTGTTGATTTTTTATTAGTTGTTTGAGTTTTGAATATGCTACATTTTGATTTTGAACTTTACCTTGGAGATTACTATTTGATATACTATCTATTCTATCATCTTGAGTAAAGATACTTTTAAAAGCTATTATTGTGACTATAGAAAATAGTGCAAATACTATTAAAGGGTTACCATTAAAAAAATTATTATTTTTATTTTTTTTATTATCATTATCTTTTTCTGTTTTTTTATTCATTTATATTCCTCTTATTTTGTAAAATTATTGTCGACCACTCATTTTTATCTATCTCTTCTATTTTAGTCATATCTTGATATTTTTCTAGCACTTTATTTTTATATTTATCTAATATTCCAGATATTATTAATATACCATTATTTTTTAAGGATCTCTTTAAATCGTTTGATATTATTACTAATATGTCAGATACAATATTTGCCACAATTATATCATATTTTTTAGTTGTTTCATTCACACTTCCTATCCAGCTTTGATTTATATTTGTACTACTTTTATCGAAATTTTGTTGAGCTTTTGTTATAGCTAATTCATCTGTATCACAAATA
>Ga0233438_10004730_pt1 | contig 11819 bp, 13 predicted proteins | sample SI_123_September_FD_182720 | JGI IMG/M metagenome (GOLD analysis project Ga0233438, IMG submission 182720) | Seawater microbial communities from Saanich Inlet, British Columbia, Canada - SI_123_September2016_10_MG | ecosystem: Environmental > Aquatic > Marine > Inlet | place: Canada: British...
ACAATAGCTCATGTTCACTCCTTATTTTGACAATAAAAAAGTGATGCAATTAACAGATATTTTCAATTCAACTGTTTGAACTTTTTTTTATACCAAGTGTCGCACTTCATACTTTAGAGGGCGTTATCTTTTGTGTTATTGGTTATTTTTTAGTTCCATATTTATTTGGTATACCTTTTTTTAATGTCATTACTATTGGGATTATTGCAGCGGCTGCTTTTATTATACCTATATGTGGGTATTTATTGCGCCAAAAGTCATCTCTAGATGATCCGACCGTTGTAAGAAAAGTTGGTCGAGTACGATATTTTTTGGCAAGGACATTTCAGGACCACTCTGCGGTTAAAAAATCAACATTTAATGGTCAGTCCTTTTTATGTATACAAAATACCAAGAAGCAATGTTCTGTGTTATTTAAAGCAAATGAAAAATATAAAAACCCAGAAAAAGTGCCAGCACAAGGACTACCGCTTGATCCATTTAATGGAATTGTTATTAAGTATGGTCAAGAGATAACAAATAATACAGATAGTAACGTTGATGAGCGTACAGAAGGTCAAAAAAGTCAATATAAAGAATTATTTAAAAAACTAAAAGAGTTAAAGTCTGCAGTGGGAAGTCAAAAAAAACAGCGATTAACATTATTTGCTTTTACTGTTATAGCAAGGATATTATTGCATGTGGTGCCCCTATTAATGTTGGGTGTCAGCGCCCCTAGCATTTTAACTATTGTAGGTTATATTGTTTTAAACTTAGATTATGTAGCTAGTGACTATGTATCTTGTTCTGTTTATTCAAATAAACTTAACGCTTCGAGCAGAGTAAAAACAACGATTATAACATTTACATGGATGATTTTTTTTACCATACCTGAAGTATTTTTAGAAACTAGCATATTTCATTATCATTGGTCAGTTATCTTAATTTCAGTTGCTATTATGCTTGTTCCATCTATTTGTAGCTACATGTTATGGAAACCTCTTGATCAAAAGGTGGCAGAAGTACAAAGTCTAGAGAACCAAATCAAAGAGAATTTAACAACAATTGACTCTTGTGAAAATGCCTCTTATTTAGATTTTAGTCAAAAATTCAATGAATCACACAAAAGATGTTTAGGACAAGAAAAAGGCACAGAAAATAGTGACCGTAAAACATTAAGCATCGTATAAGGAAATTAAAATAGATTTTGCGTTTTTAGCGCATATAGCTAAAATTCCTATCGATATTTTTAAGTTTAGCATAATACTTTAGAGGGCGTTTTAAATTAGTTGGCTTGTTAATATGAATGATCAAAAAACTGTTGTAATCATTTTTAACTAGGCACACCTAAACACTTCAGCTAGGGTAATTAAGATTTTAAATATTCTTATTGGTGTCATGAGGAGGTAGTTGATTGCAGTTTGATTATCATCATTACAATGCTATGAATAACCATTTGGTTTTAGCACTTGGTGAGAACGTGGGTGTTGATAGTGGCCAGCAACAGATGTATGTTGATCAAGTCTTTAAGAGCCTTGTTGCCCATCAAATTCACTTTGATCAGTGTTTAGTCGTTTTTGGCCAGTTAGGTCATGTTTGGCAGGTTCATATTCGTAATCAGGATCATTCAGTGGCGCAGCTATGTTTAAATGGTTTATGGAGTTTAGCGTATCATGTGCTAACTGCTGGCCAGAGTATAGATGTTTTAGTTGGTGACATTACCTATCGATTGACCAGGCACAGTGAAGACAATATTGAGATATTAGTACCAAAAGCTGAATATCTGGGAAGGTTTACTCATTCAATGGCTACAGGTGACATTGATGCGGTGAGTGTTGGGAATATGCATGCACTGGTGCCAGTATCAAAATTTCTAGAAAAGCAGTTAGAGCCGGTAGCATTAGCAGTGATGCATCATGAGCTATTTCAGCCAAGTGGCGCAAATGTGATGTTTTACCAGTATTTGGGGGGTTGTCAGGTGAGTGCATTGGCATATGAGCGAGGCGTTGGTTTTACAGGTGCATGTGGCAGCGGGGCTTGCGCCTTAGGCTTTGGGATCATGCGGAGAAACTCACATCTAGCTCGTGTTCAAGTAGCGTGGCCAAGTGGATCGGTGATGATTAAGCGTGCCAGTAAGGCTTTCCAACTAGCTTTTTGTGTAGATCAGCCATTAGTTGGAAAACCTTTATTGGTTGGTTAATTTATTTGCAGTTAGGTCCGCAATAGATGTATTTAACTAAAGCGCCAACAGCTAGAATTGGCAACATATCTTGGAACAGAGCAACCAGTCTAGCTAAATATTTTAAGACGTCAGGTGAAGCCATTTGGGCAGCTAGGGCAATGACTAATGCAGCAATCAATAAACCATACTTCATCATACGATGGCAACAAGACATAAACATTTCCGTTTGTTAATTACCCGCATCATACGGTAGGTTATAGCTTGGCACAATAGGTAATAAAGATGGTGGCAAACAAATCCGCAGATTGTGACTATCAAATTGTGATTGATCAGCTTGAAGCATGGGGCATCATTGGCGTCAATGATTGGGAAAAACAGACCAAGCAAAAGATCCTGATATCGTTGAGTATGAGCATAGATCAAAAGGCTGCACTACAGTCTGATCAGATCGATGATACCGTTAATTACAAGGCGGTGGTTGATAGCATTCAGTCTTGGATCAATAGTCAATCGTTTAACTTATTGGAGCGTTTAGGCCAGTCAATTATTGATCAATTAGTTGCCGCCTATCAACCAACTACTTTGTGCATCTCATTAACCAAATCTGCATCTATTGCTTATGTTAAGTCTTATGGTGTAAAGCTAACCTATCGACAGTCATCTGATGGCTAATTTTCAGGCTTTTAAATACATTCAGGAGTCGATTAAGCAGCAGGGCCCATGGCCTTTTCAGCGATTTATGGATTTTGCTTTGTACGATCCTGAATATGGTTATTATCAAAATCATCTACCAATGGCTGGACAAGACTTTGTAACAAGCCCAGAATTTGGTCCATGGCTTGCAAGATTTTGTCAGATTTTTTATCAGCAACTAGATTCTGATGCAGCTATTGTAGAAATTGGTCCTGGTACCGGACGATTGGCCTATGAATTGATTAAAGCTGCTCAGCCAAGACGTTACATTATGGTTGAGCGCAGCGTGAAGGTCAGAGAACTTCAATATCAATGGTTAAAAGCGCATTTGCCAGATCAGCATTTTCGCTGTATTGAGTGGTTGAAGGTGCCGCCTAAAGAGTCTTATCATGGTTTAGTCATTGCTAATGAAATTTTTGATGCACAGCCAGTGACACGATTTAGCTATGAAAATGGTCAGCTATGGTCATGGTACGTTGGTGTTGAGCATCAAGAATTAGTTTGGGAAAAACAAAAAATAACGACAGGTCGTTTATATGATTGGTTTAATCAATTAGATCATACGAAATGGCCAGATTCCTATATGTCTGAAGTGTGCTTAGATTTAGATCAGCGCTGGCAATCCATCACGCAGGGTCTTGCTTCTGGTGTAATGTGTATCTTGGATTACGGTTACCCACAACATGAATATTATCATCCTGACCGATATGCTGGCACCTTGGTCGCTTATCAAAAAAATCAAGCTTCTGAGCAATTATTAGCCCAGCCAGGAAAGCAAGATTTATCTTGCCATGTCAATTTTACACAATTATCTCAGGTAGGTAGGCAGAGTGGTTTTCAAACGCTTGGTTATACCAGCCAAGGCAATGCTTTTTGTGCACTGGCATTGCAGTATCCATTTTTGTTATCATCAAGCAATGCAATTGATGACAAACAAGCGATTAAGATGTTGATGCACCCTACAGGTATGGGTGAAGCATTTAAGGTTTTGTTACTTACAAAGCAGATGGATCAGTTAAAAAAGCCATTTGGTCGGTTTGATCGATCGATAACATTAGGAAATTAGATGACAACTTATATCATTGGTGACGTACATGGGTGTTATGATGGCTTGGCTCGTTTATTAGATCGTATTGCATACCAAGATGGTATCGATCAATTGATTTTCTTAGGTGATTTGGTTAATCGAGGCCCTGACACAGTTAAAACGATAGAATTAGTCTTATCATTAAAACAAGTACAAATGGTTTACGGCAACCATGACTTATATGCTTGGCATTATTTAATTCAGCCTAACTTTTTTATGCATCAGAAGCACCGACTATCATCATTGATAGAGGATCAGTCACTTTGTCAGCGATGGTTAGATTTTCTAAAAAAGCAGCAATTTATTTTACATCTTCAAGAAAAGCAAGTATTACTCGTTCATGCAGGTATTTGGCCAGAGTGGACACTAGCTGAAGCGCTCAGTCATGCCAGGCGCTTGGGTTCCCAGTTAAATGAATCTGAGGGAAAGGTTTTGGAAGATTGGTTTACTGATAAAGCAGTTTTACCGTTGACTGATCCCATGACTGATCAATTTGCATTTCAGGTAATGACCAGGATGCGTTTTGTTAATTCAGATGATGCCTTAAATTTAAGCTTTGTTGGTACACCTGAATTAGCCAAATCAACGATCAAGCCTTGGTGGCAATCGAGATCTCGTTGGCATAATGGGACACTGAAGGTGTTTTTTGGTCATTGGTCTGCGTTAAAGGCCAGATCAGTCACACATCACATTCATTGTTTAGATGGTGGTTATGTGTGGGGAGGTGACTTGGTTGCTTACGCACTAGAGAGCGAGCAAAGGTTCAGCGTGACTAACCCGGAGGCCACTTAAATTGCCTGCCAATGAGTAAGTGGAAGTGTAGATGGAAAACTGATTGGCCCGCTTCAGCACCATGATTGGTCACCAGACGAAATGCCTGATTTGGCGCTAATTCTTGCGCCAGCTGTTTAGCCTTGAAAAGCAACTTTCCCAACACGGCTTGATCTGCTTCAGTAACATCCCCTAATCCTTGGATGGTTTTTTTGGTGATCAATAAGATATGGATAGGCGCTTGGGGCGCAATATCATAAAATGCCATGATTTGTTCATCTTCATAGACAATTTTTGCTGGGATTTTTTTATCGATTATTTGATCAAAAAGCGTACTCATTCCAGCGGTAGATCCTTTAGGTCTATAGCTTGATCTGGCAATAAAACAGGGATACCATTACGTATCGGATATGCCTGTTTTTCAGACAACAACCAACACTGATCCTTGGATAAGGTCAGCGGTTGGTGAGTCACAGGACACGCCAGTAATTTTAACAGTTTTGCGTCAATCATAATTTGATCAGCGTAACGAAAATACACAAATATGGCAATGATTCACTATCATTCATCCTCACTTTAAGGATATTACTTTACTGGGTTGGTCACAAGATGGATCAGGCTCATTTGGATTACACATGATTAATTTAGGATTACAAACATCAGTGTATTGTGATTTAAAATAAGTTGAGTCCAGCACATGATATGTCTGATAGAGCTTGATAAATTCAATTTTTGCAGAAATCATTGTGGAAAATATGGTTGAGATACAAGCTAGATAATAAGCCAAACTGCTTGAAAGAGGTATAGTGGCCAGGAAGACATGATGAAAAAAATAGAAAAGACATAGTTTGCTGATTAATTTGCCTAACCAAGCGCAGCTCATAAATACTACAAGCAGCTGCTTTAAATTTTGATTATAGGGCGTGATAGGGTCTTTTTTATCTGACAACTTATTAAATGATACTTGCATGAGAAGGTTGCAAATAGTGTAAGATAGGCCGCATACAACGATCATCCATACAGGTAAAGGAAGAATAAAGTGAGGAATCCATAATCCGATTATGGCAAAAGTGCCTTCGTAGACGGCAATTAAGCTACAGCAATAGAAGTTGATATGCTTTAATTTATTTAAGCATTTATCAGACAACTTCCAGACAAATTCAGTTGACGAATGATTAAGTTGCGCTTCGATTGCTACCGTGCTATTGATTAGAATTTTCACCATCTCACAGATGCCAAATAAGCTGGCTAAAGTCGTTGCCCAGCCAATACTCAGTATTTGACAAGCTAAAAAGATGGATAAGGCTGGCGCATATTTACTAAAAAACCGACTAATAGTCGATATGACGCAAGCTGAGTAGACAAATAAGTAAAATTTTTGATTAGGACCATCATTAGCTAAGGAAAGTTCATCCTGTTGAGATGGTTGGTCGTCTGGTTTATTTTGTAAAAAGTAATTAAAAAAATAGATCTCTTCAATTAAACGACCAAAAAGTGATAAAACTAGTACTACCATCAGTAGATGAAAGTAAATAGGGCTTAACATATTGGCATATAGGGCCCATGAGCCAAAAAGTGCAGTTAAGCAATCTCCGAAGCAACCAAGTAAAATGATTTTGATTTTATTATCGCGAATCACTTTATGTTCCTTGGTACTGATCGTTATATATATTTTCTTCTGGTAAGCTCTTAATTGAATTATTTGATTGATGATATATTGTTTGGGTGGGTGTCACTTGTTCACTATTTAGGTGTTTTTCAGGTGCAAAATAGTGCTGTTCAAGTATTTCATAGGTTTTATAGAGTTTAGTGAATTCATAGTTGCCACTCACAACAACAGCAACTGCAGTAAAGAAAGCTGAGATTGATAAAATAGCGAAAGGGGAAAATAAATGGGTAGAAACTAGGAAAGCTTGATAAAAATAGAACAAATACAGTCTGGAGAGTAATTTTCCTGTCCAAGAAAAAGCCATAAAAGATAGTGTAGAATATTTGAAAAATTTACAGCTCTCACTGGATTGTATGGGCGGTTTAGTTAATAAGTTAAAGGATTGCTGCATGAGCAAATTGCAAATAGCATATGACAGGCCACATACAAGCATAAGCAATGGTGGTAATGGTAAGATAAAATGCGGGACCCATAAACCGATTACAGAAAATCCACCTTCGTATAGTGAAATAATCAAATTACAAACCCAAAAATTAATTGATTTTATTTTTTCACGTATATTGTCATCAATAATCCAAATGCCCGATGATTGACTAGCTGCTTTGGATCTGCTTTTTGCATCTATTGCCAATGCACTATTAAGATATATTTTTAATACCTCGGTAATTGACAATACTATCGATAAGAAAATTACCCAGTTAATACTCAGTAGCGGGCATAATGCTAAAATGGTTACTGAAGATGGATATTTCGCATAAAAAGCTGATAGCGATGCCATTGCCACACAGATCAACTGGCCATAAAGCTTTTTGTTACCGATGAAGCGTTGTTTGGTGGATTCTAAGTTTAATTTTTTTTCATGATGATCAGATTTATCTTGTATCACATCTTTATTGACCTGTATTTGTTGGTCTAGAAAATATTCAAGATATAATACCTCCTCGATGTAATAACCAATGGATGAACAAAGAAAGGTGATTAATGGTATTGAGAAACCAACTGTGTTCATTGAATTAGCGTATAAGAGATAAACGCCGATAAAGCACACAAAGCTATCTGCCCAAATATGAATCCTTACGATGTATCCTTCACTTGGCTTTATAACTTTTTTGGCATTATTTTTCATAAGTCTATATATTTAGGGTATTGTTATTTATTACGAAAGCACGGCCTTTTTATTTGGCTTTTAAACAATGATCTACTTGCTCAAAGACATACAAGTTAATAGTCACATTGCGTAGTAGTTTTAAATTATAGATGACAAAAAAGGCTGCTATTTAAAAAAGTTAAATTTAGAGTTAGATATATATTTTTATGGTGACTTTATCTGTATAAATCATACATTAGGCATTGGTTCGAAATAGCATCACATCGCCATCTTGCACGATGTAGTTTCGGCCTTCAATACGGAGTTTACCTTGCTCTTTAGCCTTGGTAGTGCCTTGGCAAGCGATGTAATCCTGAAAAGAAATAACTTCTGCTCTAATAAATTTCTTGGCAAAGTCAGTATGAATTTGTCCAGCTGCTTGCCAAGCTTCAGCTTGTTGCGGAATTGTCCACGCTCGGACCTCTTTTTCTCCAGCTGTAAAAAATGTTTGTTGGGCTAAAATCTGATAAGCAGCTTGTATGACTCGATGCAGAGCTGGTGCTTGCATCCCAGATGCTGCTAAGAAGTCTGCTTGTTCATCTGACTCTAGTTGAGAAACCTCTGCTTCAAATGCAGCTGACAGCTGGATAACCTGACGATTTTTTGTTTGTGCAAGTTGGTTTAGTTCATCTAGATATGGCTGATGCACCTGCTCACCTGTGTTGGCAACATAGATAACTGGCTTTAAACTGAGTAATTGTAGGCGTTGCGCAATAAGTTTGATGTCATCTGGCAGTTGGTGATGTGCACCTTGTTCACTGAGTGTTTGGTGAAGCTGATTAAGTTGAGCAAGTTCAGATTTGGCATCTTTTTGCCCAGTTTTAGCGATTTTAGATTGTTTGTTGATGGCTTTTTCCAAAGTCTCAAGATCTGCCAGCGCCAGCTCTGTTTCAATGGTGTCGACATCAAAAGTTGGTGATACCTTGCCATGTACATGCGTGATGTCATCATCATGAAAACATCGAACCACATGCAAAATTGCTTGCGTTTCTCGGATATGTGCTAGAAATTGATTGCCCAACCCTTCTCCAGTTGCAGCGCCCTTAACTAACCCAGCAATATCAACAAACTTCGTATAAGCTGGAATTGTTTTAGTTGGGTTAACCAGTTGGCTAAGTTGATCTAATCGTGGATCTGGGACAGCGACTAGTCCTACGTTGGGATCAATGGTGCAAAATGGATAATTGGCAGCTTGAGCTTGTACAGTTTGTGTTAGTGCATTAAATAGGGTGGATTTTCCTACATTTGGTAGACCAACGATACCGCACTGCACTCCCATCAAATATTCCTATCACTAAAATGCGCATAAGCTTAACGCAATCCAGCCACCGAACCAAGCGTTGGCCAAAAATGCTTGCAGGCAAAGTTTAGGCTGGTTTGTTTCAGCCAGCCAGGTTTTTCTTAAGATCCAGCACCAAGCAGCTGATGCGATAAGATAGAACCAAATGGGTAATGGCTGTAAGTATCCGACTATGATCAGTATAACAGCGATGAGTAGGTACCCTATTGATAAAAAATGGCGATGGTAAGGATCAATTAATTTTGCTGAAGAATGAATAGGTAGTTTTTGATCATCGATAAGATCAGCCATGGCATAGAGGTGGTCGTAAAGTATGGTCCATAAAAAGTTAAAAGCTATCCACCAATAGCCAACTATTGGTATCGAGCCAGTGACTTCGATATAAGCCATGGGTATGGCTATCGAAAAGGCTAAAGCTAAAATTGCCTGTGGAAAGATGAACCATCGTTTGCTGGTTGGGTATAATACCATGAGGCCAGCAGCTAGTAGCGCTAGCAATTGTGTTTTAATTGTTAAGTGATAAAAGATAAAGCATAAGCCTGCCAGATGAAGCGCGATAGGTAAAATAGTCTCTTGCTTACTCAAGGTGCCAGCTGCTAGTGGTCGATTTTGACAACGCTTGACTTGTCGATCAAAGTTTTGATCAAACAGATCATTAATCAGGCACCCAAGTGATCGAGTGAGAATAATACCTATCAGAAAGTTGATTATGGTTCTTAGTTGCACTTGATCATGAAGTTGGATAAAGACCCAGACAACTGGCCACCCTAATAGAAAAAAACCAATTGGTTTATGCCATCTTAGCAGATATATGTGTTGCTTAATCTTTAGGTGGAAAGATGTCATATTGTGCTACGTTGGGTTTTTTTAGGATAGCAATTACCCGTTCTGGATAATTATTGACAGTGGCATAATGGCTAAGTGTATTGGCAAGGATCAGGCTAGGATGCGGCTGTGGGTTTTTTCTGAGTTGTTCGCGCTGTAGTCGAAAGGATTTGAAAGCTGGTTGCTGATTAAAAATAGCATAATAGTTTTTGATTGCATCAGCTAATGAGGCAAAACGTTTAACTTCATAGATGGCATGTTTAGGGCGATTTTTAGGGATTAATCCGCAACCTGGTTGATAGCACCAAATCCCAAAAGGATTACAACCTTGCTGTGCAAAGCGTGATCGGCCGTAGCCTGACTCTAGTGCAGCTTGGGCAATCAGTAGTGCTGCTGGAACCACGTCGACATGGCTTAGTAGTTGTTTAAAAGCCTGATCGTTTAGGGGCCATGTTGGGGGCAAGTGGTGGTCTTTTAACTGTTTGATCAAGAAAGCATGTTCTTGCTGGGTCCAGTTGGTTTGTTGAGATAAGCTTAAAATCTTTTGTCTTTGGTTCAGGATATTTTGTTGGGTGGTCTGTTGGGCTAGGTGCATCTGATGGATAAAGTCTTGGGAGGTCTGAGCTGAAAAACAATCACCCCAGCTGGTTGAGATCCAGCACATACCGAGTAGCATCCACAGCGCTTTTTGCCATGACCAGCACTTCATACAGTGTATCCACATAAAGATTCAATCTTCTTTTATTTGCAATGTTTAATCAACTATTACTCCCCCTGATGGGTTTTGACCAATAGTGAGATGATACTTCAATGGCCTGTTGTGAACCGGGATGCTGTGCAGTTCCTAGGTTTGATCTCTCTTTATTTTTGTCTCAACTGTTTATGGCTTACTGTGTCTATATAGAAAGATGACAACAGTGGTAAAATGAAACAATCGTAGATGTTTCCCCCCTTACTACTTCTGATTGACTTTGCTTGCGCCCATTTTTTTCAAAGGGATTTAAATCTGGTGAATAGGGTAGCAGATAAAGTCAGGTATGACCTGCTTGTTTCACAGCCTGAGCCATCAGTTTCCCTTTATGAAAGGCTGCATTGTCCAGCACAATCACACTTTAAGGTGGAAGCTCAGTCATCAAAGCTGATGATTTCTAATTGATGCATCAGAAAAAACTTGGTTATTACCATTAAAATAATTTTACAAAATTCAGACTAATCAACAATAGATTTCAACAGAGCCATTTGATAGTTCAAACAAACTTTAAATAGTCGACCCTGAAGCATTTGTAAAAAGTCAAATTTTTGCTCTTTTTATATGCCATGATGTCAAAAAACAGGGATATTGTTGAGATGGTTAACCTTCCTAGTATAGGAGAGAAAGGCTGGTGTTATTGTCAATTCGTAGAAACTGTTCATAATTTCTATAGGGTAAGAAAAGATTATAAGGATTCTATTTGGTATAAAAATCTGTTTTGACATAGATCATTTCCATGATTTTTCTCGTCATATTACAACCTTTTTGCAAGTTCACAGGAAAAATGTTGCAATTTTTTTTCTAAAAAACAAGTGAGACTTTTTTAAAAACAGTGTCTCTTGAATACTTCAGGGCCGACTAAATAAAAATCAGCAACAAGCTGTCACTTTTTTTCCTTCATTTTTAATATATTTTTTGATTATATGATGTTTTTATGCTATTTTATAAACTTACAGCTTATGGTTGCTGTCACTTTTTTTCTTCTTAGGGCTTCTTATGCAAAGAGATCACAACATTCAACAACAAAAACCTAGCGGTCATCAGGGCAGATCTTCCATAGGAAAGACAGTAGCCATCAATCAAAAGTTAGGGAAAACCAATCGACGAGACTTTATCAATTGTCGTGTACAAATTATGGAGGACTTGGAATCAGATCATCCGATTAGTAACGCTAAATCTTTAGCAATTCGTATTCATAAGCTAGCCAAATTAACGCAATGGAAGTGTCTATCAAATAAAGTTAGCAGACAATTGACAAAAGATATTGAAAAAAATGCTAAGAATATGGATCCACAGGGTATTGCTAATGTTGTATGGGGATTAGCGACCTTGGGACACCAGTGGTCAGCTTTAGGTTCTGGTTTACAGGCCTCCCTCATGGATGGTATATGCTCTCAATCTTCGCAGATGAATCC
>Ga0233438_10004737_pt1 | contig 11810 bp, 9 predicted proteins | sample SI_123_September_FD_182720 | JGI IMG/M metagenome (GOLD analysis project Ga0233438, IMG submission 182720) | Seawater microbial communities from Saanich Inlet, British Columbia, Canada - SI_123_September2016_10_MG | ecosystem: Environmental > Aquatic > Marine > Inlet | place: Canada: British...
AGAGGAGGCAGGTAGAATAGGACCATGGCTGAGTCGATCGTCAAGCTTATTGTTGATGCCACGCAGGGCATCCGATCGCTTGGGCAGTTCAAGAAAGCGACGGATGAAGCAGCTAAAAAGACAGACCTGCTGAAAAAAGCAGTCAGATTGCAAAAAGCCGCGACAGAAGCGGCGACCACAAAGCTGGCTCAGTTTGGTGATATTGCCAAATCTGCTTTTAATAAGGCGTCGAAAGCAGCGCAGAAATACCAGTCGGCGCTAGGTGGGATCAAAGGCGCAATCGTTTCGCTCGGCGTGGCAGCGCTCACTAAGCGGATGATTGGCCAGGCTGCAAGTTTCCAGCAAACGCAAATACGACTTAAGGCGCTGTCTGCAGAATATGGCGAATTCGGCAAGATCCAGCAGCTGGTAAAAGATAATGCCAAGACGTTTAATCAGTCTCAGGCCGAGTCAGCTAGCAACTTTTCAGACGTTTACGCAAGGTTAAGACCGCTAGGGACTTCGCTTGAAGATATTCAAACTGTCTACAAAGGCTTTAATGCAACAGCGTTGGCAAGCGGCACTAGCGCGGCTGCAGCGAGCGGGGCGTTTCTTCAGTTGAGTCAAGCGCTTGGCAGCGGCAGACTCCAAGGCGATGAATTTAGGTCAATCGCTGAGCAAGTGCCAGGTATTTTGAAGCTGGTTTCTGATGAAATGGGCGTCACTGTTGGAGAGCTGAAAAAGCTTGGCAGTGAAGGCAAAATCACGTCTGACATTCTGATTAATGCCTTGGCGAAAGGATTTGAAGAAAATAAAGACAAGATTCAATCATTATTAGCTGAATCTCCGGCCCAAAAATTCAAAGAGTTCAGTAATGCCACCAGCGAATTAAGCAATGCAATCGGAACTGAGTTGCTACCAGTTGTGACTCCAGCCGTTCAGGAGCTGACCAAGCTGCTCAAGGCTGCTGGCGGATTGCCAAAACCATTGTTAGCCGTTGCCGCTGCGATTGCAGGCATAGGCAGCGCAGCATTGATCGCAGCTCCTGGGGTTGTTGCTTTAGGCAAAGCGATTGCTTTCATAAGTGGCGCCGGGCTTTTGGCTGCAGCGCCGTGGTTGGGGCTTGCCGCAGGTATTGGGGCTGTCGTTGTTGCATTGGGCCGTTATCAATCCAAATCATCACAAATTGCTGGTGCTGCGCGTAATGGTGGCGTCAAGGAAGTTATTGCAGCGCGACAAGAGCTAAGCAAATTGTCAGGCGATACAAGTCTTTTGGAACTTGCGAAAAAAGGGGCAACAGGCAGGCAACGTGAAAATTTAACGAAACAAATTGCAAAAAATAAAACCCGCATCAACGAACTAAAGGCAGCCATTGCAGCGAATCCTGCTGACATTGTTCAAGCACAAGTCGCTGATGTTCCAAAACAAGATCAGTTTAAGATTGGCGATGTTGTAGGTGGCAGCAGCGGCACCGGCAGGACAGGCACAGACCCCGCTGTAGAGGCAAGGCAAAGAGCCGAAAGAATAGCGCAGCAATTAAAAAATTCAGAAGAAATGAAAATAAACTTAGACGGTCAATTTTCAGTATTAACCGAGATTGATGAACGTGAAAAAATTAGAATTGCAACTATGTTTGAGCTTTCCGCTATAAACAGAAAATACAATGATTTAACAGCAGCTGCACTGTCTAACGAAGAAAAAAGAAATTTAGAAATCGCAAGAGGCTTAGAGCTTGGGGAAGCAAGAATTGAACAGGGGAAAGCCCTTGAAACCATTCAGCAAGCAGAAATGGCATCTCAAGTAGATTTTTTGAAAAATCAATTCGCAGCTGCTGCTGAAATCGACGCACAAATTGAGGCGCAAGGCGACAAAATGGATGGCATCTATAAAGGCATTGGAGATTCTATTCAAGGCGGTGTTGTTGATGCGTTGACCGCTGCTGTTGATGGCACCAAGTCGCTCGCAGAAGTTGCGTCTGCAACGCTAAAAGACATCGGAAACATGTTTATAAAGCTTGGAATCAACCAATTATTTAACTCTTTAGGTTCAGGCGGTGGCTTTTTGGGCAAGCTGTTTGGATCAGCAAAAGGCAACATAATCGCTCAAAACAAAATCGTTCCTTTCGCGAAAGGCGGCATCGTAGGGGAGCCGACGATCTTCCCCTTGGAGAAGGGTACGGGGCTGATGGGGGAAGCTGGCCCAGAAGCAATCATGCCGCTCAAGCGAGGCCCAGGCGGTCGTTTAGGCGTTGAGGTTGCCAACACCCGCGAACAGCTGGACAGGCAGCAGAGCGCAGCTAGCACTCGCGAACAGCTGGACCGTCAGCAAGCCGTTGCCAGCACCCGCGAACAGCAAGCCACAACCAACACTATGCAACCGCTGGATATTCGCTATGAATCAACGGTCATAAACAACGTTGAGTACGTCACCGCAGAACAGCACCGCAAGGGCATGGCACAAGCAGCCGAACGTGGCCGAGCGATGACGCTGACGACGCTGCAGAATAGCCCTAGAACCCGCAGCAAAGTTGGTATCTGATGAGCGCATACGCATTTGTCAATTACGTCCGCTTCAAAACTCAGGCTGATGCGTACACCGGCACGCCATATCAAAATTTCAGTGTCAATCAGACACGCACTTATAGCGGTGTGACCTACAACTTTGCGCCATTTGCTGTTTCATCTGGCGGCGGGGCTCGCGGCGGAGAACGCTCCAACGCTGCCCTAGTCGCTGGTACTGATGCAATCTCTGTGAATTTGTTCGCGGAGGCAGTGCAAAACCGCTACATACTGGAAATTAAAACCGTCAGCCTCGACCCACTGACATTTGCAGACGAGGCGCTGATTTCAACCGAAACATGGCGCATCGCCTCTTACGAAATGGACACAACAACGATAACAATGCGCCTGACATCGCCTCTTGATGCAGTAAAGGCTCAAATCCCTCGACGAACTTTGAGCACAGAATTGGTTGGAGCATTACCAACCAGCGGTGCATTGGTTGTGGGCTGATGTGGCATCGTTGGATTGGGCTTCCCCATGAGTTTCGAGCGGATCCTAATGACGGTCAAGGGGCTGACTGCCTGATTATGACTTGGCACGTTTTGGACGCTGCAGGCGTTCCACATCCTGCATTGAATGAGGAATGGCTGGACATGGCAGAGCGCGGCGACTACGAAGGTCTAGCTCTGCTGTATCGAGGGATTACAATGTCTTTAGGCACGCCGGAAGAATACGCAGTGACAATGTTTCGGGCGGCAGATCATATCGGTATTGGCGTTGTCGCAGATGGGGGGCTATTGCATGTGAACCGGCGAAAAGGCGTGCGCTGGATTCCGGTGGAGCGGTGTAGAAAAATGGAATACAGGAGGTTTAAATAATGCTGCCATCTGACCGTTACATAGCCGAAATCCTTGGCCTTACAGAGGCGCAGTATCGGCACTTCCATATTGAGGCAAGGAAACGCGCAGCGGAGGGACCACAGCCTGCCGTTGTGGCGGGGCTTGAAACCGCAGCAATTATTGCAATCGTCAACCTTGTGATCGGCATAGGCTCCATTGCAGTTTCGTTACTGTTAAAACCTTCTGCGCCCAAGGCGCCAGGTGAGCAAGGCCAGCCAACTCAGCGACAAGAGGAAGGCAGCACAGTAATCCGCAACAGTCGTTTTGCACCAAGATATGGCTTTGATTCGCAGCAAGATATTGCAACGTTAGGCAGTGTTATCCCGATTGTTTACGCACGCAAAGAAACCATATCTGGCACAGCTTACGGCGGCATTCGGATTAATATGCCGATGATCTGGAACCAGATCCTGAGCTTAGGCGGCGGCCAAATGATACGCGGCGTATTTTTACTCAGTGAAGGCAATATTAGCAGCGTTGACCCAAATAACTTTGCAATCGGTAGCAGTACATTGCAGGGGTATATTTTTGACAGCAACGCTGCAACTGAAGCGGCATCACGGGTAACGCTTTACCTCAGCAAAGATGGAGGCCGAATTGCTGGGGATGACAGAGTAGCTGGCCGGTCAAATGCCAAAGATGAGGGGAGTTCTGGCTACGACGGCAGCTCTATAAGTTCAGATGTTTTTAGGGTCTACTGGGACGGAGCAGACCAGCCAGATTTTTGCTCATCCAACCGGCCAAGCACTCAGACAACATTTGGTGTTTATGCACCAATCGGTAACGATTTGATGTATAAGGTTAATCCTGTAATAAGTCCAGGCGTTCGCAGCCAAACAGGGCCGGGTAGCAGCAGTAATCAAGTAACCGTTGCCTGCCCGGTAGACGCGCCAAAAATGAACAAACGAGACAAGTACCGGGCCAATTTTTCAACATTTAGTGGCGTCAATCAGATAAATTCCACTACAGCGATAAACGCTGGAACCACGACTTCTGTCAGCGTTGGGGATACCGTCAGCTACAGACTCCATAATGGAAGTGACTGGGGCACAGTTTTTAGTACCTACGGGGACTCTGATGATGATGCTGAAGCGAAAGATGTAGCTTCAGCGGTTGCTTCGTTGCAAAAAACTTGGGATGATCGCTTAGTAGAGGGGGAGTTGTACAAGATTGGGTCGGCTTTATGTGTCTGTACAGACCGCACTCCAAAAGCGGAGTTCGTATCACAAGCTGAGCTAGGCGGCACTGGGGGGCAGGCTGTTGTTGCTAGCTTCACTGTTGTTGAGTCTGGTTGGATTAAGAATTTTCCCTCGTCAAGACTTGAGGGTGTGGGTGGAAATCTAGGCGTGCGGGAAAAAGGTACGACAGGAGGACACCTTCTGCGCTACGCACGGGGATCAGTGTCAACGTCCAGAGCATGTCAAGCCGTGGAAGTTGGCCTGAAGTCTACTCTTGGAATCAGAATAAACAATCTTTGCAATTTCAGGGACGCAAAAACCTATCAATACGCAGATACGCAATGGTGCCAAACTTTTGAAAACAATCCCCCAGAAGATATTGTAAACAACTTTTACCAAAGTGGAGTCATTTCAGCACCAGTGCAGCGATATTCGTTTTTCAAAATTAAATATAGAACGATTGGGGGCAGTAATTGGACGACGTTGAGCAACGCCTACGGGGTCAGAAGTGAAACGCAGCAATCTGTTTTTAATTACATCCGCTTTGAATTTAGCTCCATCAAAGTGCGTGAATTTATGTTTGAACCTCTTTCAGGGTTTGAGGTGCGGCAAGGCTACTACGGAAGCGCGTTATATGTACTTGACCCTAAAAAGGGTCGAGCTACCATCTCCGATGGCGGGATAGATGTTGTCTTTAATGGTGAAAGCGTTGCACTCAGTATAAGCAACTTTGGCATTACTTTTGGCAACGCTGATTCTAATTTAAGTTCCAGCTATGTTTACGACGAAGACACGAACGGGAGCGATCCAGATCCTACTTACAACGGCTTGCCTCTCGTAGACAGTAGCACTTACATCGACGATTATGGAAAATTAGCCGAAGCTTTCGTTTACTCAGAGATCAGCAGCAGTGCAGATTCTGGGCCTGAACATAGCATCGTTTATGTCAATGAAATCGTGCCGAACAGCACAGCGCCGCAATACGACAATCTTGCGTTGGCTGGCATCAACATCCGGTCATCAGCCGAGTTCCAGCAGTTCAGCCAATTTTCTGCTTATGTCACCGGAGGCCGTGAATGCACCAGGCTTTTGGGTGGATCGGGCGCAACGCATCTTTTCCCAGATATTTTGTATGACCTGATGACTAATGATCGCTTTGGGGCGGGATCATTCGTCAAGAGTTACATGATTGACAGCACCGAGTTCGCGGCTGCAGCGCAGTGGTGCCAAGACCGCAAATACTTTTACGACGGCGCCGTTTCTGAGCCTGTCAACGTCAGGCAATGGTCAGCAGATTTAGCCGCAATGCATCTGCTGCAGTTTGGTGAATCAAACGGTAAGTATTTCCTTCGCCCCGCGATTTCCTTTGCTGCTGTTCCAATTGCTGCGCTATTCACGGCAGGTAACATTGCCGCAGATTCATTCAAGCTTCAGTATTTTGACCCGGAAGACCGCGATGCCATTCAGGTGAGCGCTCGCTACCGCGAAGAGCGCACCACCACGGATCCAACCAGCCCCGGACTGTTCCCCGTGGTGCGTGAAGTGCTCGTTCGTGAGCACGAAGATATGGGCGGATCAGCTACAGATCCAATCGAGCGGATTGACATGAGTTCTTTCTGCACAAGCAGGGAACACGCAATCGACGCAGCCAAATTCATTATCAGGATGCGGCGCATACCTCAGTATGTCATAAATTTCTCGACCACGCATGAAGGAGTGATGTCCAACATTGCGCCCGGTGATTATATCAAGGTTGCAATAGACGAAACAGAATATGACCAGTTCAACAATGGCGCAGTAACGCCAGAAGGCGCATTAGTCAGTACGAAAGCATTAGCGGATGGAACACACAACGTAGTCGCATGGGATGGAACGGAAGGAACGCCACCGGCTGATGCGACACTCACCGTTAGCAATAGCGGAACGACTGCAACGCCAACAGGCGTGGTATTTACCGTGAAAATTGCAAGCACGGAAGTGCGGGTTTATCAAATTGAACGAATTACCTCAGGAGACGACGGATTGTTTACAATTGAAGCAATGCACATGCCTGTCAATAGCTCCGGCATTTTGGAAGTCGCTGATGGCTTCGATACCGCTGGAAACTGGAGCATCACCTAGTTATGGCAACGACGTTCCCTAGCATCGCACCAACAAGACGCAGCTTTGTTGCGCCAACATGGCCGACCAAAACACAGGCATCGCAGTCTGGTGTGATCACCCGCAGGTTGTGGGGCAGCAGGCCCAGCCAAGCAAAACTCAGCCTGACATTTGGCAACGTCAACGACACCAACACAGCGGCAATCCTTAGCGCATACAACGCCGCAAAAGGTTCAGTCGATAGCCTGACATTACCGGCGCAGATATTTGCTGGAGCAGATACAACATTGCAAAGCTGGCTGAATGCCTCGGCTACAGGGGCCGGTTTGCTGTGGTCGTTTAGCGAAGGCACCTCGCCACAAGTTGAAAGCGTCATCCCTGGCCGTTCCAATGTGACTGTTGAGCTGACAGCAGAACTTAGAATGAGTTAAAAGGAGTACAAAATGGCAGTCACCAGCACTACAGGCAATTTTGCGATCACCGGGCTTGACTCGACGGTTGTGGTTCGTAATGCAAGCATCGACATTGCGCGCGATACGCTAGAAACCACAAACTTAGGTGAATCAAGTAGGGGGTATGTGACGGGATTACGTGGCGCAACAGGTAGCGCAACATTGCTATATGAAAACAGTCTGCTTGATGATGTTTACGCCAAAATCAATACTGATTCACAAGGTAGTATTACCGCAACGCTGACGCTGACCACAGGTAAGACGATTTCAGGCAGTGTGTTGATCACAAGTGTTGGTTCAACCGTGACTGTAGGTGACGTTACAAGCACAAATGTTGCATTTACGTTTACTGGTGACCTGTCTATCTCCTCGACGTAATGGCAGTCCTCGGCACATTTGGCAAAGTCGTGTTTAACCGTTCCGCACCTGCGCCTGTTGCGGTTGATATTACTGCGCTCAATCAAGACAAAAATATTATCTCCCTGACGGCAACAGGCTTCCGCAGTGGTGACCTGGTTGAGGTTGCTAGCGGCAATAATTGGCCGAACGCAAATTTAACAGATCCACCTTTGATTCCGACGTATGCGGACATTGCAGGTGATGAAGTTTATTCTGAACTTGTTGATTACAGCACGCCATATCCATCGGCGTTACTTGGGTCTTTAACCGTTCCATACACCAACCGTTTATACGTGCATGTTGATGTTTTAAACCGACTATCGTTTTACCGCTCACGAGGAGCAGCACTCGCTGGTGTCAACAATGCAACAAGAGAAGACATTGACCAATCAGATTTTGCGACTGGCACGACAACAGCGCTTGAATTGCGCTTGGTCAATGAATGGAAGCTGGAGGCATGTTTGCAAGAGTGGAATTTGAGCTTAAATTCAAACGAAATCGATACTACTGGTCTTGGCGACAAGTTTTTTGATGGCGTCAAATCACTAATACAAGGTGGTGGTTCGTTTGATTTCTTAATTGAGCGCGAAGCAAACGACACTCGTAATACGGCAATTATTAGCCAAAGTCGCTACGCAAATGCGCGTTGTTTTGTTGACGTAGATCAAAACATAACTTACCTCGATGCAGATATTGTCGGCACTGCTGGCAGTATTGCAAACTACGGCCCGAACTATAACGATACGAGCTTAGACCCAGGCGTGACCGCCTACGACAACGCAGACATCACGCCCCGCAATGAAATCGCGGTTTGGTCAGCTCAAGCCCTGGCAACTGTCGGGACCAGTAATCTGCTGCGCTTGCTCTTGAATACCAATGAACAGTCTGAGGCTGAAGCTCAGTTCTGGATGATTGACAGCGATGTATTGAATCGCGATAGCTACAGCAACGGGTTAGAGCCTGGAGATCTGTACTACAAAGCGCAGATCATGCTGACGAGCAGTGCTGTCAGCGTTCGAGCGGCAGACGTTATCACGGGGTCAGCCAATTTTGTTACTGTAAGGGAGGTAGAATTAATGGAAGGTTAGCCTTGATGAACGCCACTGCATTGTTATGACGCTCAAAGTCACCCATAAGTATGGCACTACAGCCAGCACGCCTCCTACTGCCAGTGATATTGACGTAGGGGAGATTGCAATAAATTCGGCTGACGCAGATCTGTACACAAAAGATACCGCCGGAGAGGTGCAAGTTTTTAAGAGTAAATTTACTCAATCCGGCACTGGTGCAGTGCCGCGCACAATTGCGTCAAAATTAAGTGATGTGGTCAGCCCTCTGGACTTTGGGGTTGTTGTTTCTAGCACCGAACCATCCAAGGCCGTTGCAGATGCCAACACAGCCGCGCTACAAGCATGTGCTGATGCAAATAAACCAATTATCTTACCGCAAGGAACAATTTGGATCACTGGACAGGTAAATTTTGCTAATAATGGAATTGTCCGTGGGTATGGGCAAGAGAAGGACACGTCTTACGTTGGTTCGGTAATCAGGGCGCATAGTGGTTTCGACTATTCACAAGGCATGGTTTATGCTAGTAGGTGGACAATCTTGGAAAACTTTTATGTCTTAGGCAATGCAACTGCTACGACTAAAGCGGAAATGCCTGCCTTTGGAATATCAAACGTTAATAACCAAACTAAGATTAGCGGCAAGAATCTATACGTAGAATACTGCAGGAAAGGGCACTGGTTACGTCAAGTGCAGAACTCTACTTGGCAGGCATGTGGCGCATCTTACTGCCCTGAATCTTGCTTCTGGATTGAAAATTGTGAGAATTGCAAGTTTGACCACATCACTACGAATCAAAGCACGAGCTTTATTAGTTGCACTGATGAGCTGACTAGAAACGTTGTTATTATCAACAATCTAGAGGATTTTAGCGCTGCTACGGCTCAACGGTCTAGGAATTTATATTTTATCGGTGGTATCCACGAGCGTGGTAATGACAAACCTCAACACTGTCTCCAACAGATTGGACCTGCTAATAATTTAGTATTTATTGGGGGAGAATATGGAACAGGCGGTTACTACTCAACAATGAATTTTGAGTCTGCTGCGACATTCTTCAGCTCTTTTTGGTCTCCTGGTCAAGGCAATTCTAACGCCGCGATGCTAATTACCACGGTTAATGGCAACGTCCCAAGAAATCCAAATGCTGCTGATGATGGTGGTCTGTACCGTTTAGACACATCTAATAGTTTTGCTCCTGTATCCCTAGAACCGGGAGAATCAGCTCCAGGGCCGCTTACTAATGGTTATAGACCTATTGCTAATAATAACAGCTTGATGACCGTTCAGTCCAAATTCTACTATGGGGCTGGCTCTCAGGGCAGAATTGATAACATGCTGGTTCAAAATTATGAGGGTAATGGTGTTATTTTGGATTATAATTTTAGCCAAATAACACCATTATCTGCGCCCGCTACTGATTCTCAAGGAACTGCTACAGTTATTTCACCTAATACGGCAACAGGCACTAAAGGCGGAATCCAGATTTCAGGTAGTCTTAATAAGAATTTTGATGATGGTAATAACAAGCCAGCATCAGGAATAAGGATTGGGTGGGCAACTACTGACCCCGCGCCGGCTTCTGGATGGCCAGCATATATGCTAGGCAAGTGTTTTATGATTGAGTTTGTTATTTCAGATTTTAACGCTGATACAACTGGAGTTATTATCCGCACGGAATCTCCTGGTTCAGCCCAGACTAGGCGCACACTTGAAACAGTAACAGGCACAGGTTATCACCGCATCTTTGCTGTAGCCGCTGGCTCCGATGCTCTGTATGACCGGCCAAACTTTTATATTGTTCCCGATGGGGCTAACACACGGCAGCTAACTCTTAATTTCTTTAGAGTAACTTTACTGGATTAACCTAAACAAATTAAATAATTATGACTTATTATCACTGTGAACGGTGGCGCTAAAAATTGCCGGCTCACCTTTATTTTTTGGTAGACATGGATCAGCACACGCTTAAGAACTGGGCTAAAATCAAGGCAGCGCTTGAGCAAAGCGGCAACACGTCGTCTTTTTATTATCGAAGAGCGTGCGCGATTGTTGCTGGCAGGCCAGACCCGCTAAAATGACCTTGAAGCGGTTGCAGGGCCTTGATTGAAATCGTCGCGGCAGCTGTAGGGGCAATGATTGGAATCGCGGGAGTTACTGCAGCAGGCTGGAGCAGCCGCAGCCGCAACAATCGAGATGAGGCGATCAGGCTAACGGTTGCAGTGGAATCGATTGGTGAGCGGTTGGATTCACTGCATCAAGACATGAAGGCCGATCGTGCTGGCATTTATAAGCTGTTGAACGAACAGGGCAACAGGATTACAGCCCTTGAATCCCGCGAGCATTAGAATTAGATCATAGATCAATCACTGAACAGCATGGAAGAGATCCTGACATCACCGATCACATGGATCATCGTTGCGGCTGCATCTGAGGTGATTGCGTTATCACCAGCGCTGAAATCAAATTCTGTTTTTCAGCTTATTTTTCAGGTCTTGGATGCGCTAAAGGCAAAAAAGAGCTGATTCCCGCCGATGGGCGGTGGCTGCTTAGGTTCTCGACGCGATCACCGCTTGAAGGCGTAAGACGAGAGATTCAGCGCCGAAAATTCGAGGCAACGCTAAAGCCACGGATTGACGCTGAGGTTGAGCTGTGGCACAAATCTCAGTTGCCGGTAATACCGGCACCAATCCAAGTCGACGATCTACACATCAAATCACCCTGGAATGACCAACAGCAAAGCGATCAGCCTTGAGCAGCTTTTCAGGTATTACAAAGGGCTGCCGCATCAGGCTGCAGCAATTCAGGAGCTAGAGGCGGATCTAAGCGAAAACGGCTATGTCGTTGCCATGCGTCGTGATCGGCCATGGTTCGCGGTCTGGAGCCAATCAGGGGAGCAGCGCGACTATCAAGCGGCCATTGCACTGATCAAGCAGTTTGAAGGCTTCCACCCTGATGCGTACCTCTGCCCGGCTGGGGTGTGGTCGCTGGGTTGGGGAAATACGACAAAGGCTGATGGCTTACCTGTCGTTCCTGGAGACCGGATCAGTCAGGAGGATGGGAATGTGCTTTTGCAAAAAACGATTGATGATATTGCCGTGAAGTTGGCCGGCTCGGTTCCTTACTGGCCAGCAATGAAGGAGCATCAGCAATCGGCGCTGATCTCGTTTGCATACAACGTGGGGAGCTATTTCTATGGGCAACCAGGCTTTGAAACGATTAGCCGTTGCCTAC
>Ga0233438_10004741_pt1 | contig 11807 bp, 6 predicted proteins | sample SI_123_September_FD_182720 | JGI IMG/M metagenome (GOLD analysis project Ga0233438, IMG submission 182720) | Seawater microbial communities from Saanich Inlet, British Columbia, Canada - SI_123_September2016_10_MG | ecosystem: Environmental > Aquatic > Marine > Inlet | place: Canada: British...
CCTCTTGTCCTTTCTCTATCAAACTGTAGAGTTGTGCTCTAGCATACTGATAGTCCCTGTCTTTGTCCGGCATTGAGTTACTCTCTGATGTTAATTCTAACGAAGTTTCATCAGAAACATTAACTAGGTTGTGCACCTTTGGTTCCGGCACATGCTCGATATCTAGAGCATCATTAATTGAATCAAAGTTACTCATCTCTTGTGTAATCCTCATTTTGAGTTGGACTATACACCTTAGAATCGGCATATACTATGGTTTCTTCACTAAAACCAAAATCATCATCTGGTTCCGCATCTATTGGGTCTGGTGTTACGACATACCTAACTTCACGGGGGGACTGTCTATTAATATCAGTATGATAATCAACCTGAACCTTCCTGATTAGACCACCATCAGCATTGTCGCCAACAGGACCAAATAGGTATGTCTTAGCAACGAATGTAAGAGTATATATCAAAATCCTCCTACCGGAAAAATCACCTTCATAGTCGTCAGTGAAATTGATAGACTCCAATACAATTGGAATATCCCTCTTCTCACCAATTGTATCAACTAAATCAACAGTGATATTTACTGATGGTTGGAAGTATGGGAGAATTTGTTCAACAAGTTGAAGAGCATCTTCATTTAACTTAGTCATGATACTTAGCTCAAACCCCACATTATAAGGTACTGGTAAGTATACTTTCTTCAACTTCTCTCCATTTTCGAGAGTCTTAAAAATTTTAGTGGGTTGAGTTTTTCTCGTTCCATCATATGCAATGGAGGTCATCTCAAAAGACATACGAGGCAACGTGGTTTGAGTCGGTGAATTCAACTCACTTTGCTGCATAAGTCTAGCAAGAAACTTCTGCGTTGGACCATAACTCAACGGAACCTTAATGTCGTTAATGACGTTCTCTTTTTGGTCAATCTTTTGGATATGCAAATTATTGAAGAGGTTGCCGAATCCGACTACAGTCCTCTTAAAAATTTCATGGTAGAAGTATTCCCCCATGCAAATAACCTATAGAATTATATCAAGTATTTATATCAGAACTCACCAAATGGATTATCAGTATTAAAACTGAAATCTTCTTCAGTATCAAACTGGTTGAATTCGGTCGTATCTACAATAATGTCTGCTACATCCTGTATCTCCTGATTGTCTTGATAACCATCCATAGAAACATTTTGGTCATCATATGCACCGATTGAATATCTAGCACCACTAGTCTCACCCAAAATAACTTCACCTGGAGTAAATGATGGTCTATCTCCTCGGGGGTTGATGTTGGTTACATTGAGGGATAATGTGACCTGATTCCAATCCATCACTCTCGCTCTGGTGCCGGAAGACTTACCAACAACAATTTCATTAAAAATGTAAGTGCCGGTACCACTATTGGCTGGCTCATCGACTACAGCAAATGTATCTACATCCAAATTCTCACCTGGATCCGTAATAATTGCTTTAACTATCTTATTGCCGTTAGTTAAACCTAATCCACGTGCAACAATATTATTAGATGTATCGTAGATTACAATATCAGCATCCTCAACGTATCCAGCACCTTCATCTTCAACATCTAGAGTAACAACACCATATCCATTTAAACCAGCCTTCGCTCTGACTACAGCACCTGTTCCGCCACCACCACTAATTCGCACATTGGGATTTTTGTTATAGCCAGCACCACTATTGAATACGACAAGTTGCTTAATAGAAGACTGTGCACTATTTGCAGTTGGTTGGGTAAGTATCGCTACTACTTCTGGGTCAATTCCAATTTCAGGTGGCTCAATAACAACATTAGGGGGTGCCTGGAAGTTATTGCCTTCATTAAGAACTTCTAGTTCTTTAATATATCCAGTACCTAAACCAACAGCAACTTTTGCTCTATCTGAAATTTTAATCAACTGGATTGTTGTAATATCTCCCTTATTGCCAAGGACACTATCAATCTCGTCAATAGATGTATCCAGTACCTCGTCTTCATACTGAAATAGTTCACATTGTAGCTCATAAGTATAACCATTACCCAATTGGTAGAATGGTTGCTCGTGCTCTACAAACTTAATTTCAAATAATCTTCTACCTAGTGGAAAATATACTAAATCCCCTTCTCTAGGTCTGTGTGCAATTTCTGAACTATCAACCCCAGTCTGCATCTGAAACAGAAGTCTGGAATTTAAAAATGGTGCAATATAATTTTCATATCTCTCCCTAGAAATAGTCAGGGTGATTTCGTCCTTAACTTGGATACCAAATTTGGACATAATATCACCCTGACCGCCGTAACCATCAAAGTTATTGAGATAAGCCTCAATAATAAAATAAGTATTGAAGGCAGAGGAAGTTACCTCCCTCATAATAGAAGCTTCCCTTACAAACTCCCTGGGTAGATAATAAACATCCATCCCATACATACGAATCTGTTCGTTGACTAGGCTCTGATGTAAGTTTTGCTCTTGCGTGGAGCCGTGGAGGAAGAAGGGATTAACAACCATTTTACTTATCCAACAAAATCGAGGGGTGGTAGTTCATAAGTGCTAGACATATCATTCTTGATTTCTTCAAGCTCTCTAACACCATCATCATATAACTGTCTTCCGTTCATTTCAATTCCGCCAGGTAGTTTAGTTCCTGTGAATTTAATTAGGTTCTGACCCCATTGCTTTTTGATAGCAGCAACTAGATACTTCTTAACCCAACTATCATTATATATCTCACAAAAATGCTCTGGATCTAGGGCGCGGTAGCACTCAACAATAATAATCTGACCAGCAGAAAGCCTATTCCAGTTAATATCTAGATAGAGGCGATCTTGGCGTTTGTTGAATCTAATGATTCCTGGTGGATTAGATAAGAAGTCATAAGTAGATCTCCAAGCTTGGTACATATACATTGATATCATATCGGTACCACCTAGAGAACCCATACCACCCAAGTAACCATATCCTGACCCATAAGGAGAAGCTCCTGGACCAAGAATACCGCCACCTGGGTAATAACTCCCACCACCAGTAGCTTGGGGAGGAGTCATTACATTCTCAACACCAATAATGTGGGGGGGTAGATTGATATAATTTGAGTTTTCAACAAATCTATCCACAGTAACGCCAGTTGCACCTGGATACATACCAGGAACTTCCTCTACATTAGCTTGATAGAAAGGATCGTTATCCCCCCCACGCTTAATATCGTTTTCATCAAATTCATACTTTAAGTATGTGCGAATAACGCCATCATAATGCCTCTCCTGGAAGTGCTGGATGGTATCATCTAAAATATCATCCAGTTGCTCATCAGCAACGTTAATTTCCAACACAGGGGCTCCTAGACGCCTTAGAGCGTATTCTACGAGCTCTTGCCTATTAGTTGGTTTAGCCATTAAAAGGTTCCTCCATCTATTGTGTCGGTAAATGCAGTATTATTAGTTATTGGGTCAACAGTTAATATACAAGTAGAAGTCTCTAACTGGCACGATTCAACCCGTTGAGAGAATGAATCACCGTTCCAGACAGGAACTGAGCCAGTACTAATACCAATAAAGTCAGTATCGGATAGTCCGCCTAATGAAGATGGAACGCCATTAGAAATTACTCGGACAACATTTCTTTGTCCTATTTGATCTAAAAGATTAGCCATTAGTTAGTCCTCTCCGTGTCTTCTGCGTTAGGTATAGCCTGTACCCACTGTCCACTATCTTCGTCAATATAATATACGTACATACGTCCAGATGTACTGTTCCACCATAGGTTTCCTTCGATAGGATCTTCTGGTGGGTTTGGACCAACAGAAACTGGTGGCGTTGATGGTGGGATGATGCCTGACTGCATGTCGGTTACTCCTGGGTTTACTAGAGCCATTCCTTCAACAGCGCGATAACGCTTACCGTCTGTTTTGTTGATTAACATTACATCATAGACATATCTGCCTTCCCTCAATGCGGAAGTTTGGGAATTTGTGAGGCTAATTATAATTTCACCCAATTTTGGTTTAATAATTTGCGTTGCGAATTCTACACCAAATCGAGCCCCCGAATGTTTTCTTAATTGTCCCACAGCTCTAAACTGTGTTAAGTTAATCGGGATAGATGTACCAGCGTCATCTAGCTTGAATGAGGCAGTGAAATCAGCACCTTGATCAATGGTTATGTTTGATACATAGGCACTCGCCATGATGCTTTTTAGTATACTACTATTATTATTTAGTAAGTATTGAATCCATAAAAAAAAAGGACCCCGTTTCAGGGGTCCAATCTTACTTATTTAAGAGTTGAAGAAGAAGTTCCTTTATTTCTTGCAGTTCTTTTTTCGTGTCTGCAATGTCTTCTTCCATAATATTCAATCTATGAGATTTGTTTTCCTCAGAGATTTTTTTGATTCTATTTTTACTATATCCCTCGGAGTCCATATTGACTATGGCTCCAGAATCATTTCTATAAAGAAACGTGTGACCTTTAACTTTTTTCATTTTATGAAAGAGCAATTGCTCTAATATTTTCTAGGATTGGTGGCTTAGCTTCGTTTGTACCAGAGAATACAATTTTGATTTGGAATGCATTAAACTCAGACAAGTCATTGACTTCATATTCATACTCTAGGTATTCTGTCGCTAGGCTTGGACGAACTCTCTTATTTGGTAGTCCATTATTCTTTGAAGTGTCAATTACTTCATCACCAAAACCATCGCCATTTGTATCCAACATATTAGTAAAACCAGGGAATAATTCCCATGTGGGCTCTGTTGAACCCGTACTATCAACACCATATAGCTTGTATAGAACACGCATATCAGCAGTTTGGTCTCTATACGAAGTTGTTAATACTTTTAATGATGATGCTGGATTCGCCAAACTAATAGTTTGTGAGATATAAATCGCTGAATGGGGGTCACCATTATTAAATTTAACTCTAGGATCTTCGGCATAATTTGAAACTGGATCATTTAACCTATTTCTTTGTAGGTTTACAGTACAGTTTCTAACGTCAATCATGGGACTTAAGTTTTCATCCGTAGTTGATAATACATTACTTAAGCTTATACCATTTCTAATGCCGATTGGGACTAGATTCTTATTCACATTAACATCAGATGCCGCCAGTAATGGCTGCTCCACTGTATTCAATGTGAGATTTTGAGCCTCAATATCCCCCAAGTTTTGGAATGATGATTCATTACCTCCGGCACTAGTCCCACTAATAGCAGTTAATGTAGTTTTAACTGATGTATTTATTGGGGTGAATAGATTGATGGAAGGTTCAAATGCATTAAATTGAATATTCTTCGATGCATTTACATTATAGCCGCCAATGCTTTGCTGTTGATTAAATGATAAGAGAGTGGATCCACTATTTCTATCAGACCTATCAATTCTCAAGAATACCGTGTCCATAGTTCTAGTATTACCTAGCAATTGATTCAAAGTAAAATCAATTGAAGTATTAATTCTCCTCAATGAAACTCCACTAGCAGAATATTTGAAGACTTCACTACCAATATTGTGTGTGGTGATTGGTGTTCCATCAACGCCCCTCTCAACAATACCCAGTGTACCATCGCCATTAAATGTATAAGTGATAATCTCACCATCGATGATTACGTATCCTTCTACGGTAGATTGTCCCTCAAATGTTGCAAATTGTGAGTCATCATCAACAACAATAACGTTTGAGTCAACAGAGACACTCTGTGTAGTAAATGAAGCGAAGCCATCAGGCAATACACCACCAATGTAAACAGTATTTTCGTCAGCCTGCATTCCGTGATTATACAAATATAGTGAGAATACATCACCACTAAAGATGGGGCTATATGCATTAGAGTCTGCTGTACTAACATCGCCAGTTTGTGTTAGTGTGTTACCAGTCTTAATGTTAATGAGATCGGTACTGAGTATTTCTTCACCATTAATTTCCGTTAGGAATAATGTATCCGTATTACCAATAGCAGATACAGTTATTAGAGAATCACCACCAGATTCGCCAATTTGTGATGTTGTTAGACCAACTACGTCACCAACTCTATAACCAGAACCACCATCATTTACAGCAACAGAACTAATAACACCATCAATAACGGTTACATCAGCAGTTAAACCATCACCAGTAGAATCGATATTAACAGTAGGAACATTTGTATATGAACCATCAATATAATTAGAACCAGGATCTAATACTTGTGTTGTAGTTGATGACCCACCAAGTGCTTCTACAATACCCTCACATTTAACAGTAGTTGGTTCATCCGATGTTGTGGCTGCAACAATAGAACCAATACTATAATTAAAACCACCAGTAACAGGTGCTAGGATTTTCCTTGGGTAAGTTGTAATTGGGTCAGTCTTCTCTGACCTAGAACTTACTAATGGGGAGTTGGCTAGGAATACTGTACCTTGGTTTGTTGTGAACTTTGCTTTATATAAAGTGAATTTAAGATCTTCGGTCTGATCAGTAGTCCAAATGGAGCCATTTTGGGATTTGAATAATGTTCCATTAATGTACTGCTTGCTAATAATAGCTCCCGTTTCAATCGAAGGTTCTAGCATACGACCAGCCCAAACGAGATAATCGTTTGTAGTTGGAGCTAGAAGAACAACAGCATAAGTCTTATCTACCTCAAGGTAAATTGGTGAAGGGAACTTAATGTTGGTTGCAACTGATGAATCACCAGAAACATTAATTCTTGATGGAGGAACCACAACAACAGCTTCTGCCGACATTGGACCAGCCAATGGCGTTCCTAGTTGAGTTTCTCTCAGCTCGACAAGTAGATTGTCAGTATTAGATTTATTTGCGAAATAAATGTCTACTGATGTAATAAATGCACCAGTACCATCAACACGGAAAGTCTGTGCTAGTGGGTCAACTGGTCTTGGTGGTGGGACTGGTCTGAGATTAATCTCCGTTCTAATTGTGGTCCTAACTGTTAATTTACCACTACTTTTAACATTTGCATCAGCATACGCAATAGATGGTCCGCCGAGAGTGGCTTCCCTATTCTGCTCATCAGAAGTAATTCGGAAAGTTCTAGTGCCAGTTCTCAAAGTAAACTGTGGTCTTTGTACATCAGGTGATGTCTGTAATCTCGGATGAACAGAATCACCAGCAACTCGTCGATTATTCTGCAAGTCAAAAAATTCTTCTGGGTCAGTTCCAAGCGAAGGTCTGCCACGAAGACCGGGTACAAAATTATCAAATTGAGTTCCTCTATTAACAATAAGAGCATCGTCAGGTAAATCATTACCTTCTGGAATATAGTATGAACCTAAAACATCTCCAGCAGTATCACTTACGAGACGAATTTCCCTAATTGAAGCTACGGCACCACTACTTTGACCAGTAATGATGTCTCCAACTTCTAGGTTTCCACCAAAACGATGATTGATTTCCCTACTACCGCTACCGCTATTTTCTGCTAGTGATAGGGTATCAATATTCAAAATAGTTGAGGTTGCACCATATACCACAGGCATAACCTGTGAGATATCATATGGATTCTTCGAATATATTTCAGTTGGATTGTCGTAACTACCAAACTTATGATTTGGAGAAGCAACACGAGCAGTAAATCTAGTGGGAGTTGCCGATGGGTTTCTTGATCGCAAACGATTATTAAACCAACCCCAAGCGGATGTAATCTGACCCCAGAAGTTTCTACGATGACAAGATACTGGACGAATAGTAGAGCTTTGGGTGATTACTTCACCAGTCTCAAATACACCAGAAATCATTGCAATTTCTAGGAGTTTGGGGACTATTGAAATACCTGAATGATTATCTACGAAAGTGTAATATTGTGTGCGAGGACGCAACAATCTAGCAGAGAATGCTAGATTTCTTTCTGATACAAAATCTAACTTAGTATCTTCAACGCTAGTATTTTCGGTGACGATCTTTGATGCTGGCTCCCCTTCGGCACCCCAAGCGGTAGCAAAACGCCTAATATCAATCTTTCTACTAATAGTAAACTCAAACTGATTTGGAGTGATGTCTAGAATACCATTAAAGAGAACAACTTCAAATGGATTAACATTGATTTCAAATGAAGACTGCTGCTGACTGATCCAACTAACTTCTTCATAATCAAGAGTAATTTTATTACCAGTTTTTCTGGTATTAGAATCTCTAAGATCTAAGTTTTGTGAGAGATCTGCGCTGTCTACATCAATTGCGGGATTTAATTCTGGTAATAGTGGAACAGAATCTAATGTTGTAGCGACACGCAAAGAACCACCATTACTAGGAATGACTTCAACTCCCAACTCACGATCACTTAAATCCAATAATCTAGATGATGTGAATGGATCTGCAAAGAAACCATTTTTAAATCTACTATTACCATCAGCGTCCAAAACTTGCAATGATGCCGTGGATTGTTCTAATAGACTCAACGCAGTTGCTTCTTCTAGAACAGAAACTCTATCATCTATAGCTCCAATATCTCTCATCGTATAACGCTTGTTATCGATATTGGTTATTCTCGCATTAGTTAGATCATATAGATATGCTGGAAGTGCAATAGAAGCTAAAGCCATCACATCTTCGGGTACTGAAGGTATACCAGGTACTCTAGAAGGAACACCTTGAATAACCTTCAAATTGCGCTCTTTATCCAATACGACCATATCGATTCTACCTAAGTAGTAATCGTAACTTAGTGTAATCCCCTCATTTGGCGCAACAACTAGATTTGGTGCTGAGCCTGAATTTGCAAATTGGCGCGAGGAGAAAGCGAATGGAGAAGCTGTTGTTGATGTGAAATTAGAAACTCTTGGTCTAAAGTCTAATGTATCTGTAGCCCTAACATTTCCAGGTAAGATTGGGATAGATCTAGAGTAATTTGACTTAGTGTATGAATTTGAAGTATATACATCACCGACATCATTTGAAGGTACCAAATATGCATCATAGATAATACGAAGCTTTTTACTTGGCTTTGAATTGCCATTCAACCTAATACGTGAATAGTCGTAGAACTGGGCTCGCTGTCCCCTATCCAGAGTATATCTGGTTGTAATATCTCTATAATTACCAATATTGAGACCTTGATACTCAACTCTCAATGATGATTCATCAAATAAAATCTCCTCTCCGACAAGGAAAGATTTTTGGTTAAGACTAACAAAATCAACAGTTGACGCTGTAGTAGAAACAACTCTACCAACAGCATTACTGATGACACCAATCATTTTCTCACCAATAATTGTGTTGGAAGAAATAGCACTAGCTGCTGGGAATACAGCCTGATCTAATCTAGGGGCATCCGTACCTGTAGATTCATAGACAGCCAATACACGTGAAACATCAGGAACATTTAGAGAAATCTCATCATCTTCAACACGGAGACCATAATATTGATTGATAGTTAGATCATTGATTGTATTAGAGCTACTAGCGGTCTTATCAACATCAAAAATGATTGAGCGATTCAATACCTTTGTCTTTGATCTAATAGTATTCTTGCTGGCAGTCACATTAACAGTAACACCGCTACCATCATTTAAACCAGTAATTTGTAGTGTAGTTTCCCCCACAGTAACTTGATTTGACTGTAATGCAGCAACTGTACCATCTGAATACACTACAGAATATCTTTCTTGATCAAAAGCTAAGAAAGTTGCTGTAGGTACATTTAGTTGAGAAACATTAACGGTCAATGTTCCACTAGCAACATTCTGATTGGTAATTTGACCAGAGAAAATTAATGAGGAATTTGCTAATGATACAGAAGATACATTAGGTGTTTCTAATTCAGCATATAACTCAGAATTTTCCGCATTAAGAACTCTTGCCACAGAAATCCTAAGTGGGACATTAATAGTAGAAGATGGAAGAGTACCATCAACAACACCAGATACATTAGGAGCATCTCCTAGAGTCATACTAGAGCCATCAGCACTAACGCTAACTACTCTATTAATAGAGAACTCTGTTGTATTTTCTGGGTTCTGGTAAGTAACTAATTGGTCTACCTTAAACGTATTAAAGTTTTTACCTGGAGAATTAACTACACCACCTGATGTAATTTTACATAGGTCACTAGCCAAGAAATTTGTTGCTAGTGTGGAATATAGTACAGTATTTGCATAGAAGTTACTACTGATATTAGGATCTAAGCTAGATGTGTTCTGATATACTGAAGCAATATTAGCTGCTGAATACGTATCAACATCACTAATACTGAAGGAATCATCCCTCTCTCCATTGACTGAGATTGATTCTCCTGGGAAGAAATTGCCAGAAACTTGAGTTAGAGTTACATCACTACCAGCAACAGATCTAACATACCCAAATGAGTTGGATGATAGACCACGAACAACATAATCAACCAAAATGCTAGAGCCAGGATCCACATTTAGTGTGATCTTAGAGAAAAACTGAACATCATATAGATAAAGATTCCAAGGTGTAGAATCTCCCACATATGCAGAGTCTTCAAGACTCAATGAATATGCCCTAGCTTCACCTACCAAATCACCAACGGGTGAAGAACCATTCTTACGCCTAGAGTGGAATGTGATGATATTTGAATTTTCATTCAGACCCAATAAGGGTGTACCAGTAACAGTATTAATTCTAAGTAGGTTCCCCATTTCAAAAGGAACGACTACTCGCTGACTTGACTCGGTTGTTCTTGGCTTCTCTACATCAATAACAGTAGTAGTTTCATTTCTTGTAGAGTAGCCTTTAACATAAGCTGTTCCTGATGAAATTTTAGTGCACAGTAAATCATCTGATGGTGTATTACCATTGTTAGTTACTTGCTGAGCGGTGTACACTCCATTGTTTCCCTCCAAATTGTTTAGACACTCATCTAGACTAATGCCTAAACCATCGACCACATAGTTGCCTGATTCATCAAAAGTTCTCTGGGCTAGAATATCTAAAAGTTTATTATCGGCATTATCACGTCCTAGTGGCTGGGGTACACCATTAACTAGACGGAGTAATTCAATAAACTCACCTTCATTACTATCATCTGATAGTGGCTTCTTAATTAATTTTGCAACAATTTGATACCTGTCTGCTCCAGGTGCGGAGAAATTATTGAACCCCTTTGCATTATCATATAGGCTATTATCCTGTGTTGCAGTTATAATTTTCTCATCTAACTTCAGACCAATTGAATAATTAGCCAGATTTGAATAGGGATCAACAATAATTGACTGACTCTTTACCTGAATAAATGTACTTTTAGCGAAATAAACACCATCACTAATAGAAACAGAAGAACCTGTTGCAGATGCAGCTAGATTGAAGGTTGTTGCTAAAGTTCCATTTTGTGGAATGGTAGCACCACTCCGAACTCGAAGAGCTTCCTCTAAAAGAAGTGGCTCATTAACGACAAATTGTGATTCTCCAGATATACCACTATCAGAATATACAACAAATAGAGTAATATTCTCTACACCCTCAGATGGTGGAGTTACATAATTAACAATCTTTGCTCTAACACCCGTAAAAGATCCTATAACAGTTTTGCCGATGGATCCATTGATATATGATAATACATCAACTCCACCCTGTTGTGGGTTAATCTGAACGGACTCATACTGTGCATTATATGTAATCCCACCAGGAATTACCATTGCACCTTCATTAAAGAAGTGGCGACCAAATTTCTCAACTTGATTCTGTAAGATTGTCTGTAAAGATGTTAATTCTCTAGCCTGAACGGGAAAACCAGGCTTGAATAGTACCTTATAGTAATCTTTATTCGCGTCAAAGTCGTCGAAATAAGGACTGGTATCTAGATTGAGATTGCTCATTGTTTAGAATTCCAAAATAATTTTTACGTCTTCTTTTTGACGCGGATTTC